>Ga0222712_10002645_pt1 | contig 20229 bp, 26 predicted proteins | sample C33_657DmetaG_FD_165043 | JGI IMG/M metagenome (GOLD analysis project Ga0222712, IMG submission 165043) | Estuarine water microbial communities from San Francisco Bay, California, United States - C33_657D | ecosystem: Environmental > Aquatic > Marine > Unclassified | place: USA: California... | reverse complement strand
TTCTGACACGGGCGAGCGATACCTTCCTAGTGCTGCGATTAAAAGCCTCAGTCCTGCTGAGTACGCTGCGACAACGCGTGCGAAACGTGCTGGCAAAAAAGCCGGAAAACAATTCGTAGCGCAACCCAAAACGATTGCAAAGAAAACGGCAGGCTTTAGATGACCACTTCAGGAACCGCAGCGTTTAATCTTGACCTCAATGAGTTGGTTGAGGAAGCGTTTGAACGCGCCGGTTCAGAGTTGCGCACGGGCTACGATTTACGTACAGCCCGTCGTTCATTGAACTTGATGTTTGCTGATTGGGCAAACCGTGGCGTCAACATGTGGACGTTTGAGCAGGGTACGATTAACCTGACTCCGGGTCTGAACACTTACGCACTGCCTGTAGATACAGTGGATCTACTTGAACACGTGATTCGCACGGGCGCGGGTAGCGCATCCACGCAGGCTGACCTGACCATTACGCGTATCAGTGTTTCTACGTACGCCACCATCCCCAACAAACTGCAACAAGCTCGACCAATTCAGGTGTGGTATCAGCGTTTGGACGGCCAGACTTCTTCAATTGGCACTACGCTTAACGGCGGTATCAGTGCTACAGATACAACAATCACGTTGACATCCACTGCGGGGCTTCCCGCTACAGGGTTCTTGTTGATTGAATCCGAGACTATTCAGTACGGCTACATTTCTGGCAACGTGCTGTACAACTGCTTCCGTGGGCAGAACGGCACAACTGCCGCAGCGCATTTAACTGGTGTGGCTGTGTACACCCAGAATTTGCCATCTATAACTGTTTGGCCAACACCAGACAACAGCACAACGTATCAGTTTGTGTACTGGCGCATGCGCCGTATTGATGATGCTGGCGGTGGCGTGCGCACGATGGACGTGCCTTTCCGCTTCCTGCCCTGCATGGTGGCAGGTCTGGCTTATTACTTGGCGCTTAAGATTGAAGGGGGCGCTGAGCGCCTGCCCGTCTTGAAACAACAGTACGATGAAGCTTGGCAGTTGGCTGCTGATGAAGATCGTGAAAAGGCTGCGGTTCGTTTTGTTCCGAGGCAAATGTTTATTGGTAGCGGTACGTAAATGGGCAATCGGTTTGCTTCTGGTAAGAACAGTATCGCCATGTGCGATAGGTGCGGCCAACAGTTCAAATTAACGGCACTGCGTAAAGAGATACAGAAGACAAAGATTTACAATCTGCTTGTGTGCGGTGCGTGTTGGGATCCCGATCAGCCGCAGTTGTTGCTAGGTATGTTTCCAGTGGACGATCCACAAGCTGTGCGTAATCCACGCAAGGACACAACCTACGTCACAGCAGGCGTTAACGCTAGTGGCAGTCTGACTGGCGGTTCTCGTGATCTGCAGTGGGGGTGGAACCCAGTAGGGGGCGCTAGTATTTTTGATGCAGTTTTGACCCCCAACTACTTGGTGGCAACGACATTTGTTGGTACAGTTACAGTAACAGTTTCATAGGAGCTTAATATGGCAAAAGAAAACATGAAATCAGACAAGAAGCAAGACGTTGCTCTGATTAAAAAAGCGTTCAAGCAGCACGACAAGCAAGAACACAAAGGCGGCAAAGGCACAGCTTTGAAATTAAAAAAGGGTGGCCCTACAACCGATGACCGTATGCGCTTGGGACGTAATCTGTCTCGTGCTAACAACCAAACCACAGGTTAATATCATGGCCAAGATTAACAATCTACCTGCTTCTGCATACGCCAAGCCCCACACAATGAGTGGTAAGTCTGTAGGCATATCTGAGAACCCCGGTACTCCCCCTAACCGCAGCAAGCTTGACAACTTTGATGTTAGCGTTGGCAACATCAGCAAATCTGCTGGTAACGAACCTACTAAAACATCCGGCATCAAGATGCGCGGTACAGGCGCAGCGACTAAAGGTCTGATGTCTAGAGGCCCAATGGCATGAATTACGCCGCACTCAGCGCTGCTATTCAGGCGTACACGGAGAACACGGAAGCAGATTTCGTGGCTAATATCCCTGTGTTCGTTACGCAGGCTGAGCAGCGTATTTACAACAGCGTTCAGTTTCCATCTATTCGTAAGAACGTGACTGGTGTGGTATCTACAACAACACCGTATTTAAGTGCGCCCGATGACTACCTAGCTTCGTATTCGTTGGCGGTCATTGACGCTACTGGCAACTACGAGTACCTGTTAAACAAAGACGTTAACTTTATTCGTCAAGCGTATCCAAGCGCCAGCGATGTAGGTTTACCAAGGTATTACGCCTTGTTTGGCCCGACAGTCAGCGGCAGCACCATTACGGATGAATTGACGTTTATTCTTGGCCCAAAGCCAGATGCCAACTACACAGTTGAGTTGCATTATTACTACTACCCAGAGTCCATTACGGTGGCGGCGGATGGCCGTACGTGGCTTGGCGACAACTTTGATTCTGTGCTTTTGTATGGATCATTGGTTGAGGCTTATACCTACATGAAGGGCGAGGCTGACATGATGGCGCTGTACAACCAGAAGTTCATGGAAGCGCTTGCGTTGGCTAAACGTCTGGGTGATGGTATGGAGCGTCAAGACGCTTACCGTTCTGGTCAGTTCCGTCAGAAGGTAACTTGATATGTCAATTATCCAGACCCAGACCACGAGCTTCAAGGCGCAGTTGTACCAAGGCATTCATGACCTGACGACCGACGTCATCAAGATTGCTCTATATACGGCTAATGCCAACCTGAATGAAGATACAACTGTTTACAGTTCAACTGATGAAGTAGCTAATACAGGCACTTACATTGCTGGCGGGGCGCAGTTAACACCCATTACAGTCAGCACTTCTGGCTATACGGCTTACGTAGGCTTTCCTAACATTGCTTGGACAGGCGCAATTACCGCGAGATGTGCGTTGATCTATAACTCAAGTAAAGGCAACAAATCTGTTGCTGTGTTGGACTTTGGTTCAGACAAGACTTCTACAACTACGTTCACAGTCACTATGCCAACCAATGGCGCAACCACTTCACTAATTAGGAGTTCAAATTGATTGTTACTACAACCAAAGGCGACATGGACGATTCATTGCTTGAAAAGCGTGAAGGTTCATTGGATAATGACAACGAGTCGACCACATGGGTGGAGTACTGGTTAGACGGGGAGCTTGTGCATCGTTCGGTGCATGTAGCTCTTAAGAAAAATGTAAGTTCTGTGGCAGAAGCCGCATCTTTTAACTAAGGAGCCAACCATGGCAAATACCCAAGCAATGACAACAAGCTTCATGGGCGAGTTGATGACCGCAACCCATAACTTTGGCACTGCCCCAGTTCGCGCATCCGGCGCAACAGACAGTTTTAAAGGAGCGCTGTATTTGGCTTCTGCTACATACAACGCAAGCACTACTGCTTACTCGGCTACAGGCGAAGTTACAGGTACAAACTACACGGCTGGCGGCGTAGCGGTCACATTTGGTACACCCCCAACGGCGACTAATAGCTCTACAACAGCGGGCGTTGCGTTTGTTACACCTTCAGCCAGTATTACGTACACCAACGTAACTTTGACTACAGCGTTTGACGCGGTGTTGATTTACAACTCAACGCAAAGCAATAAAGCAGTAAGCGTTCATACCTTTGGTTCACAGACTGTGACTGCGGGTACGTTCACTTTAACAATGCCTTCTAATACAACATCTACTGCGTTGCTGCGTTTAGCTACAACCTGATCCTCCTAAACAGGAGGGCAGGACATGACAACCGCATGGGGCGCAGGGGCGTGGGGCGACAATAGTTGGGGAGGTCAGCAATCTGAACTCTCTGGCGTTGCCTCGTCTGGCGCTGTTGGTACAGCGAGTGTTAGTGTTACTGTAGCTTTATCGGGTGTTTCGGCTTCTGGTTCTGTTGGCACAGTTGGTGTTGAGTTTATTTATGAGGTAGCCATTACAGGAGTAGCGGCTTCAGGTTCAGTTGGGTCTGTTGCTGTTGCAGAAAGACAGATTGCACTTACTGGGGTATCGGCTACAGGGGCGCCCGGAGAACTTTCTATTCCCGGGCGTGAGTCTGGTCTTGGGGGCGTTGGGGCGGTTGGCGCTGTTGGAACCGTAGCTGTTAGCGCAGCAGAAGACGAAGACGGTGTTATTGCAACAGGCTCTGTTGGTACTGTAGGAATAGATAGGACTGTAGCGTTATCTGGTGTATCTGCTACAGGCGCGGTTGGAAGTGTTGACTTTACTTACTCCGCTGAAATCACTGGGGTACAGGCCAATGGCGCTGTTGGTAATGTTTCAATGGGGGAACGTACTGTTGCACTTACCGGGGTTACGGCCTCTGGCGCAGTTGGCACGGCGGTGTTTAATTTTCAAGCTGGTAGCGTTGAAGCTGTTGGTTCTGTTGGTAACGTCTCGGTTGGAGATAGGTCAATTGCACTGACAGGTGTCAGCGCTTCAGGGCTTGTTGGAGACGAAGTTCCCGTTAAGGCACTAGCCCTCACAGGCGTGTCTGCGGCAGGTGCTGTTGGCACGGTGTCAATTGGCGCAAGGTTGGTTGCTATCACGGGCAATCAAGCTATGGGTAATGTTGGCAGTTTTGGTAAGTTTTACTGGAGTCTAATTGATAACAGCGAAACAGCAGACTGGCAAATAATCAATACAATGTAGCCAAGTGCTACGTATAGACAGGAGTTTTAAATGGCTACAGGCGCAACGGGACAACTAGGCTTAGCTCTCCCAGTACAGGGCGAGCTTTCAGGCACATGGGGCGATACCGTCAACAACGGTATTACGCAGTACACCAACATTGCTATCGCGGGCACTTTGTCTTTTGCTGGCGATGGCGCAATCACATTGGCCAACACTACTGGCGATGCCACTGCATCAAACATTGGGTCAACAACAGCCCAGTACATGGTGATTCGCATTACCGGTACGCAGTCTGTTACCAAAGTTATTACAGGCCCCAGCTACAGTAAGCTGTACATGGTGGATCACGCAGGCGCTACAAGTGCGGTAACGTTCAAAGCTTCCGGTCAAACAGGTGTTTCTGTTGCAGTGGGCGAGAAATGTTTTGTCTATTACAACGGCACAGACTACGTCAAAGTTGCAGGTTCTGTTAATAGCGGCGTTACTTCCTTCCAAACGTCGCTGAACGGCTTAACCCCGAGCACCTCTACGACAGGCGCAGTCACTTTGGCTGGCACACTGGGCGCATCTAGCGGTGGTACGGGTGTAACAACTTCTACTGGTTCTGGTAGTGTTGTGTTGTCAAATACGCCAACACTTGTTACCCCCATTTTAGGAACGCCCGCTTCTGGTACGCTGACTAATGCAACAGGTCTCCCGCTAACCACAGGCGTTACAGGCACGCTGCCCGTAGCTAACGGCGGTACAAACCTAACTTCATTTACATCAGGCGGTCTGGTGTATGCCTCGTCTACAAGCGCGTTGGCTACTGGGTCTGCGTTGAGTTTTGATGGGACTACACTTGGGGTAACAGGCCCATTAAATCTTGCTGGCACAACTACATTTCCAACATCAGGCTTGATGCTACGCTCCACCGACAACCAATTAAAAGTTGTGGGTGGTTCTGCTGGTATTCAGTTTACCGCCGCATCTGGCGCAAGTGCTTATGCAACAATTGACACAGCAGGCTACCTCTCAGGCGTCTGGGCTGACAAGGTCACGGCACTAGGTAGCTCTGGTACGGCAACGACCATCACCTGCACATCAGGCAACGTGTTCACAGCAACACTGACCGGTAACTGCACATTTACTCTATCTGCACCAAGTACGACTACCGCAAACACAGCAACTTCGTTTACACTGATCTTGACGAATGATGGCACGGCTGGTAGAACTGTTGCTTTCTCTGGCGGTACATTCAAGTACCCCGGTGGTTCAGTGACACGTACAACCGCAGCCAACGCTGTGGACATTTGGTTCTTTTTCTCCCCCAACGGTGGAACGACTTGGTACGTTTCCATCCCAATGGCTAACCTTTCTTAATTAGGAGCACAACATGGCTTTAACAACTGAACAACAAGCACAAGTAGACATGCAAGTGGCTGTGCAGGTGGCTGTAGAAAATGCACGTCACGCTAACCAAATGACGATCATGGCTGCACAACAGAAGCTGGACGCTACGCGTTTGGCTCAGCAGACATTGGTTGAAAATGCTCGTAGCAAACCTGCTGATGAGCGCGAAATTACACCTGCTGATATTGCTGCTTTTGCCAACGCGCTAGTAGCCGCAACTAATGCTTAATGGAAGCTTTTGAATACTTCCCCGCGAAGGTTTATCGCGAAGAGCATCCTGATTGGGTTGGCTACACTCTTCAGGTTGCTCAGAAGTATTACGCCGCCGCTCAAAACGGCGGTCCTATGGCGCAGACAGCGCACATGGCAAACGACCCAGATTTAAAATTCTTGGTTGACTATTTGTTGTTAGCAGGCGACACCATCTTGCGTGAGCAAGGATATGACATGAACAAGTACGAGTTGTATTTGTCAGGTCTGTGGGGGCAGGATGTTAAATGTATGACGGGTACAAACGTGCACCTACATAAGAATAGTCAAATTTGTGGCTGGTTCTTTTTGGAAACGCCAGAAGGCGGCTCGTACCCCGTCTACCATGACCCACGCATGAACAAACAAATGATTGAGTTGGATTACGTACATGGGCCGGAACTCACAAATGCATCGTCCTATGTGCACTTTAACAATGTAAAGCCCGGAACATTTTTGTTTGCTAACTCTTGGATGCAGCATCAATTGACGCCAAACACTTCACAAGCCGAAACAAAATCCATACACTTCATCATTTCACACAGAGAGCGTCCATGCAGTATTTGCTAACACCGTATGCAAAACGAATCGAGCCTTTTGCTTGGTGGGAAGGTGCTTTCTCTGAGGAAGAACTAAATTGGCTACAGCAAAAAGCAAAAGCTGCCGACCAAAACGCTGTAGTAGGGCTTGGTGGTGGTATGGGTGGGGTTAACCCAAATGTCAGGCGCTCTCAAATATCGTGGTTGGATAACAACCCAAACACAAAATGGGTCTTCGAAAAGCTGGCGCATGTAGCTTCTCAACTAAACGCGGATCATTTTAGGTTTGAGCTTACTGGGTTTGGTGAAAAGCTACAACTTACAAACTACGATCAGTCTGAAAACGGTATGTACGGCTGGCATCAGGATTACGGTGGCGGGATAAGCCGCAAACTTTCTTTGGTTGTGCAGTTAACTGATCCATCGGAATACGAAGGCGGTAATCTGCAAGTTATGACGACAGGCAACCCTGTAAATGTACGCAAACAACGGGGTTTGATTGCCGCTTTCCCATCTTATGTGTTACATCAAGTAACGCCGGTTACGCAGGGGAGCCGTCAGTCTCTTGTTGCTTGGGTTTCGGGGCCAGCTTTTAAATGAACGCAGACTACAAAGATTTTATCGGTGTTTTTTCTGACGTGTACCCTCAAGGGTATTGCCAGCATCTTATTAATGAGTTTGAACGTCTTACTGAATCTGGCGCGGGTACCGATCGTCAACGTGGCGAAGGAGCACCAAAGCACTTTAAAAATGACTTGCAGTTGTTTCTAAATCTTAACGGTCAATCAGTGACTGCGTTTGAGAACATGCGGACTACGCAGGTGTTTTTTGATGGGTTGCAGCGTTGTTACGACAACTATATTGAGAAGTTTTCAATTCTAAAAGACGCTCAAATAGCTGGAACGCACATGAAAATGCAACGCACAAATCCCGGCGGTGGCTACCATATATGGCATGCAGAGCAAGGCAACGGAGAACACGTTAGCCGTGTTTTAGTGTATATGCTTTACCTAAATACCCTGACGCCCCAAGAAGCTGGGGAAACAGAATTTTTGTATCAACAGCGCCGTATTAGCCCAATAGAAAATACAATGGTTATATGGCCTGCTACATACACGCACGCACATCGCGGCAATACAGTTTTTGGTAGCAACAGCAAGTACATCGTAACTGGCTGGTTTCATTACACTTAAGGGGGCGCTATGGCTATTGGCTCATCAAAGATCGGCGTGCTCGGGGGTAAACCTATTGTCCCCGGCGGTTCACAAACATTTAATTCATCGGGGGTATGGACTGCTCCTGCGGGAATTAGCACCGTATCTATTCAAGGCAGGGGCGGCTCAGGTGTAGCCGGAAGCGCTGGAAACGCTGGCACTGCTGGCACTGCGGGGGGTGGAGGTGGAGGCGGAGGCGGAAACGGGGGCCCTGCTGCTGCGTATGCTGCTTACAGTTCTAACTGTGGTTCGGGTCCCGGTCAATATTCCCCCGGAGGTGCAGGAAACACCGGTGGTGCAGGTTCTGGCCCCGGGGCGGGAACTGGAGGTGGCTCGCCTTCAGCCGGTAATCCCGGTTCAGGGGGTGCTGGTGGAAGTGGCGGCGCTGGTGGCAGCGGTTCAGCAGGGGTTACATCTTCTGCAATAGGTCAAACTTTTGCTGCTGGAAATGGAAACTCTGGAACTTCCGGAAACTCAGGAAATCCCGGAACCGGCGGCAATGGGGGTAATGGTGGAGGCCCGGGTAATGCTGGTGCTAGTCAGTATTACACTGTTCTATGTTGCGTTCCTTATTTTGGCTATGTTTATAACTATAACGGATCTGCTGGCAGCCCCGGTAACGCCGGTAACCCGACGTCGGGCAGCCCTTTTAACGCCGGTGGAAATGGTGGAAGCGGGGGTGGTGGGGGTTATGCGTCTTCATCTAACACCTCTAACGTTGGAGGTCCCGGCGGTCCCGGCGGTGCTGGCGGTAGGGGATTAACAGGTTCTGCTGGTAATGCCGGCACTGCTGGCAATTCTAATCCCGGAACTAACGCTACATATAATGGCGTTTCTGTAACAGGCGGATCTTCCTACCCAGTTACTGTTGGCACTTGTGGTTTTGTAAATATTTCTTGGAACCCACAATGAAAACATCCCACGATACCAAAATCAAAGAGTTTCACGAAAAACAAGAAGAAGCAAATTTTGCTGCGGTGCTCAACAGGGCGCGTTCAGTTACAGTGGGAACATGCTTTGGTGGCGTAACAGAAATAATGATGAGGGGAAACGACGGTAAAGTTTTATGGTGCCCTATGGAGCAGCACGAAATTGTGGAGCTTATCCATCAATTGGCCGCAAATATTGGTTGCCATATACACATCCAGCCACGAAGTGACTTTGGTAGCTGGCGACAGTGGAAAGAAAATGCGGCTCCATTCCTTGCAGGTACTGGATGGGCACACTACCCAAACGACCCGTCTCATGCCAAAATATCAAATGAAAATCAATCCGGGCTTAATACGCCTGTAAGGAGTAACGAAAATGTTATGGCAACTGAAAAAACTGTCGACCGGTGAAGTACTAAACGAACCGCAAAAGCTTCCTGAAAACTGGGGGCCGATTTTTGGTCTAGCCGGTATTCAAGACCAGCTTGGTGATCTGTCGTGGCTTGGTGAAGATTTTAACGACCAAGGATGGTTTGTTGTGGGTGAAGAACCCCCTGCCCCAGCGCAATCAACCCCTGCTGAACTTGCTTGGGAAAAGGCCAAAAGATTGTTGCGCGAATCCGACTGGTCAATGTTGCCTGACGTGCCTATGAACAAAACGCAAAAAGCTCTGTGGGTTGCGTACCGCCGTGAGTTGCGTGAGATTCGCTTACAAGCAGAATTTCCGACTAACATCTATTGGCCTACCATTCCAGAGTGAACAAGTATTTGATTCGTTTCAACAAGTCTCGTGGTCAGCCTGATCGCGGGACTATGCTACATGTGTGGCGCGTATTTGAAAACGATATTGAGTATTTAGCGGCAGAGGTTAAGTTAAATGTGGCGTCTTGGAGTGAAGCGTCCGAGGGGCCTGATTGGAACATTGCTTGCTACGGGTTTATGGCAATTGACCACGATACTGGCACGGTAACAATTAACGCAGTGCAGGGATAGATGTGTGGGAATGGGCTGAAGCGTTCATCGTTGCGGCCTTTATAGTTGCCTTTATTGTGTGGGGAACATTCACCCTCGTTTGGATTTGGTCGTGAAATGGAACTTGAGTATTACACTAAAATTATTGGCGCAGTAACTGCTTCAACCGCCATGATCGGCGGGGGTTATACGCTTGCCGACAAGTTTGGTGTGTTCCATAAAGACATCCTCAAGTGGGCACCAGAGCACTTCCAAATATCTGATGCGCCTGCAAACGGCGAATTTAAGGTTGTAGTGGCCCGTCAAAAAATTAGGGATAACTGCGAAGTCACGTCATTTAAGCTAGAGGTGCGGGATTCTGAATTGGTCGTACACCCAGCCAAACCTAGCATTGCAACGTTTTCTGGGCCAGCCAGCGACACAGTGGATAAGTTTGGGTACAAGTTTAAACTTGACACCACTTCACAAGTAACACCCGGCGTCGCTACTTTGATGGCGCATATTAAATACAAGTGCCCCGAGGGTGAAGTGATTGTGAACTACCCGTCGCACAAGAACTTGATGTTTACGATAAAGGAATCCGATGTTTGAAGTTCTAGGTGGTGGTATTTTGGGTGGGGTTTTTGGCGGTATCTTCCGTCTGGCCCCTGAAGTCTTAAAGTTCTTTGACAAGAAGAACGAGCGCCTGCATGAGATGGCAATGTTTAGCCGTCAGTGCGAGTTGGAGCAAATCCGTGGGCAGCAGAAGTTAGCCGAGATTGGCGCTCAAAGAGAAGCTGCTATTGACGTTGGTGTCATGGATGCCTTCAACGCTGCAATCAATCAACAAGCCGAAATGGTCAAGGCGGCGGGTGGTTGGGCGGCTAGTCTGTCTGCATCTGTGCGTCCAGTCGTAACTTACTGGATATTGTTTGTCTGGTCTTTTGTCCATGTTTGGTTTGCATGGAACGCATGGCTTGCCGGTGCGCCAGCCGTAGAAGTATTTAAGACCATGATGTCTCCTGACTTTTCAGCCCTGTTGTCTGGGACAATTAACTATTGGTTTCTTGACAGAACTCTGAAACAACGTGGCCTATGAACTTGGAGCTTGCCGCTGAACTATGCCGACGGTATGAAGGGTATCGGGCCAAGCCCTACCTTTGTCCGGCTGGCGTAGCCACGATTGGTTATGGATCTACCTACTACGCAGATAAACGCAAGGTGACTTTGGAAGACGCGCCAATGGATGAACCCACGGCACGGGCGCTTTTGATGATTGAGCTTGAGCATACGTACCTGCCCGGAGTTCTGCGTAACTGCCCCGGCCTGATTACTGACGTTCGCAAGTGCAATGCCATTGTGGATTTTTGTTATAACTTGGGCACAGGACGCTTGCAGACTTCCACGTTAAAGAGGAAAATCAACGCCAATGATTGGGAAGGCGCAAAAGAACAACTGATGCTCTGGACTAAAGGCGGCGGCAAAGTTTTGCCGGGCTTGCTTAAACGGCGTACCTCTGAGTGCGCACTGCTGGACTAAAAATGCCATTACAAAAGATTCTGTTTAAGCCGGGGGTGAATAAAGAAAACACCCGCTACACCACGGAAGGCGGTTGGTACGAGTGTGACAAAATTCGCTTCCGTCAAGGTAACCCTGAGATTGTTGGCGGCTGGCAACGCATTTCTTCAAACACGTTTAACGGTACTTGCCGATCACTTTGGAACTGGACAACGCTGGGCAATCTCAACCTAGTGGGCGTTGGAACAAATACAAAGTTCTACATTCAAAACGGCGGCGCGTACTACGACATTACGCCTATCCGCGTAACCACTACGCTTGGCACAGACCCTTTTACGGGTAACGGCACGACCACAGTCACGGTGACGGCTACATCACACGGCGCAACCAACGGCTCTTTTGTTACTTTCAGTGGTGTTACGGGCACGTACGCATCTGTCTTAAATGCTGAGTTTCAGATCACGCTTGTCAATGCCAACGCTTACACAATCACAACATCGTCTGTAGTTGCGGCAGGGGCAACGGGTGGTTCAGCAGTTTCTGCGGCGTATCAACTTAACGCTGGCCCTGCGTATGCTGTACCTTTAACTGGTTGGGGCGCTGGTGCTTGGGGCGCTGGTGCTTGGGGCGTAGGCACTACTTCGGTTACTAGCCTTCAGCTTTGGAGCCAGATTAACTACGGCGAAGACTTGGTCTTTGGCCCACGCGGTGGTGGTTTGTACTATTGGGATGCAACGGGCGGGTTAACAACTCGCGGCGTATTGCTCAACTCTCTTGGCGGCACAGTGTCGTTTACCAACGCTTCGCCGACTGTGGTGACTTCCACCATACTTTATACAGAAGGCGCGGCGCTGCAATTCTCTGGCGGTTCGTTGCCAACGGGTATTACTGCGGGTACTACGTACTATGTGTTTGAGGTGAACGGGTTAACGTTTAAGTTACTAGATGGCGCGGGTAATGCGGTTAATACAACCTCTACCGGTACGGGCACAGTGTCTACAATTGTTGACGTGCCGACTGTCCAGAACAGCATAGTTGTGTCAGACACTTCTAGGTTTGTCATTGTGTTTGGCTGTAACGACTACGGCAGTGCCGTGCTTGACCCCATGTTGATTCGCTGGTCAGCGCAAGATGATATTTACAACTGGACGCCTGACCCCACCAACCAAGCAGGTTTTGTGCGGGTGTCTCACGGCTCAGAAATTGTGGCCACAGTTCAGACTCGTCAAGAGGTGTTGGTGTTTACCGACTCCAGCGTTTATTCGTTGCAATACCTTGGCCCCCCATACGTCTGGGCACCGCAACTGCTTGGTGACAACATTTCAATCCAAGGCCCCAATGCTGCCGTGATTGCTTCCGGTATCGTGTACTGGATGGGCGTAGACAAGTTTTACTCCTACGATGGCCGTGTGCAGACGCTTAACTGCGACCTGCGTCGTTACGTATTTCAAGACTTTAACCAATCCCAAGCCGCGCAGGTGTTTGCCGGTACTAACGAAGGCTTCAACGAAGTCTGGTGGTTCTATTGCTCAGCCAATTCCTTCACCATTGACCGTTACGTCATTTACAACTACCTAGAAAAAATCTGGTACTACGGCACGATGGCACGAACAGCGTGGTTGGATTCAGGCTTGCTTGACTACCCCTTGGCAGCTACGTACAGCAGTAATTTGGTGTATCACGAGAATGGGTTAAACAACAATGAAACAGGAACAACTACAGCTATTGATGCCTACATTTCTTCCTCAGAGTTTGATATTGGCGACGGACATAATTTTGGTTTTGTGTGGCGCGTCCTTCCTGATCTGACTTTTGAAAACGCTGAAAACTCTCCTACGGGAGCCGTGCCTTCTGTGGACATGACGTTGTACGGCTTGGCTAATTCTGGGTCTGGGGTTACAAGTACAGCGTCACAACCCGTGGCTAAGAGCAGTACGTACGTGATTACTGAGCAGTTTACCGGCATGATCTTTACCCGCATGCGCGGTCGCCAGATGATCTTCAAGATTAGCTCTAACCAGATCAACACGGTCTGGCAGTTGGGCGCTCCGCGTATAGATATTCGTCCTGACGGCAGACGCTAATGACATCCAAGAACAGGATCATTACCCCTGCACCTCCCAACTTACCCTTGGGTACGGATCAGTACGAGCGTAGATACCAAGATCAATTTACAAACATCCTGCGTCTGTACTTTAACCAACTACAGAATGCGCTTACAGAACTTACAGGCAATGCTGGTGGCAGGTATTTGGCGTTTCCGTACGGAGCTTTTTCAGACTTTACCAGTCAAACAACAACAGCCAATACAGCTACGTTGATGGCGTTAGATACAACGGATTTTTCTAACTCGGTGTCGCTACAAACAGGCTCAAAAATTACGGTGGAATACGCTGGTATTTACAACTTGCAGTTTAGTGTGCAGGTGCAAAACGCTGGTAATGCTCCATACGATATTTTTATCTGGCTCAAACAAAACGGCACGGACATCACAGGCTCCACAGGTAAAGTCGGTTTGCCTGCTCGTAAAAACCCCGGCGATCCGTTCCACGACATCAAGGGCTGGAACTACTTTCTAAACATGAACGCAGGCGACTACGTCCAAATCTACTGGTCAACTACAAATGTGGATGTAACCATACAGACTTACGCAGCTTCGGGCACGCCAACTAAACCATCAACCGCCTCCGTCGTAGCCACACTTTCATTTGTGTCTGCGCTGTCAACATGATATTATCAAACAACCCCCATTTTGAGAGGCAAAAATGAGCCTACACAAGTTTGCCGAACAGGTAGCCGCCAATGGTCGCGGTGACGATTCTTTACTCGTACACATGACACCGGACGAAGTCCGGAACTTACAAAAGTTTGCCCAAGCTAACGGCACAACGTTGACCATCAATCCTACTACGGGTTTACCCGAAGCTGGGCTCTTGTCTGACTTGTTTAAGGCGGTTGCCCCTATTGCCCTTGGCGCGTTTCTTGGCCCTGCTGGTGCGGCTATTGGTGGCGGTTTTATGTCTGCTGGTATGGCAGGCTTGGCTACGGGGGGCATTACGGCTTTGGCTACTGGCAGTTTGTCTCGCGGCCTCATGGCCGGATTGGGTGCTTATGGTGGAGCGGGTTTAGGCGAGAGCTTAATGAAAACCGGTACAGGGGCGTTGTCACAGTCCGTTGGTGCTGGCTTAAGCGAAGAAGCGGCGCAGCAGGCAGTTGCTTCAAAGTTAGCCGCAGCAACGCCTATGGAAACATTGACTGCTGGATTTAATTCAGCTACGGCAACCCCAGCAGCTATGGGGGCTTTTGCTAAAAACAACCTTACCAATATTGGTATGGCCGCTGCACCAATTGCAGCAGGCATGATGGTTCCTACAACCACAAAGTTACCAGACCCGAAAGATACGGGCAACATCCGGCAGTTTGCCTACAACATTAACCCAGACACAGGCAAGCCTGACCCTCTGTACGGCATGCGGGCCATGACGCCCGTCAAAGCTAGTGAGTTTGGAAACAAAACACTTCAAGGCCAGCGCGAACTTTTCTACCAACAAAACCAAAACCAAAACCAAAACCAAAACCAAAATCCGTATCAACTTGGGGTGGGGTCTTTAAACCAACCGCCACAGCCACAGCAACAAACAACTCCTATGGCTTCGGGCGGCATTGTGGCTTTGGCTGGCGGTGGTGTAAGCGACGCCGACATCTTTAAATACTTCCAGACTCCAAACCTTTCGGACGCGCAAATTGCCGCTGATATGCAAAAATATGGTGTGTCTGCCGCTGACATTGCTCGCGCTACTGGCACACAAAACCAACAAGCCGACTACGAAAAACGTTTTGTAAACACCCTTATTGCACCAACTACAGACGCTTCTGAGTTTCGAACAGCTACTAGTGCAGTTGGCTTACAGGATCAAGCGTTGGCTACTGCCATGCAAAATGCAGGGCTGTCCCAAGGCGCTCAGTACGCTTTAACACAACCGGCTATGAGTGACGCAGGTTTTACTGGCGGGATAATTGACGCAGGTACTGGCAAACCTGTTGAGCTTTACAACCAGATTGGCTACACCGCCGGTGCTTTACCGGGCGATCAAGCTGGCTTGGAAGGTTTGTACGGCAACATTAACTACGTCACAAGCGGGTTACAGAACTTAATCAATACAGGAAAAATGTCTGTAGCCGATGCTCAGAATGCGGCTCTTGCAGAATTACAGCGTACCAACGTAAGCGTGGGTGATGTTAAGGCCGCGACAGGTAAAGACTTTGGCAGTTTGTTTACGCCTAAAACAGTTACACCACCTGTTGTCAAACCCCCAATCACAACCGTCGTACCCCCTACATCCGTTGTTCCCGGAGCCACACAGATGCCCGGCGCTACTGTTTACGATAATGGTGCGTATGGTAACTACGGCTCCGGCCCTGCTACGGGCGTGGACTACAAAGGCAATACTGTTTCTATCGCCACCCCCGGCGACATCATTACAAATCCTGACGGAACACGCACAGTTGTGCCTAACGTTCCCGGTCGTCCATACGGCGGCTTTACGGGCATGGAGGGGGTCAAGAGCGCATACACAGCCGGTGGCGGAAGCTTGGGCTACACCGCCCCAGTGCCTAAAACTCCGGCTGAACATAATGCCGCGTACAACAAGATGACCGACGACTCGTTGGATGCGTACAACTTCTTAATGGGTAAAGGTAAGAATTTAACGCAGCGTAAAGCCGAGACAAGAGATAGACCCGTTATGGCGCGGTATGACGAAGCTGTGCTGGGTAGAAAGATGACAAAGCCCGTAGCTACAACAGCCACTACAAAGAAAGTTATAGGAGTCCCCGGCCAGCCGCAGACTTACTTTAACGAAGCTGAGTACCTTGCGGCCAATCCTGATGTTGCGGCTGAGATGAAGTCAGGCAAGTCTAACTTTACATCTGCATACGAGCACTGGCTCAGATACGGTAAAGCCGAAGGCCGTCCGTTTGCTGGCGACTATGAAGGCTACACAACTGCGGCAGCTTTGGCTAATGCTGCTCGAGAAAGTGGCGGAGACGGGCCGTCAGGCCCATCTGGGGGAAATAACGCAAATAGTATTTCTGGATTTAATCCTGCGCCGCCTGACAACAGTATTCCTGATAGCACCATAAGTCCTGATTCTGTTAATGGTGTTGATGCTGTAGGCGGTTACTATTCTCGTGGCAAACTAAATTACGGTTCTAAGAACATGTCAATGGGTGGGGCTACCGGTTACGCTATTGGTGGTGGTCTTGGCTCGCTCGGTTCTTACTCTGATGGTGGCCGTTTGCTCAAAGGCCCCGGTGATGGCGTGTCTGACAGCATCCCTGCAACGATTGGTCAGAAGCAACAACCCGCACGCCTTGCCGATGGTGAGTTTGTGATCCCTGCGCGTATTGTGTCTGAACTAGGTAACGGCTCTACAGATGCAGGCGCTAAGAAACTTTACGCCATGATGGATCGTGTGCAAAAAGCACGCGGCAAGACCACAGGCAAAAACAAAGTAGCGGCTAACAGCCGCGCTGACAAATATCTTCCCGCGTAAGGAATAGATCATGGCTACAACACCAACACAAATACAAGAGTACCAAACAGGCTTTGCGCCTGTAATAGCGCCTTTTGCAGAAAACTTGCTAGGCAAAGCTGAGTTGCTGACGGACGTCGACGAAACCCCTTACATGCAGTACATGCGGGACCGTCAAGCGCAGTTCACCCCACTGCAACAACAGTCCTTTGAAAATGCCGGATTGATGCAGACTGCCCCCCAGTTGGGTGATGCCACCGCTATGGCGGGTTTGGCAGGCTTGGGTGCACTCAATACGCAGTACACGTTCAATCCATATCAGACACAGCAGTTCACGGGAACAAACACGCTGCCCGGCTACGATGCAGCCGGTAAGTTTCAACCCGGTACAGGCGCAGTTGGCCAATACATGTCTCCGTACATGGACACGGTTGTTGCAAGACAGCAATCAGACGCACAGCGGCAGGGGGAAATTGCCCGCCAAATGCAAAATGCCCAAGCTGCGCGTTCCGGTGCTTTTGGTGGTAGCGGCAATCTTCTTGCCAATAACCAACTCAACGCTTCTTTAATGCGTCAAAAGGGTGACATCCAAGCCAAGGGTTTGCAAGACGCGTACACACAGGCCATGGGCCAGTTCAACCAATCTCAAGCGCAGAACTTGGCAGGTCAACAACTCAACGCACAACAGCAACAGTTCGGTGCCGGGTTAGGACTTCAAGGTCTACAGACAGCCATGACAGGCGCTAAGTCTTTGGCTGACATTGGTAACACGCAGTACGGACAAAACGTTGGGTTGTTAAATATTCAGAATCAGTTTGGCGCTCAGCAACAACAGCAGATGCAGAATCAACTGAACACCGAGTATCAAGACTTCTTGAACTACCAGAACTACCCGTACAAACAGTTGGGATTCATGTCCGACATGATCCGAGGTTTACCATTGACTCAACAGTCTTCTGCAATGTACGCACAACCCCCTTCAGCAGTGTCTCAGATCGCAGGTCTTGGCGGTGCAGCATTGACTGGCGCTAAATTGTTTGGTGCCAAGGGTGGAGCTACCCAAGACTTGGAAAGCCGCCCTGCTGGTCTGGCTGAGTTAGCTGTCTATAACATGGGCTAAGAATATGTTTGATGTAAACCAAATCACGACAACCCTGCGCGGTTTACCTGACCGCATGTTGCAACAATACGCCATGATGAACAAAGGTAATCCCTATGTTCTGTCTCTGGCTGTTGCTGAGAGCAATCAGCGCAAGCAGTTGCGTACAGCCGCGCAAGCTCGAATGGCTATGCCACAACCCAAGGTGGCAGATGCCGCTATTGCTGGTATGTCTGAAGCCCCTGCTGTTGATGCTATGGGTAATGTGACTGGTATGGCGGCAGGTGGTTTGCCAGAAGATTACGGTATTGGGCGTTTACCTGCTCGGAATATTGAGCGCATGGCTGATGGCGGTATTGCTGGCTACGGCGATGGTGATGATGTCCCCAGACAAAACGGCATGGCGCAGGGAGGCATGTATGACTTTGCCCAGCGTAGTGAACCTGTGGTTCGTATGTCTGGCGGTGGTGTGCCGGGCTACGCGGCGGGTGTATACAACGAAGAACGCTTTAAAGAGTTCTTGAAAAAAGAAGGCAAGACCTCTGAGTTTGCAAACGCAAGTCCAAAAGAAAGACAAAGAATACTCACGGAGTTTGCCGACAAAACTTCCGGCCCACAAAAAGCAGCAGCGCCAGCCGCTTCGACTACACCGACATCTTCTGTTAAAGCTACGGCTACACCAGAAGACCCAAGACTACTGCGCAAAATCAGTGAAAAAGCTGGTAGCGGCGCGGCTAAAGTGTTAAAGAAAGCTGGCCCAATAGGACTAGGTCTTGAAGCTATTGGTAGTATGGGCGACTACAAAATAAAAGGCCCCGATAACATTGACACCTCTTTGATGGGAACCCTTCGAGACGTTGGGCAAGGTGAGTTTAGTAGAGCCGGTGAAGGACTCTCGCGTGGTATAGCCGAACTTGGGTTTGATATTGGGTCTTTTGGTGCAAACATGTTGGACTATGTAGTGCCCGGCAAAGCGCCCGTGTCTAGTAAATACGAGAAGTTTTTAAAAGACAATATTAAATCCGGTTACACACTGGAAGGCCCGTCAGACAGGGCGCAGCCACAGCAAGCTAAACCGCCTGCCGCAGAAGTCGCAGCACCTGCCGCAGCGCCTGAAGTCGCACCTGCCCCCGCTCCCAATGCCGCACCAAATACTGGGGGCGTTGCAGACCTTCTTCCGGGTACTGCCAGACTTGACACAAGTTACATGCCCACAGCAGCAGCCGCGCCTACGACTGCGAGTGCAAAATCAAAAGCCAGCGAGCTATACGACTCGAAGGGGCAAATACTCAGCTTAGAAGGAAAACAAGCTCAAGCACGTCAAGACATCCTTAACCAAAGAGATGAACGTCTTGCACAACTTGAAGCATTTAACAAAGCGCAAGGGCCAGCTTTTGCAAACTACGAGAAGATGTTGCAAAAAGAAGAACTGCAAGATACTACAGACAAAGAGAAGTCGGGCCTCATGTCCTTGATGAAAGGCTTCTTGGCTATGGCTGCCGGAGAGTCTCCAAACGCGGCTACAAACATTGCCAAAGGCGCTATGGTTGGCATGGGCGACTACGGTGATGCGCTTAAAGAGTTCAAGAAAGCTGCCAAAGAACGCACCAAAGCTATGGCGGACATTGAAAATGCTCGTCGTGCAGAAGCCAAAGGTGACTTTAAAGACACGCAAATGTACACAGACCGGGCTAACGAGCGTTTGGCGGACTCCGCTGATCGCTTCACAGGGCTTATTTCGCAGATCACGGGTAAAGAAGCCGACGTTGCTGCTAGTCTTTTCAACAACATGACTAACAATGCGGAAGAAACCAGCAGAATGATGATTAAAGAGCGCGGGCTAAATGCACGGGCCGCATCGTCAGAAGCCAGAGCAGACGCAAGAGCGCTTATGCCAACAGGCGAAGCTCGTACAGCCATGATGTTGGGAACAGGGAACACGCAAGCTGAGCGTCTTAAGTCCGGAATGATGGTATTGCAGGAACTTTCAACAGATAAATCTGGAGCTAAAACTGTAGAGACATTGGCTAAGATTAACTCAGATCGAGCTAAAAACGGCGAGCCACCCATAAGCATGGCCGACCTCGTAAACAGTGCCCGCGAGTATAGTGCGCTCATGTACCCCAAAGTAACCAATGAGGCTCCCACGCGTGCAAGGTAAGTATTAGAATACGGTTTAACAGCGCATAAAC
>Ga0222712_10002644_pt1 | contig 20231 bp, 29 predicted proteins | sample C33_657DmetaG_FD_165043 | JGI IMG/M metagenome (GOLD analysis project Ga0222712, IMG submission 165043) | Estuarine water microbial communities from San Francisco Bay, California, United States - C33_657D | ecosystem: Environmental > Aquatic > Marine > Unclassified | place: USA: California... | reverse complement strand
TGGTATCTATATCGGTTAAGTGGTTTTTCTTGCATATTGTCGTGCATACATTATACCAGTTATCTATGTTAATTGGTAGGTCTTTATCGTACTTCTCAGCACCACGAGCGTATAGCTCTGCCAACCTTTTAAGCATTGGTAGTGGTATTAGGTCGTAACGGGCTTTGCCATCTGTAGTGTCCCTGACCATCCCCGAGTCGTAGTTGATACGCTTGCCAGAGTCTTTGGTTTCGAAAGTCATAGCCCTGCCAATACCTTAATCAGGTCGTCTAGTTCTATATCTACTTCCAAGAGAACCTTGTGAGCCTTAGCTCTTTTCTTGTAGAGCTTGATTACTTTTTTTTCTAAATCCTTCATTTTATTACCTCGACACAGTGTGCTGTTAGCTCATCAAATGGTACATTACTGCACGCTACCAAGTCAGATAGTTGAAAAACCAACCAGCAGAACCATAGTAAGACCAGCACTGCTGTTACTGATATTATTACCCATATTATTTTATACACTTCACCCTCCTTTTAGTTTAATTTATGGACAATACCATCCGTAACCATCGACCCAAGTACAACCGTTCATACCATCTTGACCAGCTTTTCCAGCACTACCAGTTGCTCCACTTGCTCCGACTGCTCCAGTACGACCTGCTGCTCCAGCAGCTCCGACAGCACCAGTTTCGCCAGGAACGCCCTGAATACCCTTATCACCTTTTAACTCAGCCTTGTGTGCCTGAAAGTAGCTTTCAACGCTTTTCTTAACCTGCTTAGGCATTTGATTGCTCTGATACAGGGCGAAGCCTATGTTAGCCAATACTATTACTATTGCTAGTACAATAACCGTGTTCTTTTGTGTAAATGTTGCCATTTTATTCTCCTTGGTTTAGTTTAATTGCTTTACCTCGTTTGCTAATCATACCGCCGGCAGTGCCGACAATTACTGATCGCTCACGCCCGGTTAGACCGTCTGCGCCAACCACATCACTAGCGAATCCACCACCTCGGCTTTTAGATCCACCCATAGCACCGATTGACTTGTAAAAGTCCTTACCATAACGTTTCTTGTTTGTTTTACCTGCTTTGATTCCACCAATTATATTACCGGCCATTATAAATCCTCCTTCAATTTGTTTATTATTTTATCCATAACCTCACGATAGTAGATATCGAAAGTCTTTTGCTTGCTGGTGTTCTTGTCCCAGAGTAGCCACACAACGTTTCTAAGGCGCTGTGACGGACTTTTCTCACTAACCTCGTGGTCTATACCAACTTCTGGTATATCGCTTTCTGTGACCTCTCTGTCGCTGTATACGAACCAGCCCTGAGTTCCCCTTAGGTGCATAATCTTTGCTTCATCGTCAGCTGGCAATTCACGTGTCGTATCGACTCGCAACTTGAGGGTTCGATCACTCATCGTTTCAACCTTTACGATTGTCGATGGTACGGCGAAGATATCAGAACTTGATGTCATCGAAGTCAATCTCCTCATCAAAGTCTTCCTCTGGCTCAGTTAGTGGTGGTTCGTCTGTTTGCGGTTCACCTTTTTTAAGTGACTCTGGTAGCACGAGTAACTGGTTCTTGACCCAAGCGACAATGTCGTCAGCCCTAGTGTATAGCTCATCCAAGTCAATCTTTCCATTGCTTACTAAGTCAATAGAAGCCTTCATAGAAGATTGTCTTATAATGCTATCTTGCTTGGCTGGGTCTTCGACCTTGTTAAAGCCCTTATTAAACGAGCCTTGCTCGAAAGGTTTCTGTTCACCCTTAAACTTATCAGTCTGGTACTCGGTAGCTGTAATACTTCCATAGACTGTATCACCAGCTTTAAGAGCGTCTGGCGACTTCTTGCCGATCTCGACCGGCTTAGCGTGACCATCGAGCATTACTTTGATGTAGTAGGTAGTACCGTACTGACCATCGTACTTTTTAGGTTCTTGGTCAGATACTTTACTTATCTTATACTCGCTCATTGCTTATAAACCTCTCTTCGTTTAAGAACCTTTCTTCTTTAAGCTCTGAGTCGTAGTTATCGTCTACGTATTGGCTCTCTAGTAATTGCATAACCTGTTCTTCGGCGTGTTCCAAGTCCTTGCCAATGTTGCCAATGTCTGAAGTTATGCGCCGGTAGGCAACCTCGTCATTAACCTTAGCCACTAAAACATACTCTACATCCTGGTCGCTGATCCAATCGTCAAATCCTATCTTATCCATTGTTCACCTCTTTCATTAATTTATTATTGTACTTTAGATGTTACGCTTAAATAATTAGCTTGTCAAGTCTTTTTTTTAATAACTTGAATTATCGAGTGTTTGTAACCGGCGGCTTAATAACAATGCACCAAGCCAAGCACCTTTATTGGCATTGACGTCTTTGTTTATAAAAGTGTGTAGTGTTCCACCCTTAGTAACGTAGACAATCATATGTCCATCGAACGAGTCGTAACCCATCTCACACAACGCCTGATCGTAAGCAGCAACTTGTATGAAATGCTCCGGGTAGGCTGTTAGCTTGCCGGTGTACTTGTTGTTCTTCCACTCTTTCTTTGGATCGGCAGTCTTCCAATCGCCAATGTAGCGTCGGCCATCTACCTCAGCCACGAAGTCGCAGGTACCGCAGTAGTCGTACTTCTTAGAGTAGACTGGTATCTCACTATGTAAGAACTTAACGGTACGCTGCGTTAGCCATTCTTGAAAGGCTTCCACAGCCGGCTCAGCTTCTAGCGTAACGCTCAGCTCTTTGCCGGTCTTTATAAAGTTCTCAATGTAGTTATGAACTTCTGAACCAACGTCAGCACCGGCGTCTTTCTTTCTAATGTGAGCTTTCTTGGCTTCGTCTGGAGTGGCACCATCGACCATAGCCTGCACAGCTAGGTTAGCAGCCCAATTCACTAAACCATCTTTAGCCACTACCTTGCCTAGTATGGTCGTAACGCCCTGCACAGGCTTCCAACCACTACCAGCATCTATTTGATAACGATGTCCACTATGTGTAAACTTTAGCTTGATACTATCAGAATATAACGACTCTTCCATTAGTAATTGCCTCCACGCTATCTTTGCAGTCAGCTTCATCCATTGCGTCAATCAGCTTATCTACAAAGGTATATTTGGATATCAATCCAGCCTTATACCACGATATTAACTTTGATATGTTAGTTGTTTGCTCACCCATGTTGTTCACCCTTTCTTTATATCTCTATTGTACGCTTACGCTTATTGCTTGTCAAGGCTTTTGATAAGACATTTTTTATAGTTGATTTTAGTACACTTTTAATATAGTATAATAGCTCTGTCCGCAGGTTCGATCTATTGATTGTTCACCCCCTGCGGGCATTTTAGTAGACAATAAAAGTATTGACAAAAGCGTAACGGGTATGATATACTAGTAGCATAGTACAAAGTCAGTTCGCTGTAAGGCATTCCTACATGTACTAGCCGGCAAGAGAATAGTCCTTACCAGACTGCGTACCTCCGGCGGTAATAAACAGCCCTAGTCCTAACTGGGGTTGTTTTTTTATAGTTAAAAAGTCTGTAGCATAAAAGGCTTGCTAAATATAATAAAACTGTGGTATCGTTGAATCAACCTGAACGAATTGGGTTTTAGTAAGGAGCAGACTGTTACTGCTACACAGCTATCAAAACAATGTGTAGATAAGATTAACAGCCGACCGAAGCGACCGACCGACTGGCTAACATATAAGTTGCATTAAGAAGCTTATAGCTAGGAGGGAGGGAAGCAAGGGAGGGGAAGCCAGACCAAATAGGATCGAGGAAGCTCTGGGGCCGGAGGCTAATAAAGGGTAAGGGTAGCTATTGCATTGTATTATAATAATGTGCTATAGTGAAGTTACCAATTCATTCACACAGCCCTGCAGCAATGCGGGGTTTCTGTGTTGCGACTCGTAAATAGGTTATAATATAACTATAAACTAACAAATGGACAACCAAATGAACAACTTACCAGAAGGCTTCGAAGACTTACCAATCGGCTTTATACAGGCGCTATACGACTTCTACTGCTTAATAGAGAACTCTAGTGAGAACTCCGGTGTCAAAGATATACCACTCAAAAACATAGATCCAGATATGCGCTCAGCAATTATCAAAGGTCAATACTATGTAGAAGACATCCCAACCAAGCCTACTAGCCTACGACCAACAGCAATCCAGCCTAGCGAGATATTCAACTTAGGTCAGAACATAGGCTTAAGCAAACAGAAGACAATGCGTATCATAGCAACTGATTATAAAAGAAGTGATTACAAGGCAAAAGACAATGGCTAAAGCTACCGTAATGACACCAGCCCAATATCTTTATCCTGCCGTGCATAGAAATGTAAGAAACTTTCTATATGATAGTGGTTATTTATTTGAGAACAAAATTAAATCTCAAACCATAAACAAATACTTAAAAAATAATATAGGATTTTATGATATTGAAGTATACATATTTGCAAAAAACCTACTACACGGTCTAGCTAAAGCCATAAATAATAAAAGACAATGTCGCATATGTTATAAGATACTATCATCCCTACTGTATGATGGAAAGGGTCTTTATAAAAAAAGAAATTGCGTATCTTGTACTAATACAGCTATTGAACTTAAGGAATTGAGACAAAGAGAAGCATCTAGAAAAAGAAAAGTATTGCTTAAAACTATTTCAGACAACACCATAAATGCAAAAGAATTAAAGAGTATGCTGGAAGTACAAAAATATAAATGCGTTATTTGTAATGCTAGTATTAGTGAAAGTAAACACCTTGACCACATAAAGCCAGTTAGTAAGGGTGGATTGCATAGTATTAAAAATGTTCAATGGCTATGCCCGCCCTGTAATATGCACAAACATAATAAATGGGAAGAACAATATGCCTAAGATAGGAAGACCTACGGTTATGACCGAACAAGTATTAAAAGATTTGCGTATGATATTTTTAATCGGCGCAACGCAAGAAGAAGCGTGCAGATACTCTGGCATTTCTGTAAAAACGCTGCATAATCATATCAAAAGAGAGCCAGACTTTATACAAGAGATTGCTAAATGGCAAGATGAGCCAGTGCTGAAAGCAAAGCGTAAGGTAGTAGATGATATCGAAAGCGATACCAATACAGCCAAGTGGTACTTAGAACGTAGAGCTAAAGAGTTCAAGCCAAAGCAAGATATAACGACTAATGATAAAGACTTACCGACACCGATATTAAATGGAATTGAAGCCGTAAACATAAAGGAACTAAATGTATCAGCCAACTACAGCAGTCAAGAAGTTATTGAGTCTAACCAAGAGGGTTAGGGGAGTTGCCGGTGGTACGTCAGCCAGTAAGACGATATCTATAATTCAAATACTAATAAACCAAGCACAGACTGATAAGGTTGCGACACTAACTAGCATTACTTCAGAGTCTGTACCACACTTAAAGCGTGGAGCAATTAGAGATTTCCTTAACATTATGCAATCGCACAACTACTACAAAGATGATAGCTGGAATAGATCAGACTTCACCTATACATTCGAAACAGGTTCTAAGATAGAATTCTTCAGTTTAGATATGCCCCACAAGGTGCGTGGACCTAGGCGTGACAGACTATTTGTCAATGAGCTAAACAATATACCCAAAGAGACCTTTGAGCAGCTAGAAGTGCGTACTAAAGACGTAATATGGGGTGACTGGAATCCAACAAGAGAGTTTTGGTTTTATACTGATTACAAAGACAAACCCAACGTAGACTTTATTATTCTCACATACAAAGACAACGAAGCACTTGATCCGAACATCGTAGCGTCAATCGAATCACGCAAAGACAACAAAAGCTGGTGGACTGTCTATGGTGAAGGACAACTTGGTGAAGTAGAGGGTAAGATATACAAAGGTTGGAAGCTAGACGTTGATTTACCACACGAAGCCCGGCTAGAACGTCGAGGACTAGACTTCGGTTATGCACAAGACCCGGCTTGCCTTGTGGATATCTACTCATACAACGGAGGTTATATCATAGACGAACTTATCCACAGGATTGGTATGAAGAACCGACAGATAGCCGATACTCTAATGAATCAACCAGACCCTAACGTAATGTGTGTAGCTGACTCAGCCGAGCCTAAGAGTATTGACGAGATGACAGAGTATGGCTGTAACGTAGTGGGTGCTAACAAAGGACAGGGTTCTGTTAGTCAGGGTATTCAGTGGGTACAAGGTCAGCAGATAAGTGTCACCAAACGCTCACACAACGTGCGTAAGTCGTATCAGAACTATATGTGGAAGACAGACCGAGAAGGCAACATACTAAACGTACCAGACCACTATATGAGTGACGCCATGGATGCAATACGTTATGGCCTAGAGACTTTCAAGCCCAGAGAAGAGCGTGGACCAGCTAAGGTTGTTGGAGTGTTCGATCAATACACCGGCAGGAGATTGGATTGAGCACTTGACAAAAGTAAGCCAGAGCAGTATGCTTACCGTAAATTAAAGAGGGTGATAAAATGTCAGTAGAAACATACCAAACAAGAGACCTACCATTGGCTGCTTTTCTGGTGTATCACGAGATGGAACTACTAGGCTCAGCTACAACTGCTCGACCCGGCAGCAATATGATTGTATTTATCGATAGACCTGATCGCCCTGACCTTATAAAAGCATTCGATAACGACGCAGAAGTACCAGCTAAGATATACGCTAAGTGTATTCACAGGGTAGGCAAAGCCGTCAGAAAGCCGGTGGAGCTATGACACTCGGATTGGGTATCATCGTTCGTGATGAAGTAGAAGCCTTTGAGCAGATACTTATTAGCGTCTACGACCAGATAGATAAGTGCTTTCTAACAGTAACCAGTGAAGACAGACAAGACGAGTTCGAGGATTTGATAGAGAAGTATCCTAAACTAAAGGTTAGTTACTTCCACTGGGTAGCAGACTTCGCTAAGGCTCGTAACTATAATCTCAAACAGATAGACACTGACTACTGGTTCTGGCTAGACTCTGACGATAAGATACTACACGCTGACTTCTTACCTGATATGGTAGACCAAATGGAACGAGAGAAGACAGACGTTACCTTCTGGCCGTATAACTACATACAAAACTCTGCTGGCGAGTGTATGGCACTCCACGATAGGGAACGACTGATAAGACGCTCACATCCGTTTGCTTGGGTAGGTGCAGTACACGAAACTCTTATAGGTGACCAACCCAAAGGTTCATACGATGATAGGATTGTAGTCAAACACAACAAGCACGTCGATCAAGCCCCGGAGAGTAACGAACGCAATCATAAGATACTACTAAGAGAATACAAGAAAGATAAAGACCCACGTATCACACATTACTTGGCACTATCTTACTTTGGACTCAAGAAGTACGACCGAGCTATTGAGAAGTTCTTGGAGCATATTGAAACCAGTGGCTGGGATGAAGAGAAGTACCGCAGCTGGTGTAAGATTGCTGAGATACACATCATAGCCGATAACCCTGCTAAAGCTCACGCTGCTGCTAGTGCTGCTATTGATTTGCTACCGAGCTACCCAGACGCTTATTACATTAAAGCTCAGATAGCCTACTCCAACGAAGAGTGGGGACAAGTGATTGACTGGATGAAAACAGCTGTTGGTAAGCCACAACCTAAGACGTTCTCGGTAGTTGACCCAATGGTATCAATTAGATGTCTAGTATATGCGGCAGTAGCCTACACGCACCTGCTAGACTCTGTGAACGCTTACGAGACGATACTAGAAGCCCTAAGGCAATCACCACGCAACGAAGACGCTAACTACTGGTTGCCACTACTCAAATACAACTACCAAGAGCACATGGCTATTAAAGATATTAAAGAACTAGCCGAGTTTATATCACAAGAGAAGGGTGATGTCGGTAAGCTGTTTGAAAGCCTGCCAAATGATATGACCTTCGATAGCCGTATTACGAAGATGAAACAGCAATACTTCAAGCCTACCGTATGGTCAGATAAGAGCCTGGTCTTCTTCTGTGGACCAACTAACGAAGTCTGGGGAGCAGATACGCTAGGTGCTGGTATGGGTGGTAGTGAAGAAGCTATCGTATACCTAACACGTGAGCTGGCTCAACTAGGCTGGGAAGTAACCGTCTATAACGAGAGAGATGACGAACACATCGACTTCATAGAACATACCACAGAGTTTGATGGTGAACTACGAGAGGGCGGTACAGCAGTCCGGTACTTGCCTTGGAATACAATCAACACCGAAGATACGTTTAATAGGCTGGTGATATGGCGTGCTCCCGAGTTAGCTAGTGAGTTTAAGGCTAAGTACATAGCAGTTGATCTACACGACACAATCCAACCCGAGAGATTAGATAAAGTCAAAGATGTGGTCGATACGTTCTTTGTAAAGAGTGCTTACCACCGAAGTCTGTACCCGGATTACCTATCGACAAAAGCTAACTTTAAGATAGTAGGTAACGGAATAAAGAGGAGTCAGTTTTGAAAACTCTCTACTACCTTTTAATAGATACCGACGAGATAGATATCTGTAAGCGTCTAGGGCCGTTTGTTACGCTCAGTGAAACCTTTGGTGAACAACTAAAGCACCCTGGTTGCTTAATGGTTAAAGAAGTAAAAACTAAAATCGTGGAGGAAATATGAAGATTATAGAAACAGGTTACGGGTTATTCGTTAAGCGTTGGGGAAAGATATACGAGTACGTTGGTACAGCGTGGATGGAAGTACCACGACTGACTGCCAAGAAGACTGCCAAGCTAAACCGAAAGATTGAGAAACTTAATGAAGAATAGCGTCGGATACTTCTCGAGCTACGATCGTGGCTTAGAATGCCTGCTAAAGATGTGGCCAGACGTACTCAAACAGATACCAGAAGCTACGCTAGACATCTACTACGGTTGGGATACGTTCGATAAGGTACACGCCAAGAACCCAGAGCAAATGCGCTGGAGGTTTAAGATAACACAACTAATCAACAGCCTAGACGGTGTTACAGAGAACGGTAGAGTGAGTCACAAAGAACTAGCTAGCGCTATGAAAGAGATTAAAGTATGGGCATACCCCACGGAGTTTACTGAGATACACTGCATCACTGCACTCAAGGCTCAAGAAGCTGGCTGTATACCTGTTACCACCGGCTGCTACGCACTAGAGGAAACCGTACAGGACAACACCTACACCGTGAAGTGTGAAGACATCTACACTAATGTGGATAAACAGAGAGAATATGTGGACAACCTAGTCAAAGCCTTGAAGAGTAACCACGTGACTAAACCTGTGGATAACGTTGATTGGGCTGATGTGGCTAAAGTATGGGATAAGGTACTGAGATGAAAGTAGCTGTTGTAGCCATAGCACTTAATGAAGAGCGTTTCATTGGTCCGTGGTTGCAGCATATACCCGATTGGGTACTAACTAAGTGTGTTCTAGTAAGCGAGAAGCCTTGGTTTGGTGACGAGAACGTCTTTAGAGACGACACCTACGAGGTAGCAGAGACTAACGGTGCTATGGTAATCAAAAGACCGTGGGAGACAGAACACGAACAGCGTAACTTTGGACAAGACTTATTCGGTGACTACGATTGGATCATAGTATTAGATCCCGACGAGTTCTTGGATGACGACAACTGGGCTAAGCTAAAGGAACTTATAGACTCTGTTCCACAGAACGATGCCTTTGTAGTCGATCATCAGCTAACCTACTGGAAAGACGGTTGGGTTGCTGACCCACCAAAAGATTACCAACAGCTTATTCTAGTAAGACCCGGTATAAGGTTCGTAGATAAACGGGTAGTCAGTAGCAGTTACGCAACAGCACCGGTCTTTATTCACCACTTTAGCTGGGCTAGAACCGACATGGAAGTATACGAGAAGATAACTCACTACGCCCACGCTAACGACTTCGATACTGTTCAATGGTTTAACGATGTATGGAAGACCTGGGAACCTGGCGTGCAAGACGTACACCCGACTACACCTGATACACTACACGACTTTATTAAAGCTGATTTACCACCAGAGCTTGAAGGGTTAAACCTGTGGCCCAAATAAAACTAAATCTTGGAGCCGGTGACACCAAGCTAGACGGCTTTATATCTGTGGATAAGTACGATAAGGCTGCTGACGTGCAAGCAGATATTACTGAGCTACCATACGAGGATAACAGCGTAGATGAGATAGTAGCCTATCAGGTAATAGAACACGTACCATACAATCTAAATCAGAAGATGTTTGAAGAGTTTTATCGAGTGCTGAAAGAGGGTGGCACTTGCATACTTGAAACACCTGACATAGATGTAATCTGTAAGTTTATATTAAGAGACGGACTAACGGATCAGTGGCGACACAACCTAGTGGGTGAATACCACAGACCCTGGGATAAGGATAGATACGACGATTGGGAACACCACGCTGGTAGTATCCATCGTAACCCGTGGAACTACGCACTAATTGAACAACACGCTCTAAACGCTGGCTTTAAGGTTGTGGCTCGTCGAGACCCTGACTTCTACCCGGTGGAAGAGAACCTAAGCGTGGGGTTAATTAAATGAAAGTATCTGTTATCATACCAGCCTATTACATAGACGAGGACTATGTCGAAATGACACAAGACTGCGTCAATTCCGTTAAAGCAACCTGTACTCCACACGAGATTATAGTAGTCGATGATGGTTCGCCGGTTGTAGCAGAGATAGACTTTGCTACTAACATACACCTAGAAGACAACAAAGGGTACGCTGGTGCTGTAAATGCTGGTTTTGAGGCCAGTACAGGCAATATAACAATAGTATTAAACAATGACACACTTGCTACCGAAGGCTGGTTTGAAGCCCTTACAGAGCCTCTAGAGGACTACGACATTATGAGTATCAGGACTTCTGATTGCGACGGATACAATAAAGCCGATATCATAACCGATGGCGACAAGTTTGGTAGCTGTTGGGCGATCAAGTCAGACGTATTCCGTGATTTAGGTATGCTGAGTACAGACTTCGGCAGAGGATACGCTGAAGACCTTGCCTTGTGGCACGACGCTCTCGAAAAAGGCTTACGCATAGGCAAAAACCACAACGGTACTATCTTCCACGAGGGTAAAAAGACCTTTAAGGTGATAGATCCTGACGATACTTATTACACTGAAGCTTTAATGGCATACAAAAACAAGTATGGGACAATAGACTAATGAAAAAACTAGCACAATCAATCGCATTTATCTGCAACCCGGTCCTTACTTACGAGACAGAGGGCTGGTCGCCACACGATACTTTCCTTGCTGGTACCGAAGAGAGCGTTCGAGAGTGGGCAACTAACATAAAAGAGCGTGGTTACGCCGTAACAGTCTATTACAATGGCCAACCTACCGAATATAAGGGTGTTCAGTACAAGGGCTATGCCGATTACGTACCGCACGACAAAGAAGTCAATGTAAAGTACCTAGAATTTGAACACGCTAACGATAAGAACGTCTGGTATTTGACTAATGAAACAGATATAGCTGAAAAAGACGTTAGCCGGTTCGCTGGGGTTATATTCCCATCGAAGTACGCCCTAGATAAGCTGGGATTCGTGGGCAGAGCCAGAGTGGTGCCACATGGTTACAACTCCAGCACGCTCTACGCTGATAAGAAGACTAAGTTCCAGTGCCTGTACGCCTCAAGCCCAGACAGAGGCTTTGACGAGCTAGAACGCTTGTGGCCAGAGGTGGTAGAGTTAGAACCACGAGCTACGCTACTGGTGACTTACGGAATTAAACCACGGGATATGCCCAATACAATGTTTTTAGGTCAAGTAGATGACGACTTGATGGATCAACTGTTTAGAACCAGCGACTTCTGGCTACATCCGTGTATCGGTGGAGAGTTATTCTGTATGAGTGCTGTCAAAGCCCAGGTCTGTCAGACGATACCAGTGATCTACCCCACGATGGCGCTAGCTGAAACCGTTAGATATGGAATCAGGTGCGATAAAGACAATTATGTCGAGAAGCTAGTAGAGATTATGCACGACAAGGCCCACCAAAAGATACTAAGATATAAGTTAGCAGTCGAACCTTTCAGTGATTGGGTAGATAGCACAGAGAAACTAATAAGAGCGATAGGAGCATTAAGATGAACGACAAGATTACAGTAACACCAAAAGACGACGGAGTAGATGTATCAGTAAGCCCGGCAACAGCGCCGGTGCAAGTAGATGGTATTAAGATAGCCAACCTGTTAGGGATAACAGAAGCCAACCACGAACAGACTACACGAGCAAAGTATATTAACGACTACTTTTATAAGGAAGGCATGACTGATGCCGAGCTAATGTACGCCATAAAAAGCGTTGAGAACCGACTAGGAACGCTCAGGATGGGTGAGACTAGGCTAGATAAGGTTTATGAATACGCTAAACTTAGGAAAGAGATTGATACCAACGAAAAGTTGCTGAGTCAATTATAAGGAACCAGTTATGAAGATAAAAGTACAATACGACAACCAAGATAATATCTACGAAATCCCAGCCGAGAAAATACTGGTGTTTTTAGATATAACTCTAGCACAGTTTGAGTCAGCTTGTAAGAAAGCGATTGCGAGAATCTAATGGCAACATCAGACTTTAACTCAGCCGGACAGCTTAATCAGCTAGAACACGATCCAGAGAATCACGCTAAACGAGTAGATAACTATTTATGGAATAGCGGTGCTGGTACGTGGGAACGAGCCGGTGTTGCCGCCAATACGACAGAACGATACGATTACTCTAGCTCTACTTCAATTTATACAGGCTCGGCAGACATCGGTACTTCAAACGCTTCAACTGGCTGGACAATAGTATTATACGACCTAGCAAGCTCTAGTGCTGCTAGTGGTAAAGTAGCAACTGATGTATCATGGAATAATCGGGCAACGGGGACATACGCATAATGGGATTTCAAATTGTCAAACTTACGGATCCAATCCAATTTACTAATGTAAGTGGTGGTTTAGTACCAAAAGGAGCATACAATGCTGGTACTGATTACGCAGTTGGCGACTCGGTAGATTATCTTGGTTCGTCTTATGTAATGTTCTTAGACGCTGTTGCTGGAACTGTACCAACCAACACTACCTACTGGCAGGTGCTGGCTGATAAAGGAACAACAGGCTCTACTGGAGCAACTGGAAGTACAGGTGCTACTGGCTCTACAGGAGCTACGGGTTCTACTGGTTCTACGGGAGCTACAGGAGCTGCTGGAGCAACGGGAGCTACGGGTTCGACTGGTGCCACTGGTGCTGCAGGCGTGGTACAATCATTAGTAGCAGGAACTGGTATCACAATAGACAACACCACACCATCTGCACCAATAATAACTAACTCATCACCAGCTTCGTCATCTGCTACAAAAGCATTTGCAATAGCGATGGCGGCGGCACTGTAAGGAAACACTATGGCAAAAGGACTACCAAAAAATTATACATTCTCAGTAGCAGCTAAGACTATTACTCTTACTGACATTACTACTGTTAGATTAGACAAATTAGCACTTATAACCAACACTACAACCAATAAGATACTTTATAACTTTGCTGATAGCACTGTAGCTACAGCAACAGTAGCAACCAATGTTATTACATTATCTGTATTACAGGGTGGAGAAGCTAACAGCGATAAATTACGTATAGACTACGACATTGAAAGCTCTGACACTTCAGCTTTTGCCGATACTATTCAACCAGTATCTGGTACAGTAACCGCCAATGCAGGTACTGGCACACTAGCTGTATCACTGGCGGCCAACACCCCAATCATAGCAGCGGGTTCAGCCCTAATCGGTAAAGTATCAATAGACCAAGTAACAGCTAACGCAAATGAAGTAGTAACTAAAACTGGTTCAGTAACAAATGCCACATTACAAACTGGCTCTAATACTATCGGTGCATTGACAGCTAATCAGTCGGTCAATGTAAATCAGTTAGCAGGTAATACTATATCTAGTGGCGTAGGTGCTACTGGTACAGGTACAACTCGTATAGTACAAGCAAATGATGCTGGCAAAACGATACTATCTAAAGCTGGTACTGCTTCATCAAGTGGTGATAATACAATTATAAATGCTGGAACTAACAAGCTGAAGATTAAAGCGTTTTCGCTAACTACTACATCGACTACTGCTGTTACCTGTATATTCAAATCAAGTACAACAGTGCTTTGGCAAGTAATATTACAAGCACCGACTGGTGTAAGCGTTGGTGCTAATCTTGTAGTACCTGCACCAGACTTTATATTCTCAACAGCTAGTGCTACACTATTAAACTTAAACCTTAGCTCGGCACAAACAATACATTATTCAGTATCTTATTACGACGAGGCGTAACATATGCAACAAGAGGGAACTACTTACTCGGCTGACCCAGTAGAGCATCTGGAAACTGTTGTTGGTGATGAAAAACAACCAGAAGCTCTGCCACGAGTAAAGATTAAAGGCTGGAATAATGAAGTCAATCTATCGGTTGGCGTTATTCACGATGAAACTCCCCACACGATGACACTTGATGGCGATAAGGCTATCTGGGAACAGGGCGATGTATCTGCCAGCTTTGAGCCACTTGTTAGCACCACTACACCAGATACCCACATATCACTAATAGACGAGGGCGAAATCAGCCCACAGAGAATAGCTGCTGGCTATGAAGTTGATAGATACTTTAACTGGGGCCATACAATACATATATATTCTTCAAATCAAAGAGCGATGATGTATTATGGCTTTTATAACGCTAATGAGTTTTTAGACCGAAGCAAACTAGATATACCAGAAGTACGCCTATCTGGTACTAACTGGAATGACCCAATGACAATGGACAACAAGCTGGTACTAATAGAAGTGCATTACAATAAAGAAGACGACACAGATAAAATACATAACTCTACAATCACTGCTATTACAGAGGTATTGGCAAGATATGGAATAGAGGCATACCAGAAACCACTAAACAAATACAAACTGTATTACAAAGATGGCGACAAAGATGTGAAGTTCTTCTCTACTGGGTTTTTTAGTGGGCAGTATTACGCCTATCTAAATCTCGGGCACGATTATAATGGTGCATTAGCGTATTCTAACAACCCTAACCCTGTACCCCGAAGCGACCAATATGCTTATGGGCTACCAGATATACTACCAGATACTATTACTACCGAGATTATAGAACGCTATGCCGAGCTTTATGGATTGCCACTTGTGCCGAGAGTATTCACACCAGCCGAAGAAGCCAAGATTGCTAAGATAGAAGCAGCACACAATAACGAGAACTGGATTGTAAATGGCAAGAGAGATGATGTCTGGCGATTGACTGCTTCAGAGCAAAATGAAGATGGCTTTGAGTTTGATATTACGCTAGCTACTAAGCCAGATACCAATGTCTATACAATGTCAATTCAAACCAAAGATTTGAAGTTTGGCAAACAGCCAGCTATATCTGATGACAAAGTAAAGACAGAATATCAAAGTCCTAGAGTAACAGGTTCGTATGCTGTATATCACGATAGTAAGCAAGGCAACGAATATAAATCAGGCAAAGCGTTTCACATCTACCGACCAATCATAAAAGACGCTACTGGCTGGGAGGTCTGGGGTGATATAGATATAGACACTGAAATGCGTATTACTATACCGCAAGACTTTATAGACAACGCCACCTACCCAATAGTAATTGACCCTACTTTTGGTTATACAACGCTGGGTGCAACAGCAGTAACTACTTCTAATCTTATAGTCGCTTCTGATGCTACATTAGCAACTACTGGTAATTTAGCAAGTGTAATCGGAGTAAGTGGTCAATCTCTCGATACTGTGGCTGGTATTTATAATGGTGCTGGTGAGTTAATGCACACATCACTAACAGCTACAGCGTTAGCCGAACCTCTTTTCTTTTCATCGTTCCCGACTTTACCAGCAGCAGGCTATAGGATTGCTTATTCGTATGGAACAGTAGGTGGCTACGCACCAAATGGTACATACTACGACACCATAACAGGCACATCTTATTCATTACTTAGAACATACGATGGTACTTTACCACAAAATATGAGTGCTTTTACAACTGAAACTACTAGGCTTTATTCACTTTATGGAATGACTGGCTACCAATGGCCTATAATGATGGGTAACGCATCTAGTTTGCCTTTGAATGCGAACCCCAGATTTCAGCCAATGGATGGTGGTTCGGCTATTACTTGGGCTTCGAGCGATACTCAGCCTGTTGTTGCACCAACTGCAGCAGTTTATTCTAACTTTAGATTTGATTTAACTACTGCACCTGGTGGTGTTACTGAAAGACTAATGTCTGTATCTTATGGCTTACCAGCAAATATAACAAGTGCAGCAGTAACTGCTAGCAATACAACACAGGCAAAAATCTCTGTTGCTGGCGATGCCCTAAGTGTTATAAGCACACCAACTGGCACACCAGCTGCTTCTACTGGTAACAAGTGGCGATTAGCAGTAACAAGTGCAAATCAGCCCTGGTACTCTACAACTATTACAGCTGCAAGCACTACTGCTAATAGATTTTTAGGAGTACAAGATGGTGGTGGAATTAGTACAACAGCTGGTGCAGCTACTGTTACTATGCCTAATGATAGTGGGAATATAGTAAATGCCTACTGTAAGTTAATAGGTGGTACGCTGACTGCTGGCTCTTATACCGTAACTTTAGTTAAAGGTGGTATTGATACAGCTATTTCAATGGTACTAGATAGCTCTAATTCGTTTAATACCGATGCTAGTACTGTGGCTGTAACTAATGGTGATACACTATATTGGAAAATTGCGCCAAGTACTCCTACAGCACCAAGCCCTGCTCTAAGAATAGCTATATCGTGTGAGTATGACAGTAATGTCGATGGTAATGGAATTGTCTTTGGTGGTGATAGTGTAAATGTATCTGGTACTACATACTCATCTAGTTTTGATGTTTGGAATGCCACCGAAAGTTTAATATCGTCTTTGGCATTTGCTCATACAATTACTGCTTTGCGAGCTGACCTATCTGTTGCACCAAGCTCTACAAATACACGAACTCTGACTTTTAGAAAAAACGTTGCCAACCAAACACCAGCAATTACAATAACCAGCACAGCAGTAACAGGAAGCTGGTCTGGTAGTCTGGCAGTTGCTACCGATGACTTAACAGCACTCCAGCACACTTCTACTGGTTCCCCAACTGCTTCGAGTTTGAACTGGGCTTATGTTTTTGCAGCCACAGCTTTTGCAACCCAGACCTATGCACCACAAATGCTCTTAAAGGGTGTTGGGTAGTTATTGACCAATCTTAATTTGAGAATAGGGTATGATAATAATATGAAAAAAGACAATGTCAAGAAACCGGTTAAGAAAATAGATCAAGATCCAGCGGCACAAACTTGGAAAGAACGCTACACGATAGCCGTTAATAATCAGGAGACAATGTTCAAGAAGTTTTCTGATTGGTACAAACTTATGTACGCAACAGTCGATGACAGTAACATCGCACTCTGGCGATCTAAAATCTTTATTCCAATACTAGCTGGTAAGGCGTGGAACTTAATATCTAAGTTTGTCGGCCTTAAACCTGGCTTTGAAGTAGCTCTTAGAAACCCAGACGCTAGTGACGAAGCTGTCAAAGAGATGGCTCACAAGATGCAACTCAAACTTGAATACGATTACGACAACCCAAATATGGATGAGTCGATTAGAGATAAAATGCTAAGTTGTTTGATTGACGCTGTGGTAACCGGAACTGGACTCGCTAAAGTCCCGTGGCAAGTTAAGACTAAAAAGCAATACGAACGCATTATTGGAGATGACGGAACGGTAGATTTATCTAAACAAAAAGTTACCGAATCAAAGCACGGCTGTAACGACCTAGTACCGGTAAATATCTTTAATGTATTTATTGCCCCCGGCGCAGCCAACCTTTATAAGTCACCCTGGATTATCATAAAAGAATATAAGACCCTAGATCAGCTCAAAGAAATGAATAAGGCCGAGAAGATATACAACAACCTAGATAAGCTAGAAAACTCCAGAGCCAGCGCCGATCAGTTCGCTCAGTATAAGAAATCACGCAACCGACTAACTAACGACCAAGACCCAATCGTAACCGATAAGACCGTTGATTACGTTGCTATTTATGAGTGTTACGAGGGTAGTAAGATATGCACCTACGCTGACGCCGGCACTAAGAGTGGTAACCCACTACCCTGGGTGGAATTACGAGAACAAGAGAACCCTTACTGGCACGGTAAATACCCACTGGTACGCTTTATCGTTAAGCAACGACCATACGATGTTTGGGGTGAGGGTATCTTTGAGCTCACAGAACGCCTACAGAGTGCCGTCAATGACGTTTTTAATCACTACATGGACAACTGGAACCTTTCTGTCGATGGTATGTATATGATACCTGAGAACTCACGTGTATCTAACTTTGTCGTTCAACCCGGCGGACAGATAACTTACCAGGGAACACCACCAACTAAGTTTACTATGCCAGAGCCAAACCCAGCCAGCGTACAACAGGTACTAGGAGTGCTTGAGAAAGCTGTCGAAGACGCTACTGTATCGGCTTACGCTACTGGTCAGACCAGCTCATCTACCGACAAGACACAAGGCACAGCAACCGGAATTATGCGACTACAACAGGCCGCTGGCGATATAATCGCCTTTATGCGTGCTAACTTCCAGCAGTCAATCCACCAAGTAGGAATGATGTGGCTATCTAATAACCAACAGTACCTAGACCGTGCTGTTACTGTACCTGGACCAAAGGGAGTCAATGAAGAAATCCACCCAGCTATGTTACAGGGTGATATGGAATTACGCATTGACGACGCTTCTATGGAACCCGTTAGCCGTGAAGACCAGAGAGCATCATACTTACAATTTATACAACAGACACTAGCCTTACAAAGCGCTTCGATAGCTCAAGCGCAAGCTACTCAGGGTCAGACCAAGCCGCTCGTTATTGACTTCAAAGAGCTGTTTGATAATGTATCTGAGAAGTTTGGTATGAAATCAGTCGAGGGCCTATTGGTAGATGAACCAGATATGCAACAACCTATGCACCAAATGCCAGACGGTTCAATGATGCCGGGTGCTGATATGCCGCCTATGGAACAACCTATGGAAGCACCACCAATGGGGCAAGATCCTATGCAACCACCAACTAACGGAGGAATGTACTAATGAACCCAGAACTAGAGGCCTACCAGCAATCACTAGACAACGCTAATAAACTAGCCAGCTTAAAAGAACTACCAGACTGGTCGATTGTTGAGGGAACGGTCAATATGCTAATAGCCGACCTAGCCAACCAACTACTAAACGACGCACCCGTGGATCACGATACCTATATCCAAGTACGCTATAAGATTGAGGGCTTACGCATGGTTATAAGCGCCTTTAAGTCTATCGAAGCTAGTGGCCAGCAAGCCGCTGACAACATCGAGAAAATTAGTGGAAAATGATTTATACATAACACCTGTTGTTGATGGCGAGATGGGTGAGTCTATGCTAATTAAAAAAGAAGATATGGTACAACTCAACGACCCTAACTGCGTACACGACTGGCAACCAGACCACTCGGAAGACAACGAGCACGTCTATGGTATCAAGTGTTCGAAATGCCCGGTAGGAAAACTAATTAGAAAATAGTCTATTTGTAAATAAGTTATATTCATTATGTAAATGAATTAAATGGAGGCATACAAATGGAGGAATCATCAGATCAACTAATAGAATCAATAAGCCAGGAGGCCGCAAGCCCATTGCCTGTTGAACAACAAGAAAGCCAACCAGTTCCACAGGAACAAGAAGCTACCACAGAAGCACCTATAAGTGCGCCAGAACAAGCTCCCGCACCTACACAAACTAACGAAGCACCAACTGAAACATCTGAGTATGATGATGTTCAAGTCGATACTTTGCCGTACGCTCAACAAGCGCCAACGCAACCGTTTGACTGGAACAATCTACCGCAAGACGCAGATGGTAACGTAGACCCTAACGCTTTCGCTTCTGCTATCAATCAACAGATTACCCAAGCAACCGAGACGGCTCGTATGGAAGCTCGTAAGGAAGCTCAGGAACAAATCCGAGAACAGAAGCTATGGGAACAGGCTGAGAACGCCCACCCAGAACTAAAGGAAGACAAAGAGATACGTGATATGGTCAAGAACGCCCGATGGGGTGAATGGGTAGCCACTAATGGCCAGAAAAACCCTTCACCAAAGCAAATTGCCGATAAACTCTTTAATAAGA
>Ga0222712_10002643_pt1 | contig 20233 bp, 32 predicted proteins | sample C33_657DmetaG_FD_165043 | JGI IMG/M metagenome (GOLD analysis project Ga0222712, IMG submission 165043) | Estuarine water microbial communities from San Francisco Bay, California, United States - C33_657D | ecosystem: Environmental > Aquatic > Marine > Unclassified | place: USA: California... | reverse complement strand
AGGCACTTTTACAGCGGGTGACCAAATTAACCGGGCATTCCGGTTGCTTGGCATTCTTGCCGAAGGTGAGACGCCATCGGCATCCATGTCCCAAGACGCCTTGATGGCGCTCAATCAAATGATTGAATCGTGGAACACCGAACGGCTGTCGGTGTTCGTGACCCAAGATCAGGTCTTCACCTGGCCTGCCGGGTTTATCAGCCGCACCCTTGGCCCATCTGGCGATTTTGTTGGCTTGCGTCCCATTCTGATGGACGATGCCACCTACTATGTCGCCCCCAACGGCGTGTCATACGGCATCAAGTTCATCAACCAACAGCAGTACGATGGCATTGCCGTCAAGACTGTCACGTCCACTTACCCGCAGGTCTGCTGGGTCAACATGGGCTACCCTGACATCACGCTGACGGTGTACCCCAAGCCCACACAAGACTTGGTGTGGCACATGATTTCGGTTGAAGAACTGAACCAGCCAGCGTTGCTGTCCACCACGCTGTACTACCCGCCAGGCTACCTGCGGGCGTTCACCTACAACTTGGCGATGGAGATCGCGCCCGAGTTTGGCGTCGAGCCAAGCCCGCAGGTGCAACGCATCGCCATGACCAGCAAGCGCGATCTGAAGCGCATCAACAACCCCGACGATGTGATGGCACTGCCATACGCTCTGGTGGCCAACCGCCAGCGCTTCAACATCTACGCCGGTAACTACTGATGAAGTCGCCGATCCTTGGGTCAGCATACGTTGCCCGCAGCGTCAATGCTGCGGACAACCGCATGGTTAACCTGTTCCCCGAAATCGTGCCGGAGGCAGGCAAAGAGCCTGCTTACTTGCAACGCGCCCCCGGCTTGCGCTTGCTGGTCACCGTGGGCACCGGCCCAATCCGGGGCGTCAACTCGTTTAACGGCAACCTGTATGTTGTCTCGGGTGAGCAGTTGTTCAAACTGGATACCACCTACACCGCCACGTTGCTCGGCAATGTCTCGGGCACGTCTGAGCCAGTGTCGATGGCCAACAACGGCAACCAGTTGTTCGTGGCTTGCAACGGCCCCAGCTATGTCTACAACTCCACGACAGATGTCCTTGCTCAGATTACTGACCCCGATTTCCCTGGCGCTCTCACGGTGTCTTATCTGGATGGCTATTTTGTGTTCATTGAACCCAGCAGCCAGCGGGTTTGGACAACTGAACTGAACAATCCAACATCAGTTGACCCGCTGGATTTCGCCAGCGCCGAGGGCGACCCTGACGGCTTGGTGTCGTCAATCGTCAACCAGTCGCAAGTCTGGCTGTTTGGCACCAACTCGGTCGAGGTCTGGTACAACGCCGCCGCTGGCGCTGGTTTCCCGCTGGAGCGCATCCAAGGCGCGTTTAACGAGATCGGGTGCGCCGCCACATTCTCGGTCGCCAAGCTCGACAACGGCCTGTTTTGGCTTGGCCAAGACGCCCGAGGCACTGGCATGGTCTACCGAGCCAACGGCTACTCTGGTATGCGGATCAGCACCCACGCCGTGGAGTGGCAGATCCAGCAGTACGACACGATCTCGGACGCTGTGGCCTACACTTACCAGCAGGACGGCCACAGCTTCTATGTGCTGAACTTCCCTTCGGCCAACACGACATGGGTCTACGATGTGGCCACCCAAGCATGGCATGAACGTGCAGGCTGGATCAACGGCGCGTTCACCCGGCACCGCGCCAACTGCCAGACCTTCTTCAACAACAATGTGACCGTGGGCGACTACCAGAACGGCAACATTTACGCCTTTGATCTGGAGGTCTACGCCGACCACGACCGGGTGCAAAAGTGGCTTCGTTCGTGGCGGGCACTGCCCACCGGCCAGAACAATCTTCGGCGCACCTCCCAGCACAGCCTGCAACTCGATTGCGAGTCGGGTGTCGGTCTGGTGGACGGCCAAGGCAGTGACCCGCAGATTATGATGCGGTTCAGTGATGATGGTGGTCACACCTGGTCGCGTGAGCAGTGGTCGGGCATGGGCAGAATCGGTGAGTATTACCACCGGGTGTTCTGGCGGCGCTTGGGCATGACCTTGAAGTTGCGCGACCGGGTCTACGAGGTGTCCGGCACCGACCCAGTGAAGGTCGCCATCATGGGCGCTGAACTTCTCATAAGTGGCACCAATGCCTAATGTGACGCCCATCACGCCAGCGCGTGTGCCCATCATTGACCCTGACACCGGGGGCGTGACCCGCCCTTGGTACATGTTTTTCCAGTCGCTGTATCAAAACAGCTTGGTCTACATTTTGGGGTCGGGCAACGCTGTGACGCAGTTGACCAGCAAGTCCACTGGGGTGACAATTGACACAGTCTGCGGCCAGGTCACACTGGCGGCAGATTCGATTGCGGCAGGCACATCTGTCAGTTTCACCATGACCAACAGCAGCATTGCGGCCACGGACATTGTGATGGTGAATGCGGCCAATGTGGCCGGTTTGGCCCCCACGGCCAACACCTACAGCGTGTCCTGTGATGCGGTGCTTGACGGGTCTTGCCGCATTCAGATTCGCAATATTTCAGGTTCTGCCGCAGCCGAGGCGCTGGTGCTAAACTTTGCAATAATCAAGGCTGTGAACGCCTAAAGGATCAACATGGCTTACAACCTCTCAGCATTTGCGGGCGCAGGCGCTCAGTTCTTCACGGACAACGGCGACCCGCTGACTGGCGGCTTACTGTATGTTTACACGGCGGGCACCACCACGCCAGCGACCACTTGGACATCCAGCTCCGGCGCTTCGGCCAACACCAACCCCATCGTGTTGGATGCTGCTGGTCGCACGCCTGCCGAAATCTGGGTCAACGGCGGCGTTACATACAAGTTCATCCTAAAGACCTCCACCGGCACGCTGGTGGGCACCTACGACGACATCCCCGGCATCGACGATCCCACGGTGTTCAACAACCTGATCACGGTGACGGGCACCAACACGCTGATCGGCACTTCTGTGCCCCCCGAAACTTCCTACTCGGCGGGCATGACGCTGAGTTTCATCCCCATCAACACCAACACTGGCGCGGTCACCCTTGATCTTGACGGCTTGGGTGCCAAAAACATCTACAGCGGCGGCTCTGCGCCAATGATCCCCGGCCAATTGATTGCCGGGGCTATGGTGTTTGTTGAGTATGACGGCACTCGATTCCAGCTTTTGGGCAACGCCGCCCAACGGTCAATTGCGCTGATTGCAGGCAACACGGCGGCACGCCCAGCGTCCCCGACCCCTGGCTTGGTTCGACTGAATACCGAGACCAACAAGTTTGAAGGCTACGACAACTCCACATGGACTGGAATCGGTGGTGGCGCAACTGGTGGCGGCACGGACACGGTTTTCTTTGAAAACAGTTTGACAGTGACGACCAACTACACCATTCCCGCGACCAAAAACGCAGGTACATTTGGCCCCATCACGATCAACAGCGGCGTAAGCGTTACTGTCCCAAGCGGCTGCGTTTGGTCGGTTGTCTAAGGAAAAACTATGAGCACGGTCAAAATTTCGGGCAATTCAAGCGGCACTGGCACATTTGAAATTGCATCACCAAACTCAAACACGAACCGCACTCAAACTCTGCCTGACGCAACTGGCACTGTGGTGCTGGATTCGGCCACGCAGACGCTGACAAACAAAACACTGAGCACCGGCTTGGTGATGGGCGTAAGCGTCATTACATCGGGCACTGTTGTTGCATCAACTTCTGGCACAAGCATCGACTTCACCAGCATTCCTTCGTGGGTCAAGCGCATCACCGTGATGTTTAGCGGAGTGAGCACAAACGGTACATCCGGTTTTGGTGTGCAAGCTGGCACTTCTGGTGGTGTGGTTGCCACCGGATATTTGGGTTCCACTTCGCGTGTTGGAGCGCCCACAAGTGCCACACTGTCCACAGGGTTTATTTTTAACAGCAACTCTGCTTCAGATGTCTCCCACGGGGATGTTGTTTTGGTGAACGTCACCGGCAACACTTGGGCTGCGCGTGGTACTGTTGGTCAGTCCAACGTGGGGCAATCTATCACGGTGGCAGGTGTAATTGCTTTGAGTGGTGTTCTTACCCAAGTTCGTGTCACTACCGGCAACGGCACTGACACTTTTGACGCTGGCTCCATCAACATTCTGTACGAGTAAACACTATGCCAATCAAAATTGACGGAACCAATGGCCTTCTTGAAGCCTACGATTACCAGGTTTTGACGACTGGTTTCAGCTACACCTTTGCCGCTGGCACGCAAACGCTGCTGATCAAACCCGCCGCCACTTTGGCCACGGGCACGATCACCATGCCCGCTTCCCCTGTGGACGGCATGACCATTACTGTGGAGTCTACCCAGCAAGTGACTGCGGTGACAGTCCAAGGCAACACCGGGCAGTCGATCATTGGGGCACCAGTGCAACTGATCCCCAACCAGCCCCTGTCGTTTGTGTACCGGCTCACCGACACGACTTGGTATCCGGTGGCAGGGGGCGCAGGCCGAGCAACTGCCCTTGTGTCGGGCGCTTCGCAGGCAAGCACTTCAGGCTCAAGCATTACCTTTACCGGCATCCCTTCGTGGGTAAGGCGCATCACAGTAATGCTGAACGCTGTTTCTACCAATGGCACAGATCTTCCATTGATTCAACTTGGCACATCGTCTGGCGTAACGACCAGTGGATATACCAGCTTTGCAGACAATTCGTATGGTGCTGGCGTGTCCCAAACCACAGGTTTTGGAATTGAGCGCACTGGCGGTGCTGCGGTTTCAAGGATCGGTATTGCCGTTATTGCAAACATTTCTAGCAACAACTGGGTGTTCTCCTACAACGGCGTGCAAGCAGGTTCAGCCATTGCTTCTGGCGCTGGTGCTGTGTCTTTGGCCGCTGTTCTGGATCGCGTTCGCATCACCACTGTTGCGGGTACTGACGCCTTTGACGCTGGTTCTATCAACATCTTGTACGAGTAAAAACCATGCCAACCACAATCTCTGGATCATCTGGCGTCACATTCCCTGCTGGCGGCACTGGCAACCCTGCGGGCACTGTTGTCGGCACGACCGACACCCAGACGCTGACAAACAAGACGCTGACCAGCCCCACGCTGACCACGCCAAACATCAACTCAGCGCCGTTTGCCACGGTGACTGGCACAGCCCCCATCTACCCGTGCCGTGCTTGGGTAAACTTTAATGGCACGGGCACCGTGGCAATCAACGCATCTGGCAATGTCACTTCAATTACGGACAACGGCACAGGCGATTACACGGTGAACTTTACGACTGCAATGCCTGACGCAAACTACGCAGTTGCAACCTGTAGTTCGGCCACTGGTACGGCAAGCACATCGCGATCAATGTTTGTGAACGACACAGTGCCGCCGACCACTTCTGCGGTCAGGCTGTTGAACCGAAGCGCAACAGCCGCCGAAGATCCGGCCTATGCCAACGCCACAATCTTCCGCTGAAAGCACACCATGAACCAACGCATCATTTATCCGACTGACGATGGCGGCGTTGCCGTGATCGTTCCCGCTGCCGAGTGTGGCCTGAGCATTGAGGCGATTGCCGTCAAAGATGTGCCCGCTGGCAAGCCGTTCAAGATCGTTGATGTCTCCGACATTCCCGCAGACCGCACATTCCGCAACGCATGGGAGTATCAGGCATGATCACCGTCAACATCGACAAAGCCAAGGCCATCGTTCACGACAAACGCCGTGCAGCCCGCGCCGCTGAGTTTGCGCCGTGGGACATCAAGGCCACCATCCCCAGCGAGGCCGTGGCCGCTGAAGCCGCCCGCCAAGCTATCCGCGACAGGTACGCCGCGATCCAGACCGACATTGATTCGGCTCCCGGCGTGCCCGAGCTTTCGCTGATTGTGCAGAGCCTGTGATGCGTGTCACCTACGGCAAAGGGTTTGAGGTTCTTCAGCCAAAAGATCTGACCTCGCGTGTCGAGGTGCTTCAGGCTGAAATCTCAAAGCACCCTCAATACGAGCCGCCAACGGAACACCTGTTCCACGGCGGGATGTATTGCCGTCAAGTCTGGCGTCCAGCCGGATGTTTGATTGTGGGAAAAGTCCACAAAAAAGAGCATTTTTACATGATTGTTTCGGGCACTGTCAGCGTGACCACGGATGATGGTGTTCAGACCATTACCGGCCCCATGCTGCTGTGCAGCAAGCCAGGCACCAAACGCGCCGTCTACGCTGAAACTGATGCGCTGTGCATGACTTTTCACCGGGTTGATTCCAGCACGGTGGAAGAAGTAGAATCTGAACTAGTTGAAGACGATCCTAATTCGATGTTTGCTGTCGGAAACAAGATCAAACATCAGGAAATTGAGGTGAAACCATGAGCTTTGTCGCCGCAGCAATCGCAACTTCAGCAGTCGTTGGCGCATATTCGGCCAATAAAGCGGCTAAAGCGCAATCAAGCGCTTCGCGCTACGCTGCCAATCTTCAAAACGAGCAGTTCCAGCAAACCCGCGAAGACCAGATGCCTTGGATGGAGGCAGGCAAACGGGCGCTTGCCAAATTGGAGCCACTGTCGGACTATCAGAAGTTTGGCATGGATCAGTTCCAAGCCGACCCTGGATATGCGTTCCGGCTGTCCGAAGGCCAGAAAGCACTTGACCGCCAAGCCGCCGCCCGAGGTGGTTTGATCTCCGGCAACGCCTTGAAGGCCGCGCAGTCCTACGGTCAGCAAATGGGTTCTCAGGAATACCAAAACGCCTTTAACCGCTACCAAGCCGAGCGCGCGTCCCAGCTTGCGCCGTTGCAATCGTTGGCCGGTGTTGGCCAAACCACGGCTGCCAACTTGGGATCTCAAGGCGCATCCAACGCGCAAGCCGTGGGCAATTATTTGACTGACGCCGCCCGCGCACAGGCTGGTGGATACATGGGTACGGCCAATGCGGTCGGCAGTAGTTTGGGCTCATACTTGAGTTACACCAGCAACAACAATTTGCTAAACGCACTCTATGCAAATCGTGGCTATGGTGGTGGAAATCCTGTCGGCAATGTGGTCGGCACTCCTCAAGCTGGCGCTTAATTAAGGGTTAAATCATGCCAATTGATCCAAACATTTCAATGAGTTATCGCGGGATTGAGGTGCCTAACCAGTTGGCGCAGTATGGCCAACTTGCCACAATCCAAAATGCACAAAACCAAAACGCTCTGGCGCAGTATCAGATTGAATCCGCCAAGCGTGCGGACGCAACCAAAAATGCGCTAAGTTTGGCGTACAAAGAAGCCTACGACCCCGCGACCGGCAACATCAACGCCAGTAAGTTGCGTCAATCGTTGGCGAGTGGTGGGTTTGGCGCTGAACTTCCGACAGTGGAAAAAGGACTGCTTGAAATCGGTAAGCTGAAAACCGAAACACAAAAAGCCGAAACGGACTTGCTTGAAGCCAAACTTAAGCAGTCTCGCGGTTTCTTGGATACCATTGATCCAGCAGACCCGCGCGCGCCTGCAGAGTACATTGCATGGCATGAGGCCAATCACAAGGATCCAATCATTGGCCCCGCATTGGCTGCTCGGGGGGTGACCGCTGATCAAGCCCGCACGAGCATCATGGATGCCATCAACAAAGGCCCAGCCGCATTTGCCAACTTGCTAAATCAGTCAAAGCTCGGCACAGAAGAGTTCATAAAGCAGAACAAGCCGACCACGCACGTCATTAACCAAGGTGGGCAAAATCAAGTTATTCAGATGCCTGGCTTGGGCGGCGCACCGACCACCGTGGGCACTTACGCCGAAGTGCCGTTGCCTGCGAATGTTGTGGCGCAGAAAAAAGAAGTCGCAGGCGCGGGCGCGGGCAAAACATTTGTCAATGTCAACGCGCAACTGCCCGCAAGCGAAGAAGCGCAAAAAGAATTTATGAAGAGTTCGCGTCAGACATACGACCAACTCAAAACAGCGCCGGTTTTGCTTACCAACATTGACGAAGCCATCCGGCTTATCCCGACGGCCAAAAACTTTACTGGCCCCGGCGGCGCTACGCTGCTTCAAGCAACTAGCTTCCTTAACAACCGTCTGGGCACATCCATCGACACCAAAGGTGTCACAGATGCCACTGAACTGCGGTCTCGGTTGTTTAGTGGCGTTATTGAAAACTTGCGTAAACTTGACGCGCAGCCAACCGCAGCGCAACAGCAAACGCTGCAAGAAGCCATTGGTAATTTGGGCACCGATCCAAACGCTTTGCCTCGCGTTTTGAATGCTATGGGCGATAGCGTGCGCCAAAAAGTTGAAGGGTACAACCAAGAAGTTGCTGGCGCAGAACAACGCGGCGTTAAATTCCCGTACAACCCGCAAATCAAACTGCCACAACCAAAGCAATCTGCGCCTGCGCCCGCAGCGGCCAATCAAATTCCCGGCCAAACACCATCTGCAATGTATGCTTCAAACCCGCAGACAGGACAGCGTATCATGTCTACTGATGGCGGTAAAACTTGGTCTCCTGCGAGGTAACAAAATATGCCACTACCAGCCGGTTTTGAATTGGAGCAACAACCTGCGGCAGCGGTAAAACTGCCTCCAGGTTTTCAGCTCGACGCCCCTTCCCAACTGTCGCCGTCGTTTACGGGTAACTTGGGTCGTGGGCTGGCGTCGCTGGTCGATGTGACCGTTGGTGGTGTTGTTCCCGCAGTTGTGCAGCAAGTGGGCTATCCGTTGGCGCGTTTGGGGCGTTCTGACACCGAAGCGCAAAACATCGTTAACCGCGTTTCTGCGCCATTTCAGCAACCCGTTGGCCGACTTTTTGGCGTTACAGAAACCCCAGAGTACAAGCAGGAAATGGGTCGCCAGGTCATGGACTTTATCGCGCAGAACGCGCAAAAGGGCGTGAAATGGATCTCTGAGAAAACAGGCTTGCCTACTGCTGACGTTGAAAACATGCTGGGGTCAGCGACCATCGCCGCGCCCACAGTTGTTAAGCCTGTAGCCCAAACAGTCAATAAACTTGCAGCGCCGGTAATTGACCAAGCCGCCGCTGCGGTCAAACTGCCTTTTGAAAAACAGATCCAAGCACGGCGTGAGCGCCAGTCATTGGAAGATTACGCGCGCGGCCCGCAAATTGACGCCGTAAAGGATGCCCAGCGCATGGGCTTGGCTCTTAACCCTGTTGATGTACAACCAACTGCGGGGCCAAAATTTACCTCTATGGTGGCGGGCGAAAAAGGCGAACGAGCGGTTGCGGACTTTAACAAAGGCCAGATTCGCAACATCGTGATTTCGGATTTGGATTTGCCGCCGACCACGCAATTGAACGGCCCTAAAGCCTTCGACGCCGCCCGTGCTAAAGTCGCCGATCCTTACGACCAAGTCAAAAAGCTGCCTATTCAGCAAGCCGACGATGCTATGGTCAAGCGGTTGGAATCTATCCGAGCAGACTTGGATGTGATCGGCGCAAAAGAATACGCGCCCGCCATCAGCAAGATTGTTGACGATGCAATTGCTAAAACTCAAACCGGCCTGACGGGCGAACAACTGCTGAAAAACATCAGCGTGTTGCGTGAACGGGCACGCAAGACTTACAACAACAAGTCTGCGACCACCGAGGCGCTGGACATTGCCGACACCAATTTGAAGGTTGCTACGGAATTGGAATCGCTGATCGACAACAGCATTTTCAACCCCAAGTTGCTCAGTGATTACCGCGCCGCCCGCGCCAAAATGGCGAAAACATACGCATACGAAGGCGCAACAGACTTCAACACTGGTTTGGTGGATGTCAGCAAACTAGCGCGTATCACAGCCAAAGATAACGGGCTGACGGGTGACATCGCCGCGTTAGGCCGTGTGGCAGGAAACTTCCCCGATGCCTTTACCACTCAAGTGGCCACGCCGTGGACTAAGGCGGCTCAATTGGCGCGTACTGGCGCCGCAGGTACTTTGGGCGGCATGATCGGCTACGCCGTCGGCGACAACTATTTGAGCGCAGCGTTAGGTTCGGTTGCAGGTGCAGGCTTGGGTGAGTTGGGTCAATCAATGGCCGCCCGCCGCGTGGCGTCCCCCGAGTACCAAGCCAGCTTGAAATTGCGCGACATGCGCCTTCCAATCAATAATTTGGCAACGGCAGTTCAGCCCATTCCGCAAAACCGCGCCCTTGTGCCTTACGAAGCGCCGGTGGAAGTGCTTGCACCAGGTCAAGGCCCCTACCAGCCAAATTTTGTGCTGCAACCAAACCAGTACGGCCCCCGCGTTACTACGCCCGGTTTTGCGCCTAGCCCAGCTCAATTGCCCGCACCTAGCGCAGGCGGGACGATTAACGCCCTGCGTGCCGAAGATGTGCGCCGCGCTGGTGTGTCCCGCGCATTGGGTCAACAAGCCGAAGCGCAGGCTGCTGCGGCTGAAGCCGCTGGTCGCCGCCCGACTAGCGGCGCAGTTGAATTGCAAATCAACCCGCTGACCGGCGTCCCTGAAATTGCGTCTGGCGTCAAAGGCGCTACACCTGAAATCTTTATGGCCGACACGGGCGCAAATTTGCAGTCCGCAGCGCAAAAGGCTACCGCCGGAAAACTGTTTGACATGACCGCCGCAGAAAAAGTTGCGTGGGACAAAGTCAAAGTGGATCTGGCCGATGTGGTGCCAGGCATGAAGACGCTGAACGACAAAGCAATTGCAGCCAAGATGCAAGACCGCGCTTGGGTGCAAGACGCCATTACCAAGGCGCAAGACCAAGCCCGTGCTTTCCAAGACATTGCCTCCCGTGCCAACACTGAGCGCATGCGCCAAGATGCGTTGATGAAGCGTGAGCAGATGATGGACTTGCTTGAAACCCTTGAGGGGCAATTCAGCAAAGCCCGTCCGGTCAAGACCGGCGGTCAAGGCCCGAAAACCCGCGCCGCCCAGCGCAACATGCTGCGCCCAGGGGACGACGACATTCAAAACGCATTGGTGAAGTAATGACCGATATTGATCCCGTCAAGTACGGCGTCCTCTGGCAGAAGGTTCAAGACTATGAGCGTCGGTTCGACGACATGGACAAGAAGATGGACAAGATGGAAGCCAACGTCGAGAAGCTCGTCGCGCTGGCCAACCAAGGCCGGGGCGGCTTCTGGGCGGGCATGGCGCTGGTGTCGGCGTTCTCAAGCGCCATCGGGTATCTGAGCAGTTGGTATCATAAGTAATGGAGCCGATCACCACAGCCCTCGCTGCTTTTGCCGCAGTGCAAAAGGCTGTGTCTCTTATCAAAGAGGCATCCCAGACCGCGCAAGATGTCGCCAGCCTCGGGCCGCTGATCGGTAACTACTTCGACGCCAAGCACCAAGCGGTCAAGGCTGTCAAGGAAACCAAAAAGGCTGGCGGCTCCAACTTGGGCAAGGCCATCGAAATTGAGTTGGCGCTCAAGGCGCAGGCCGACTTCGAAGAGCAACTGAAGGGTCTGTTCTTTCCCAACAACATGGATGTGTGGGAGTCGATCCAAGAGCGCGTTCGTGCAATGGATCAGGAAGACAAGATCGCCGCCCGAGCCGCACGCGACCGAGCCAAGCGCCTGCAAGAGGAAAAGGACGAGATGATTGAGATCGTCGTTGTCGTCATGGCCGTTGTGCTGTTGTTCGGCATGGTGGGCTTTGGCATGTACATGATTTATGACAGTCGACAACCTGTGAGATGGAGCGCAAAGAAATGAATGACCTGATCAACCTACTCAAGGGCGCCGCCCCTGCACTAGCAACTGTTGTCGCTGGCCCACTTGGCGGCGCGGCTGTGTCGGCCATTGCGGCCAAATTCGGCGTCGAGGACAGCGTGGAGGCCGTGGCCAAGGCCATCGCTGGCGACCCAGACGCCGCCGCCAAGCTGGCCGAGATCGACCTCAAGAAGTTTGAGTTGCACAACGCCAACACGGCCAGCGCCCGAGCAATGCAGACCGCTGCGCTCCAGCAGGACGACATCTTTTCCAAGCGCTTCCTGATGTACTTTGCCATCGGCTGGAGCGCCTGCGCCATCCTGTACATCGCCTTCATCACCTTTGCGCCAATCCCCACGGCCAACGTCCGGTTCGCCGACACCATCCTTGGCTTCGTGCTGGGCACGGTTGTCAGCACCATCCTGAACTTCTTCTTCGGCTCGGCTCACGGGTCGAGTGACAAACAAGAAACGATCAAAGAAGTCCTTCACAGCAAAATGGAGCATGACAAATGAAAGAGAATTTCCAGAAATCGTTTGAGCATGTTTTGCAGTCCGAGGGTGGCTATGTCAACGACCCCCTTGATAAGGGCGGCGAGACCAACCTGGGCGTGACCAAGGCGGCTTGGGCGCAGTACATTGGCCGTCCGGTGCAGGACGGCGAGATGCGGGCGCTGACAGTGGATGTCGTTGCCCCGTTCTACAAGAAGGGCTATTGGGACAAATGCCGTTGCGACGAGTTGCCCAGTGGTCTGGACTTCGCCGTGTTCGACTTTGCTGTCAACGCTGGCCCGGGCCGCGCTGCCAAGTTCTTGCAGCAGGCTGTTGGCGTAACTGCTGACGGCGCTATTGGCCCGGCCACGATGGCCGCTGTGGCCAAGGCAGATCCAGCGCAGGCGCTGGTGGCCTTTGGCAACGCCAAGGAAGCGTTCTACAAGGCCATCGTGGAGCGCGACCCAACCCAAGCCAGGTTCATCAAGGGCTGGCTCAACCGGGTGGCCTCGGTTGAGAAGTTCGCCAGTAATATGCTCGGCTAACGCTGGGCGGCAATCGTCTGGTATCGGGTGGCCGCTGCCCGCCAGCGCTTGGACGACTCCTTGTTGCGCTCGGCGCGTGCTGTCTGCTGGCGCAGGGCGGCGCGTAACTCCTTGATCTCGGCTTTCATGCACTCTTGAATCATGGTGTTGCGCGTACCCTTGCTGTGATCCATCGCACCAAGGCGCTGTTGCCATGTGAAGATCACACGCGCCCCCTTGCTCGGATGGCGGCGGCGAGTTGTCCGCAAGCAAGCACAGCTATTCGTGCCACTTCTGGGTTGATGTCGCGGACATCTTTTGGTTGCGTTGCACGATCCTCGTAACCCTTGGCCTTTTCCTCCACACACTTTGCACACGCCTCACGCTCTGCTGCGGCGACAAGGGCGGCAAAGCATTCGATGGATTTGCCTGTAAGGGCTTCTGGAGCATTGGGGTCTCCAAACAACTTAAACATTCCAGCCTCCCGCGCTATGCGGATGATGTCGTCTTGGTTCATACAGTCACCCATTGAGTCTTAATTGGCTTGGTGTATGTGCCCCACTTGGTTCTGTCTCTGGGGTGCGGGCAGTCGGCGGGCACAGGCACAGCGATCCATACCTTTTCAAACTGGCCACGCCCACCGAGACTCCAGCGGTCAACATAGGTGTCCGGCATCGCCCTCAGTGCAGTCCTGATGTTGGAGACATGCAAGCCCATGATCTCGGAAAGCTCGTTGGCCGTCATGCCGTTTGGCCTGGTGCGAAGCAGGTCGCGGATTCTTTTTTGTCGGATGGGTGTCATTTGTATACCCCTCTCATCTCCCAGCCAAGCTGAAAGTAAGCCCACCGCACTTGCATCGCAGGCACGGTGTACCTGCCAGCGGCTGTTTTGTTGAAATCGGCGTGGCCCTTGGTGCGCATCAGCGCCTCAAACACTTCCCTCATGTGTTCTTCTCCTTGAGTTTGGTGTTGATAGGCGTAACCCACATAGATGCAACACTCCCAGATGAGGGGTCTTGGTCATACACCCAAGGCAGTTCCGCATCTTGCACACTTGGAGTGGCCCCTCGTGGCGGTGTTGGCTTGTAGATTTTGAACGCCACAGGCTCCTGCACAGGTGCTTCAAGGGCTTGCTTGATGGTGGTGATTGCGGTGGCAATTTCAGCGTCATCCTTATGCCAGTTTCTCCAGAACACGCCGTTGTGTGGAGCAAAGGACTCCAACGCCTCCAGCGCCAGCTTCAATGCTTCGTCTTTCATGTCTTAATCCTCCGTTGTTCACGACACGCCTTACGCATCTCGGGCGTGAAGTCAGGGCTGATCTCCACAAGGGAACAGTCAATGCGCCGACCCTCCATCGGGGCAGACTGCACAGCGATGTACAGCGCCACGAACCAAGCCACGACAAGCATGGCATAACCAAGGTACTTCATTCGACCCCCTTGATGTAGGCCGTCAGGCGCTTGATCTGCGCCTCGCGGAACTTGACCATGCTGTCGGCATACTCGCGAGTGGTCTGCGCCTCCAGCAGCCTGCGCTTGGCTTCTTCCAGCTCACGCATCGCCAGCATCTCGGCGCTTGGGGTCTGCCACAGTTTTTTCAGATAGTTCATTTGATTGCTTCCTTTAGGATCTCCTGGCGCTCTCGGGCGGCGCGCAGGGTTGAGTAACGCTGGTGCAAACGCTCCAGCACGGTACTGCGCTTGGTTGTAGCGCGTTCGTTGTTCAGCAGCGCCAGCACGTCTTCCTCAGACATCGTCGCAAGCCGATCATTCAGTTTTCGCCAAGTGAGCATTTATTTTGTCCTCCAGTTTCATAATCAGTTGAATGGTTCGTGCCAGACTGCGCTCGGCAGCGTTGTACTGGCGCTTCTTGTGGTTCAGGTCAGACCGCGCCGCCTTAAGCTGGGCCTTCCATTGGTCGATTCGTTTCACTTCAATGCCTCCAGTGCAATTTCAGATACAGAGCGCTTGTCGTGCAGCGCGCCCCAAATTTTCTCGTCTACGGACTTCTCCGTCATCAGCGCGTACACCCACACAGGACTTTTTTGGCCTGAGCGGTGCAGACGACCAACGGTCTGTTCGTACAACTCCAGACTCCACGGCAGTGACAGAAACACCATGTGACAGCCTCCGTGCTGGAGGTTAAGGCCGTGTCCGGCTGACTTGGGATGGATGGCGAACAGTTCGACCTCGCCTCGATTCCACCGCTCAATTGCTCCAGCATCATCGAGCGTGACAAGCCTGGCAAACCGGCGCTTAAGCTCGGCGAGTTCTTCTTGGTAGTTGTAGGCGATGATGGTGTTGGCATGTTGGTTCTCATCAATAAGGTCTTCCAGTGCGTCAAACTTGTGTGGGCTAAACCACACAGGCTCTGGCGTATATACAAAGCCGCCAGCCATCTGCTGGAGCTTTTGCGTCACGACAGCCGCGTTGATGGCGACCGCCGCCTGATCGCCAAACTCGACCACAAAGTCTTTCTTCATGGTGTCGTACTCGGTCATGTCCATCTTGCAGCGCAACTCAATCGTGTGGCAGGGCGGCAGCTTGTCCTTGTACTCGCCAGGTTCGAGCACAAAGGTGGCGGGCTTAATTTTCTTCATCACCAGCGCCAGCGACTCAGGGCGTGGCTCCCAATCGTTGAACTCTTGGTTCTTCAACCAGAAATACTGCTGCATAAACGCACCCTTGGAGCGCCCCAGCAGCGACTGGTCAACGATCTTGCACTGACCGAACACATCCTCTAAGCCGTTGCTGGTAAACGAGCCGGTCAGACCCCAGCGCACGCTGATCGGATCCATGACCTTGAGCAGCGCCTTGAACCTAGTGCCGGACGGATTCTTGAGTTTCGTGAGTTCGTCAAACACCACAGCGTCAAAGTTCAACTTCTGCTCGGCCAGCCATTGGATGTTGTCGTAGTTGGTGACCACGATGCGGGCGTTGGACTTGAGCGCAGCCAGCCGCTCCTTGGGTGTGCCCACGGCCACGGCCAGCGAGGCCATCGGCGCCCACTTGGGCTGCTCGACTGGCCACACATCGGTGCAGACGCGCTTGGGCGCCAGCACAAGGAAGCGCTTGACATGGCCGTCGCGCAGCATCTCCCACATGGCCGTCAGCGTGATGGCGGTCTTGCCAGCACCGACCGGCGCCAAGATCATGGCGCGGTCGTGCTCGTACAAAAAGTCGGCAGCCGTCTCTTGGTAGTCACGCAGCTTTAGCAATTCGCTCTCCAATCCAGCGCACCACAGGTACAGCCCAGCTATTGCCCAATGCCTTGTAGCGTGGGCCGTCCGGCGACTCATCTTTCTTGCGCCAGGGTATGTTTGTGTACCCATCAGGAAACCCCTGCAGTCTCTCGCACTCCACAGGAGTCAAACGCCGCACCATCATGTTGGGTTGCATTACCGCACCTGCCAACTGGTTCCTGACAGGCCCGTCTTTTGCCCGAGTGTCTAGTGTTGGATTGAGCTCGGTGAACTTGCCGCCCGACGGGCCAATTTCCACGCCGACAGACTGCAAAACATTCGGCACATGGTGATAGTCTTGCCCGGTGTCGATGGTCTTGGACACATCCCCCGTGACATCGTTGTTGTACGAGTCAAACCCAACAGGCTGCATCACAGTCGGCCCGCTGGCGTTGACACTGCTACCACTGGTGCCCATAGTCGCCGCCACATCGCCAGTGATGCTGCCGTTGTAGCAGTCAGTGCCAACGGGTTGAAACACCGCAGGCGGTGGACTGTTGGCGTCCAAACATGTGCTGTACTCTTCAAAGAACTTGCCAGCGTTGTTGCTGGTTGTGTTGTGCATTTTCGTGGTGTAGGCTGGCTGCGCCACATGCATGTTGCTGCCCTTGGTAATCGTGCCAGACGGCAAGCCAGGTTCAACCCGAGTGCGGTTTGCGGCGCTTGTAATCTGCACAAGGTCAAAAGCCATTGGCTGCGCCACACCATGCACAACCGCCGAGGTCACTGTGTGAGCGGGGTCGCCAGGCTCACCGACACCCACGCCTTGGCGATTCATTGCGTCATGCTTTTCAGGATCACGCCCAGCGTTTCGCAGATCAATTGGGATAGGCTGCGCGACGCCATGCCGATCGGTCTTGGTCAGACACGGCGCAACGTCGTGCATTGGCTCAACAGCATTGCCGCCGTTCTCAGGCTGGCGCCCAATCCAGTTGCCGGGGATGCCATAGGTTGGCTGCAACACCGGCGTTTGGCCTTCATCCAAAGTGCTATTGATGCCTTTGTGCATCCGCGCTGTCAGGCAGTTGCCCACCTCGTAGGGCTGAACAACCATCGCCTCGGCCTCTACTCGCTCGTTGCCTGTGCGACTGAAAGGAGGGCCGTTTGTAACGCAAGGGGCAGGCTTTTGCCCCGCTTCTCTGCTCGGCGCAGAATCCCGGCGCACGCCGTCGAACTCAAAAAGAACCTGGACGGGATCGAAGTCGTCTCTAGCACTTGCGACAACGAACACACGACGGCGTCGTTGGGCCACTCCGAAATATTGGGCGTCGAGGACTCGCCACGCAACTGTTCTTTGGGGGCCATACACACAACCTGCGTTTGTCCATTTTTCCCCTGATGGGATGATCGGATCATCTTCGCCGGCAAGCGCACCCAAAAAGCATCCAAAGGCGTTGTCTTTTGTGTTGAGGACTCCCGGCACGTTTTCCCAGAAGATGATGGACTGATCAAGTCCCCGAACAGATCGTACTTCATCAATTGCATTTGCTATCTCACAGAAGGTCAAAGAAAGGTTGCCCCGCGCATCATCAAGAGAATTGCGAAGGCCAGCTACGCTGAACGCCTGGCAGGGTGTGCCACCACAAAACAGATCCGGCGCTTCAACTTCGCCGGACAGGATGCGCTCGGGCAACAGCGTCATGTCGCCGAGGTTGGGGACATCCGGGTAGTGGTGCTTCAGCACCGCGCTCGGGAATGGCTCAATCTCGGACAGCCACGCCGCCTTCCAACCAAGCGGCGCCCAAGCCACGCTGGCGGCTTCAATGCCGGAACAGACAGACCCGAACCTCATTTTTTAGCCTCCAACTCAATCAGCAACTCAATGTAGTGCTTGGCTTTTTGCAGATCGGCTATGCCGTTCTTCTTGCGCCAGCGGCTGACATACTTGACAACATTGCCTTCAAAGTACCCCATCGCGTTTGCGTGGATGTACTCGGCGGGCTGGATCGGCAGGTCTTTGTAGTGCGTGCCTGCGACCTGGCGGTCGAGGGCGCTGAACGCTTCTTCCTCCTCCATCGTGATTGGCAGGTCAGGCGTTTTGCTGTAACCAAGATTCGACATCTTCTTTGCTCCATAAACAAACATACTTCTGATTCATTCGCACCATGTCGGCGGCGAACACCTTCTGCAATGGCGACAGTCTGCCGCCCTCAGTCTTGAGTTCCACAAACCATGTGCTGCCGTTGGGCAGGCACACAATGCGGTCGGACACGCCTTTGTGCGCTGGGCTGGTGAACTTGTACGCCACGCCGCCCAGCGCCTTGACGCGCTTGGTGAGGTGGGCTTCGATTTGTTTTTCAAGCACGATGCGTAAACTCGTCTGCGATCACCAAGCCATTAGGCTCCAACTCAACCATGATTGTTTTCTCATAGCTGACAATAGTCACTTGGCTTGGGTTGTGCCCGTGCTTCAAGCAGTATTCGCGCAAGGCATCTTGCAGTTCTGCGAGTGTAATTTCGATGGTGCGTGTTTTCATAGCCCGAATAATACACACAAAAAAGATGTTGTGCAAAAGTTTTTTGCGTGTTATAGTGGAGGCTCAACAACTGAAGGAGAGTACAGTGAAAGAAGACCACACACCTTGGCTTGATGCCACTGGCGGCTACGCCAAGGACATGAGCCTGCGCGATTACCTTGCCGCCCAAGCGATGCAAGGCTTGCTGGCATCAGATGTGCATGCCAACATGTACGAGTTCGCCCGCCGCGCTTATGCAGTCGCCGACATCATGCTGGAGGTACGCAATGCAACACAGTAACATCGTCGGCGGTAGCACCGCCAAGCGCGTCATTGCCTGCCCCGGTAGCGTGGCGCTCGTCAACAAGATGCCCAAGCAGCCGTCCAGCGAACACGCTGATCGCGGCACGCTTTTGCACAATGCCATTAGCGAAATTCTTGAAGGCCGTCCTGAAGTCATCGGGTCGCGCTACGAAGACCAAGTGCTGACGCAAGAGTTGTTCGACGAGAAGATCGTGCCCGCGCTGGCGGCGCTGGACGAGATCGACCCCAAGCAGGAGATGGTTTATGAAGTTGAAACACGTGTTGGGTTCGGTGACCTCTTACCTGGTGTTTTTGGCAGCACTGACCTTGTGGGTCGTATTGGTGATCGTGCCGTTGTTCTTGATTGGAAATTTGGCGATGGCGTTGTCGTGGCTGCTGAAGAAAACCCACAACTGATGTTTTACGCCGCCGCATCCATGCGGACAGACGCCGCCAAGTGGGCGTTCGATGGTGCCAAAGAGTTGGAGTTGATCATCGTGCAGCCGCCAGTGATCCGTCGCTGGGTGACCACATTTGATCGCATCAAACAGTTTGAGCAGGAACTGGTGCAAGCCGTCAAGGCCGCGCAGCAGCCTGATGCTAAACTGCAACACGGCGACCACTGCCGCTGGTGTACAGGCAAACCCATCTGCCCTAAGATGACTGGCGCTGTGGATCGCGCCCTGCAAGTGCAACTCAAAGATGTTGATGTTGACATGCTGGGCAAATACCTGAAGAATGCAGACCTTCTGGAAGATTGGATCAAAGACCTGCGCGGTCTGGCGGTGCAGCTTCTGGAGAAGTCTTTGCCAGTGCCTGGCTACAAGCTGGTCGCAAAGCAAGCACGCAGACAATGGGTGAGTGAACAAGACGCAGCCGAGGCGCTGGAGTTCTTGAACATGAACCCCTACAAACAAGAGTTGATTTCTCCAGCGCAAGCTGAGAAGGAACTCAAAAAGCGCAAGTTGGCGCTGCCACCCGAACTTGTGGTGTCAGTGTCATCGGGCACTACGATGGCCCCGGAGAGCGATCCCCGGCCAGCCGTCGTACAAATCGGGCAGCAACTCACTGCTGCTCTTTCTAAACTGCAATAAGGACTATCATGCAATTGACTACCTTCTCCTCGGCAAACCTGCCAGCCGTCTCCACCCTGTCTACCGCTCTGCGTGCTTTGGAAAAAGACGTTGGCCCTGCGGGCACAGTCATCCTGAAAATGGACAAGACTGGCCACTGGGTCTTCGGCGCTGACCAAACCGAAGTCGAAGACGACGCCACTTGGGCTGTCAACCCCTACTCTTTTGTCCACGGCTTCATCGCCTGGGGCGACGGCGAGGTGTTGGGCGAAAAGATGACTGGCATCACAAACCCCCTGCCTGAACTTGACGCGGCTCCGGCCAACGCCAAGCGCGGCTGGGAGATGCAGATCGGCATGTCGCTCAAATGCCGCACCGGCGGAGACAAGGACATGGAAGCGCGTTTTACCACGACCTCGGTTGGCGGTAAGAAGTCCGTCCAGACCCTTGGCATCGCCATCGCCACGCAAGTGGACAAAGACCCCAGCAAGCCTGTGCCTGTGGTGCGCCTGAAAAAGGATCACTACACCCAC
>Ga0222712_10002640_pt1 | contig 20244 bp, 26 predicted proteins | sample C33_657DmetaG_FD_165043 | JGI IMG/M metagenome (GOLD analysis project Ga0222712, IMG submission 165043) | Estuarine water microbial communities from San Francisco Bay, California, United States - C33_657D | ecosystem: Environmental > Aquatic > Marine > Unclassified | place: USA: California... | reverse complement strand
TTGTTTCCAGATATCACCTCGCCGGAAAAGAAAGTCGTCTTAAATAATTTTTTTGTTGACCTTCGGGAACTACGAGAGTACAGTGGCCACACTATGGAAAACATCACTCTCGATAACGAAGCGCAAGATTCTAAGACCTCTACTTCAGTTGTTGGCAAACACAAGGATTCGGATGCGCTTGAATTTGTAAAGCGCCTTAAGACTGTTGATACAGAGTTAGAGACTCTAAAAGAAGATCGTTCAGAGCTTATCAAAGAATTCAAGGAAAAACTGGACATGAAAACTTTTAGACTTGCTATGCAATCTTGCAAGATTCAAAAGAAAGTTGAAAATAAAGACACTTTTGACATTTTTTGCGAATTGATTGAGGAAAACAATGCAGTCTAAATTTGCTTTTCTTACGGAAAAGCAAAAGAAGATCCTGACGGCAATTCTGTCCGTCAGGATTCCTTGTGTGCAAACGAATGAAATTTCTGAAGCCGTAATTTCAGAAGTTTTTTTGAGTGATTTGGTTTTGGAATTTCTGGAGCTTAAGTTCGGAGAAGATTTCGAAAAGGACTTTTTAGCACTTATAGAGCAATTTTCAGATTTTTCTCAGCCTTATGATGAAAATCTTCTTTTGGGCATTGGGAGTTATCCTATTGATCCAATGATTGTTGAAGATGAGTCAGAGTTTGACGAGGAAGAAGATGCAGACAAATAAAGATTACAAAATTGGACAATACATATTTTATGCAGAATATGGCATAAGTGATGATGCTCAAAGAGTTTTTTTCGTAAAAATTGAAAAATACAAACTCATAAAAATCATAAAGATCGAAACGCAAGAGGGAGAATCTTCTGTGTTTGCTTTGATTAATGAAAAAAATATCGTTAAAGAAGTTTCGGATATTTCTTCGACTTTTACAAACGTTGATGACGCTATTGCTTTTCTAAAAGAAAAGTCCACAAAATATGTGGATTTGATGACGGCGAATTTTGTCGAAAGAGAGGCGATTAAAATTTGAAAGTCTGGATAGATTACAGAAATCATCTTTATCGCGCCCATTATGCTGCAAAAGCTTTGCAAAATAATGGTTATGGTACAACATATCAATTTTTTAATATGTTGAATACCCTGATTTTGACTTTGAAACCAACTTCATTAGGTTTTGCTGATGATGGAAAGCCCGAATACCGCTTGGGTATTTTTCCAGAATATAAAGCAAATAGAATTAGGGATGAAGAAACAAAAATAGACATGAAGAAGAATGACGAAAAGATTAAAGATATCTTGCGTCATTCTTTTCCTGTTACATATGTTCGACATGCAACTTTGGAAGCTGATGATATTTTGTATTCAATTTCTAAGAAATTCAAAGATGAAGACATTGTCTTTGTTTCTTCTGACAAAGATGTTATTAAAATTCAGCAATTAAATCCACGTCACAAGATTTGGAATCCTGCAAAAAAAGAATTTCATACAATTCCAGATTATGATATTACCGTTTTCAAATCGTTGGTTGGCGATAAGGGCGATAATATTCCTGGTGTTAAGGGTATTGGAGAAGTTAAAGCTTTAAAACTAATAAGTGAAGGAAATTTCATAGAGTCTTTTGATGATGAAAAGAAGAAGCAATATGAAATCTCTGAAAAGTTAGTTAACTTAATTGAAATAGATTCGTTAGAAGAAAGTGTTTTTCAAGAATATTTCAAAGGTCCTTCTTTTGATATACATTTGTTTTCTGAAAAAATAAATGAACTTGGTTTTGAAAAAAGTCTTGGATCAAAAGAAAAGACATTTAAGATTTTTTGTGCACTAAAGAACACTGTAGGTTCTGAGATGACTACATAAGTATCTTTGATGGATACTACAAAAATATTAAAACCAGAAAACATGAGATGGGGCATGTATCAAAATTACGAAGGATGTTATCATCTAGGAAATATTCGAGTAGAATATCCTTCGCAAAATGCAGACTTTTCGGAAAAAGTTGTTTGTTTTGCCGCAAAAGCCGAAGGTGGCAGTTGGAATGCAGTAAATATGTATGACAGTGGCTTTCTTAGCGTTGGTGCAATACAGTGGATTGATGCAGCCCCTCAGATGTCAGTGACAGGCATGTTGGCAAATGTTGTAAAAGAGTGTGGAGAAGAATCGTTAAGAAAAGTTCTTCAACCCGCACTAGACATTTCTGGAGCTGATTTTGTATATTCTCAAGAAGAACAAAAATTTAGATTCACAAAAGAAAAAAGAATTGTCGAAACAAAAGATCTTCAGAAAATTTTATATTTTGGAGATACTTTGGGTAATCAAAAAGGCAGTTTTACTGCACAAAAAAAACAAATTTGCAAAGTGTGGGGTTCCTGCATGGCAAATGTTTGGCTTTTGGATGGGGCAATTAAAGCTCAAAAAGATTTCACATATTCAAAAATCAATAAACAATTTTTGTATGGTAAAGCAAAAACAGATCTAATGGCTGAAGGTTTATCTTCAGATGGTTGGGAGGGCATGATTCGCGCCGCAGTCGTCTCATATGCCGTAAACATTCCAGCAGTTGCAAACAGAAAATATGAAACTGCAGCAAAAAATTCAAAAAATGAAATGTTTTCGCCTCAATGGTGCCTAGACGTTCTTTACGAACTTGTTGTTGTTGCTCAAGTAAAACTTTGGACACATCGTTATACGGCTCAAAGAGAAGCGGCAGAAAAACTATTTGGCGTTCAATTACCTACGGTCCAGGAACTTATTTCAAGATCTTGGACAAGAGATGAAAAGTTTTCTAATAAAAGAAAAATTCAAATTGATTTGAAAAAGTCTGAACCTGTGTTGGATGTTTCTTTTTATGAGCAAAGTATTAAAAACATTGATAATTTTGAAGAAATTCCAAAAGAAACAATGCCAGTTACTATGCAGAAAGAAGAAAAAGAAACTAATATTGTTAAAGTAACCGAGCAATCTCTAAATGTAAAACAAACAAAATTTCCAACAAAAATGATTTTTGCATTTTTGGCATTTGGGACAACTGCAATTGTTTATATTTTTGAATGGTTGAAACATCTTTTTAAACACTGATTCTTATGAGCCCAACGAAGACAACGATTAGGTTTTTTCTAATCGTTGTCTTTTGTCTTTTTTTGGTTCCAGAACAAGCGATTTTTTCTTTTTTAGAAAAGAGAATATATTTCATAAACGAGACCGAAATGTCTTCTTATGAAAAAGAGTTAATTGTTTTTGCTAAAAATAGACTTGAAGAAAAAACGTGTGGTTTAATATCTTTTGATATTTATTTTGTTAATCTTTCACATAAAGAATTTTTCAAACAATATCAAAAAGAAAATACTATAGATTTTATGGAATTGAGCGAATCAAAAATTTACTACAAAGAGATAAAAAATGAATATGTTGGCTTTTGGAAAAGAAATGTTCTTGGCTTTAATCACATAACGATTGTTAAAGAATCTGTTCTTGAATTTGAAATACCTAATGTTTTCGCACATGAGATTTTACATTCTTACAATGTCGAACATGTTCACGACAAAGAATCAATTATGAGTGAAGTAATGAATATACCTTCAATAAATTTTGAATTTTCTGAAAAAGATGTTGAAGGCATTGAAAAATCTCTTCAGCAAAAAATTTGTCCTTGACTTTAACATGCCAATAGGCTAACTTGTAAAGCAAGTACAATATGCAAGAAAAGCCTAAAACCCTGAAATCGCTGTATGAAAAGCTAAAGGATTATACTTTAACAAATGAATTTGAGACATTAAAAGAAGGATTTGATAGGGTATCAGAAAAATATGCAATTTATGTTGACAACAAAACGATTTTTAACCGTGTAAATCTTTTGATTACAACTTTTGATTCTTATCAAAGATATAAGAATTCTTGTTCTGATGAAGAAGATTTGCTTGGGGAAGGTTGGGAAGAATTTAAACCAGGTATTTTTTCGACATATATTGTACGTCTTATTGCCAAGAGTGCAAAAGGACAAATAAAAAAATATCCCGTAAATTACAACGAAAGTCAGATTTATGAAGCAACCGTAAATGGAACTACATTTCGTTGGTATGTTACGGACATGGGAAACAAGAAATCGAACGAAAAAGATAAGACACAGGAAGAATTCAAATTTGTTTCTGGTCTTTACTTTTCAGAAGCAGATGCAGAAAATGTTGATTACAGCATTTCAAAACTACTTGAATCGGAATTTTACAAAAACTCGCTCTTGTTACGCCCAAAGGCAACCACAAACATTCGCGATATGGGCAGTAGATCAAATTCTGCATATGAAATAACAAAAGATGATAGTTTTGAAAAGAACTATTCTTCTGAACTATCTGACAAAATTAGTAAAAAGCTGAAACGCGGAATCGAAACTGGTTTTAAGCGCAGTATTATGTTGTACGGGCCACCAGGTACAGGAAAAACAACTGCCATTTTACAGGCTTGTAAAGAAAATAATTTTAGAACGTTGCGTATTCAGACTTCTGATTTTGCTTCATTTGATGGATCTGTTTGGGATTTTCTTGTTAAATATATCAAGCCAGATGCACTTATCATCGATGACATTGACCGTGTTCGAGATTTATCTAGTTTTTTGAACTTGTTTGAACTCCTAAGTCAAAACATTGGTTTCTTTCTTACTACTGCAAACAACATTTCAAAAATTGATGCTGCTACAATTCGTCCAGGCAGATTCGATGAATTGATTGAAGTAAAGCATATTGACAAGACTGCTGTCTTGGCTCTTTTGGCTCCATATGAGCATCATTATGATCTCGTGAAGGAATGGCCAATTGCTTGGGTGCAGGAGTTTAAAAAGAGAATTATGTTCTATGGTGAAAAAGAAGCTATTGAAGATATCTCTGAATTGACAAGCCGTCTCAAAAATCTAAAAAAGCAATACAACTTTTATTATTCTTCAAACACAGAAGAGCTTGAAGCATTTGAAATTCCATCTGAACCAGACATCTCAAGTGATTCAGAAGATGATTTATATGATGACGAAGATGACGACGGTGAAGTTTTGATTGAAGATGATAATGATGACTCCTACGAAATAGATGAAGAAGAAGATGAAAGACTTTCGCATCAAGAAAGCACAGGTCAGCATTCTTCTGAATATTCATATTCAGAAGCAAAGGAAATGTCAAAAGGAATTATTCCCAAAAATTTATTGAAAAGACTTAGAAAAGTTGATACACAAAAGAAAAGATTTTTGGAAAAGAAGTTAGATGCAATTTACGACGATGAGCCTAAAGTGGGAGGATAAGTGCATATGTAAAAGGTATGAAACTTAAAGACCTTTTACTAGAATCATCTCCCGGCTTTCAAGAAGAATCTTCTGCAGACGTTAAACGCTGCATGAAGATTCTTTCATTTTCGGAAAAGAAAATGAAGAAAGTCAGTGCAATTTTTAAAAGGGAAATGCCAAAACTAAATCACGAAGCAGCAGCAGTTTTAGAAATTTCTATATCTGAATTTGAAAAAAATCTAGAAGAATTTTGTTCTATGTTTTATGAATTTGTGGGCAACTCATTTTCGCCTTCTGCGATTCCTTCTCCTGAATCTCTTGATGAAGAAGACAATGTAGAGGAGGCAGTTATGCTCATAGAGGAAGTAGTGAGTTACCTCGAAGAATCTCAAAAAAGATTTATGTCTTATCTCCAGAAGGAACCAGAAACAATGCAAACTGTTGATGCTAAAAAAATAGCAGATGGTTTTCAAGAAATGATAGAAAATATAAAACAAATTATTGATATTATTATGGAGTATTCAACATAAATATCAATAAATTTAAATAGTTTTCCGAAAACTACTTAACTATTATAAAGGAATGCGATTTGTCTATATGCTTGATACGGATTTGACACAGACTGAGAAGCCGTACCAAAAATTTAATGGCTTGCTACCTTTAAATGTTTATGATTACTCTTTGTATCGTTTGAAATATTTGTTGAAATTTCATGAGAACAATAAAGCAAGTAAAAAAACAATTTCTAAAATGATTGAAGATTATCAAAAGGGAATTATCCAAATTTCTTGGATTGAAGGAGTTCCAAACTATAAAATTCTTTCTAAGAAGAAAAAAAGCAAAAGTTGACTAGAATACAGTTGATGTTTGATAATCAATCTGAATTGCAAAGAATCTATGATGGACATACCCGAATTTTGAAGAGCCATGAAGCTCGTTCAAAAATGAAGGAAGGTATTGATGAAATTGTTTCTGCGGTTGGTGTTACAATGGGGCCATCTGGAAGGTGCGTTGTAATACAAACTTCTGATGGTCCACCAATTGTAACAAAAGATGGAGTTACTGTTTCAAAATCTATAAAGCCAAGAGACGCTGTAAAACGAATGGGAGCTTCTTTGGTTCAGGAGGCCGCTTCTCAAACAAATGAAGAGGGTGGTGACGGAACTACAACTTCTACAGTACTGGTTGGCGCAATTGTTGATGAGTGCCAAAAGTTTCTAGTTGCTGGTGGTAAGGATCCTATACACTTAAAAAATGAGCTTATTCAAGCTGCAGAGCTTGTTGCTGAGTCTTTGGAAAATACAAAAAAAATTGTTAATGACTTTGAATCATTGAAGAATGTTGCGACTATTTCTGCAAATGGAGATGAAAAACTAGGAACAATTGTGGCAGAAGCCATTTTCAAAACAGGAAAAGACGGCTTTGTGACTGTTGAAGATTCAAGAAATATAAACACCGTTTTAGAAATTACAGAAGGACTGCAAACCTATCGCGGCTATTTGTCTCCTTATTTTATAAATGATAACGAAAGAATGCGCGTTGTGTATGAAAATTGCAGAGTTGTTCTTAGTGATAAAAAAATATCAAGGGTAAATGATTTAATCTCGATTTTAACTGAAAGTCAGCAAAATAGAATTCCAGTCCTTTTTATTGCTGAAGATTATGAAGATGATGTATTGCAAATGCTGATTGCAAATAAGAACAAGGCAGGCGTTCCAGTCGTGGCAATAAAAGCCCCAGGAACGCCCTTCCAGCGTCTTGAGTTGTTGCGGGACATGCAAGCCATTGTGGGCGGCAAACACCCCATAGATGATGATTTTGAGAAAATGGATAAGACGCCATTGCGTTCTTATGGGATAGCAAAAAAAGTTGTGGTTGATGCAAAAACAACAACTATTGTTGCAGATGCAAGTCATAAGCCATTAATAGAAAAAAGAATTGCAGATCTTAAAAAACAACTCGAAAATCCTGTTGCGGAGTCTGAAGAACTAGATTTCTTAAAAATAAGAATTGCAAGATTGTGTACAGGCGCTGCACTTATACGAGTTGGAGGATCAACTGAGCTTGAAATTGTAGAAAAGAAATATCGTATCGAAGACTCGTTAAATGCAACAAAAGCGGCTCTTGAGGATGGTATTGTTGAAGGTGGGGGCTTTGGTCTTATACGAGCAGCATTGCGTGTTAAAAAAGAACTTTTGAAAACAGATGGTGGAAAAATTATGCTGGAAGCATGTTATGCTCCAGCAAGAAAAATTATTCAAAATTCCGGAAAGTCTTTTGAGATAATTATTGAAAAATGTGTTGGTGAAAAAGGATATAATTCTCATACAAAAAAGTATGAAAATTTAATAGAATCTGGTGTTATAGATCCTGTTAAAGTAACAAAATGTGCAATTCGCAATTCATCTTCTGTTGCTGCAACTTTTCTACAACTTGAGGCAATTGTGTTTGAAGAGGAAACAAAGTGAAAATTAATAATTGGAATGAATTCAGGGGAATGAAATGCGTTGTTTTGAGTGGGTCTCGAATACGCGGTATTGATCAAAAAAACAATCAAAGATTGCATTCAGGATTTAATGAAGGAAAAGAAATAGAATTTGATCTTGAAGCTGTTATTGTACATACATTTCAAGATATAAATGGACACATCATACAATATTTAAACGATTCTGGCAATCCGCAAGTTGCTTGGTGTTATCATACCGAATTAAGAATTATCCGTTAAGAATAAAGTTTCATCATATGTAGTAACATGAAGTCTGCAAAATACCAACTTCCAAAAAAACTTTCTCAAATTCTTACACGCAAAGGGCTTACCCTCGATGAGTTTTTAGATAGATTAGGAACAAACTTACAAGATTGGTGTGATGCAGAGAGTGTCATTGCGGACGTTGAAATTGAAATTAAAAAAGAAGTTTCTCCCGTTTTGGAACTTTTGCCAGAGCCGACCATTCAAGAGGAGCTACTTCAGGCTTCTGACTCACCTGAAGTTCCAAAAAAGAAAAGAAAAGAACAATAAAAAAACCGCCTTTCGGCGGTTTTTCTTTAGATCTTTTCGAATTCGTGAAGATCATCCCAAACTTCAGGATACTTTTCTTTGTATTTTGGAGGAATTGTAACATCAGAAATAAGCTGACGCTCTCTAAATTCTTTCAAGGTCTTTGGCGATTCGGGAAGAGTGAAGTCAATTACAGGAAAGGTTCTTGGAAATTCCTTGTAATATTCTTCTTCATCATATCCTGCAGGAAATTGATCTCCATTTTTGAAATCAACAACAACTTGCATAATGTTGAAAGGAAGTTTGTCAAAAATACCAAGATCAAAAATCTTTTGAACATCAGATTCTAGATCCAAAAACAGAACTTCCGAAGTTCCATCTTCTTTGGTGTGACAATAAATAAGAGGATCATGCATGCCTGGATTTTCACCAGGAAAATCATTATTTGTATATGCCTCTTGCAATTGATCCAAAATTGCGGGAGTTACATAGCGCCTAATTTCAATAAGATTATTGAAAAGAATTTCACGCAATTCTTCTCGTTCTTTTTCAGAAACATTGTTTTCATTAATGGGGACAAGAAACTGATTAAACAGATTCTTTCTACTGTCAGGAATCATATCCCAGAAAAACAGGGCAATATTGCGAGCTTGTGTGTTGTTGATTTTTACTTTAGAAATTTCATTAAGAATCATGGTTTGCCTTTTTTTATACCGTGAATTGAATTTTTTGTTCTGGAGAAGCATTCTGAATTTCTTTTCTCTTGGATTTATAATTCAGAATATCATTGTGGTTGAATTCGGACTCATACTTCTTATCCTTGAAATATTCAAGAATAAGTTGCGTAGCATGATCTCCAACAAAGCCCGTGCAAAGAAGTTGAAAGGCTTCTACAGGAATGCTGTATGGATATTTCTTCTCTTTGATGAGGTTCTTATTTGTTTCTTCATATTTGCCCAAAATCTGGCCTAGCTTAGTCCAGGAACGTCTGCTTGGCAAGCGCTTTCCAGAGCGAATTTCGGAAGCGTCAATTTTCGAGTCCATTTCAAGCCAAGAATTTTCTTGGTCTTCGTGAAAATCAGCAATATATTTGCTGAAACCGGGAATAGACCGAACGTGCGCAATCCACTCTTGTTTTGTTGGGCGTAGATCTACAACAAAAAAACGATCAAGTAAAGCAGGATCGAGTTGAGAAGTAGCATACACCGAGCTATCGTTGATTGCAGCCAGAACACGAGTTTCGGGATGCAATTCGGAATTTTTGTGCATTGTTCTTCGTTCCAGAATAATCTGCAACAATGCATTCGTCACATCTCTTGTTCCTCGATTGATTTCATCGAAAAACAAAATTCTGGGATTTTTCATACATTCGTAAAAACTTTCAAGGGGAAAGAATTTTGTAAATGTATCTTCTACGATTTCTGGCACACCTGAAAGATCGCCGCCTGTGATGTAGGCAGACATAAAGGGAACAACTTTTAGGTTAAATTCACTCCCTAAGGATGCCACAACGCCAGTTTTTCCTATACCATGATCGCCTCGAATCAAGACCGATTGGGTTACAGGCAGCAACTTGATAGTTTCTTTGAATTCTTTGATTGAAAAGTCCATGTGTTTTTTCCAGTATAAGGACGATTTTTAAAGCGTCAAGCTGTCTCCAAGGGAAAAGGGAAATTTTAGAATTTCTTCATGGGCGCCAAGTTTGCATCCCAATGTATCAGTTTCTGGCAATACCCAAACTAGAGGAAGACCAGGATAAATTTGTCTACCGCTACCTCCATCAGTCATAATAATTGCTCCATCACAAAGAGATTCTTGAAATTCATTTTGGTAATGCTCTAAGGCACTGTCAAATTGAGTTCCGCCGCCACAGGTTCTGTTGTAAAAAACATCAGAACCTTTTTCAACTTGAAAAATTGATTCTTCATTGATTTCAGTGTCAAATGGAATAATTTTAAGATTGCAGTATTCCGAAAGATCTTTCAGAATCCCAAAGAATCTTTCCAAAATAATGTCTGGAACCGAAGCTGATTCATCAACATAAACATTGATGTTACTTTCATATCTCTTCATGACGGAGGGAAGAAACTTTGTGTATTTCTTATTTTTTCTTTTTATTGTTGATTCCAAGCTATAAGAAAGAGAACTTGAAATAAAGTTTTTCAATACATCACGAGGATCTACCAAACCTCGAATGTAGTTTTTGATAAGACTTTCCATATAAATTGGAAGCCCTTTATTTCCTTTCGAAGTATGCTTCTCAACATGAGTAAGAATAGCTTTTATTCTCTTCTTTCTCTCTTTTGAGCGGTTTTCATATTTTTCTCCGGGATGCTCGTCTTTTATGATAATTTCTTTGTATCCAATAATTTCTTGTTCATCATCATAAATCGGACAATTATTAATGATAATTTTATTTTCACAAAATGTCAAATTGTGATTTTTTGAAAGACTTTTGATTTTTTGTATTGAAGCAATTTGAGAATCTTTTTCTGTGATGCTCATAAAAGCTTCATTTACGAATTCTACATATTTTTGAACATCCGGATCGAGATTGTCAGGAATCACTGGTGTTCCAATACAAAGACCATTTCCGAAATTGATGTAATTCGTTTTATTTGTTGCCTTGAAGATATTTGCGTTGATGCGGAAATCTTGAACATAATTGTAAACCCAGTGAGGAAGTTTCAACACCTCTTCGGGATAGTTCATGTCTTCCAGGTAAGAACGAATATCTTGAAAAATCATATGAGACAATTCGTGAAGATATGTCGCCATTGCATCTGGAATGTTTTTTCCGGCTTTTTCAAAAAAGGATTGATATGCTCGATAATCCTTGATTAATTCGTAATAATTCTCATGTGTTTGAACGTCAGAGTAATTGTTCATCAAAGATGACGCAAAGTCTTTGATTCGAAAATAAATTGTAAAAATGCCTCTTTCGTCTTCCGTAATGCAGGCGCGATATTCTAGATCTTCTACAAATTCTCTTTTAAGAATAGAGAGAGTAAAAAAAGAATTGAGAAATTCACTAGAAGTAGAATGAAAATAGAACGAAAATCTATCAGGATAATATTTAATAGATTTTTCGATTTCATCTCTTTTCAGATATTCTTTTTCAAGAAGTTTTAGAATATCTTGCTTTTTTACAATACTCAAATACAGAATTCTGCAGCACTGCACGGGATGCAGAATTTGATTATCTAGGATCTTTTTAAGTGCAAGAATTGTTTCCATATCCTTAAAAGAAACATAAATCATCAAAAGCCCTTCTAGTTCGGAGCAGTTGAAATACTTGTATGTTCCATATTTTGTGATTTTATCAGTTTTTGGCATCCAATTCATCTCAGACATAATCTGATAAATTTTTAAATTTGTTAGGTCTTCTTCAAAATACTCATAGTATTCATAGAAAAAATCTGAAAAAAGATTTTCCAAAAGTTCATAACCACTGGCACAATTACTTTTTTCTTTATCGAAGTCAATCATGGGCTGACTACTTATGTTAGTCATCATGCAACAAATTGTCAAGACCAGCATAGCCACATCGTCAGGCGGTTTATTAGAGGAGTCTGTAAATCCTGAGCTTTTTGGTAACAAATATGGAGATGTTAACAAGACAGATCCTATGAAGTCATCAGGAAAACTTAAATCCGGTTTGTCTTATCTTATTAGTCTTTCAATTTTCCACACGGTTGCAGATTTTGGAGATAGAGATTCTAATTTTATAAAACAAGACGGGAAACTTGTTTCTTTTAATGATATTCCTGTTCAAAATATTAAAGCCGTTGTTTCTGATCGAGGTATTAAAATTTCAAATGGATTAGCTCTTGGACTTTTGTCTTATGTGAATACCTCACAATTAAATGATATAAATGATATCAAAAAAGTTGTTGTAAATGCCAGACAAGGCTCTGAAGAAAAATACAAAAAAATGTCTGCAAATCTTTTACAGGCTTTCCCAACTTTTTCAATAGAAAGTAGTCTCCTAAATGCAGAACCAGAAGAATATACAAAAAACACATTAATGCCTGTTATTGATGAAGTTTACGATATTCCAGACCAAGAAAGCGTCTCAGAAATTACAAAAGAATACTTTTGGCAAAAATCTACAAGTGAAGAATATAAAAACGGATATCTTGAAGCCCAAAAGGTTTCGGTGGAATTTAAAAATTTGCTAGAAGGATTCATTTCTCAAAAACTTGATGAATGTTATGATTTTTTGAATTCTTTTGTGGAATTTTGTCAATATGCAGTAAAAACAACAGTGTGTCATTTTTTTTACGAAGACATAAAAAATACATATCTTGGAAAACAATACAAAAAAGCATTTGAAATGCTTGGAGCAAAAACTTTAGAATTTTTTCAGGTTTGCAAAAATAAAATAACAGAAATTTCACAAATAAACAACGAATTTGTTGAATCTCTCGCAAATTATATTGGAATTTTTTATCAAAAAAATGAAGTAAAGGAAGGACTTTACAGTTTATCAACATATGAATCTTTGGTTAGAAACCCAAAACAAAAAATTGGACCAAACAAAAGACCAGAAAAAGAAATTCTAAATAAAACAATACGAATACCAGAAAAATCTCCTTTGGCATCCGAAGAACCTGAAAAAAATAAATCAAAATTTAACAATTCAAAAGGTGAAGAATTGATGGATATAGTTTTAAAATATTCTGATAATAAGGATTATTTTGAATTAGCTGTTGAAGCCGCAAATGAAATAGACGATCCAAAATTCGAAAAATATTCAGAAGATCTTTTGTTGAAAATTAGAAATATTGAAAATAACGATATCAAAGAATTGTTTATGCTATTTTCGGATAAAGATCATCTAAAAGATGAAAGTGGCGAAAAACTTATATTAAAAATAGCTGATCAAACAAAAGAAGAAAAATATTTGGAAATAGCCGTTAACGCAGCAGAAGAACTTGAAAAACCAGATTTCAAGGGTTTTAAAGAAGTCGCAAAAGAAATTGAAAAAATATCTGACCCAAAAATCAAAGCCATTTTCAAAAATTCCGAAAGTGAAAAACTGAATATTGAACCTTACGATCCTTCTACTGATCCCGTGTTTCAACCCGTTGATATCAATGGTCCTGCAATTGAACCACAAAAACCTGTTCAAACTAAGCAAATTAATGTTGGTGGAAGACCAAAATCAGATCTAATGGCTTTAGTCAAATCAATCTCAAAAAACAAAGATTATATTGAAATAGCTGCTGATGCTGCTAAAGAACTAGACAATCCAAATTTCACAGATTTTTCAGAAAAAACAAGAAGAAAACTTTCTTCTATTCTTGACAAAAATGTTAAAAATGCAATTTTGGCAAAAAGAAAATCTACATTAACTTCTAAAAGACAAAAAGAAAAAGAAGAAGAATTGAAATCTTTGAAAAACAAACCTGCTTTTGCACAAAAAATTGAACCAAAAAAAGATGAGATTCAAGACGTCACTGATGACGATGAGCCTGTTGTATCAGGGCCAACACCAGAAAAAGCAACTCCAAAGCCAATAGCAGAACCAACCGCCCATCTAAGAGCAAGAGATCGTTTAAGAAATTTCAAAATAGAACCAGAACCAGAACCTGCAGCAGAACCATCCGTTCCCCTAAGAGCAAGAGATCGTTTAAGAAATTTCAAAATATAATACTTGACATAAATTTGCCGGCATTATAAAGTGCCGGCAAATATGTATAAACTCAGATGGATTGTTCAAGAAGATGATGAAGTTGATTCTAAAGAAGAATACTTTGAACCGAACAATCAAAATCAAAAAATAAATACAAAAGGACAAATTCTCTATTCTTTTGCAGAAAGAGATAAATCGGATTGCATAACTATATTTTCTGAAAACTATGTCAGCATGTTTTCAGGAACACAGATTTCTCAGATTTTTTTCAATCGAACTCTTGACGAAGCAAAAATACTTGCTACGATACTTGACGCACTGACACCACTGAAGGAGAAAAAACTTGGATATCACCATAAAGTTCAAAAGCAATAATATTCGACACTTTTTTGTTTTTGATTGCCAAACTAGCACGTGGGAAGTTCGAGAGCAAGCATTTGATGGCAAATGTGTCAAAAGTGGCAAAAACATTCCTAAGTGGATGCCAGAAGAAATGCGAAAAAGTTTTTATGATGAATGCAAGTTTTGGCTGAATCATTGCATTGAAGCTTTTTATGACAACGCAAAAAGCTTCTCACATTTAAACTACAACTTGGACCATTCTGAAGACGTTCTGCGAAATCATCTTCAAGAGAAATTTCCGAGTCTTTTGCCTCTTTTTGGAAAAGAGAAAATTAATTCATATATCCAAAAATGGAAAAAGCATTACGAATTTTGACTTACTCTTCTCTAGGAATTGGATGAACTAAAAATTTCGTAGGAGTATTGTCGTCCCAATTTTGAGATTCATCTTTTGTGAGGGCAGCATGGTTTGCACCAGAATTCCTGGCTAACCTATACAATATGTCACCACATCCAGCTTCTGTTCCATCTATAACGTGTACCACGTTTTTTGAACGATAAATAGCAACACACATTTCCCAAAGTACCATCTTTTCAACAAAAATGGTCGCCTCCGTAGATGTATCAAATCTAAAAATGTATTGTCCTTTCATCGTGCGCTCCACGTTTAAGTATAATTTTTTTTAGCTAAGTCACAAAAACAATCAACAAAAGGAAAAATCATGGAAGAAAAATCTGCTACTGAATTTCACATTGAAGTTGTTACTGTTGAAAATGTGAGAAAACACGAAAATGCAGATACTCTAAGTATCTGTAGTATTTTGGGTTACACTGTCATTTTCAGAACGGGACAGTTTAAAGAAGGCGACAAAGCAGTCTACATTCCAACAGACGCCGTTGTGCCTGTTCACCCTCGTTTTTCATTTATTACAGATGCTTCAGGGCGCCCTCAGCGCATCAAGGCAAAGAAACTTCGCGGAGTTTTCTCCATGGGCATTTTGATTGAGAATGAAGGCTGGGAGGAAAACACTGACCTTGCAGAAATTCTTGGAATTGTGAAATACGAAAGTCCTGAAGATCGACATTTCAATGGGCTTTCTACCAAGAGCCAAAGCTCCTACCAGCCAAGCTGTTTTCATGTTCAGTATGGACTTGAAGCCCTAAGGCGCATTCGAAATCCTTTTGAAGAAAATGAAGAAGTTGTAATTACCGAAAAAATTCATGGAATGAATGGACGAGCGGTATATACAAAAGATGAATTTTTTGTCGGCAGTCATCGTAGATGGGTAAAAAATTCCATCTGGAACACTGTTGCGGAACAGCATGATCTCCCAAATAAACTTCAAAACATGAAAGATCATGTTTTTTATTTTGAAGTTTATGGACAGGTTCAGCGTCTTCAATATGGTGTCGAAGGCGCTACAATGGCTGTTTTTGATATTCTTGATTCAAAAACGGGGGAATACTTGTCATTTGATAAAATGATGGAAGTCTGTAAAGACTTGAATATTCCAGTTGTGAATGTTCTTTATCGAGGACCATTTTCGAAAGAGCTTCCTGATCAATACGCAGATGGAAAAAGCACATACGCCGATCATACACGAGAAGGTTGTGTTGTCGCCTCCACTGGAGAAAAGCGAAAGAAGTTCAAGCATGTTGGACAAGAATATCTTTTGAAAATTGCCTGATTAAAAAAAGTTGACAACCTTTCGGGGCATGGCTAGTTTAAAGCCATGCCCCGAGTTGCTTTTTATCGGCCAAACAGAAATCAACCATATCGCACGCCTACCGAAGAGGCGATGGATCAAAATGTTGAGCTTTCCAATCAATACAAGTCTTATTGTGATTTCTGGATTTTGGAAAAGAAAAAATATGAAGATATGGCTAATAACTCAATCAAAAAAGAAATGATTGAGTATGCCATCTCCGAAGCGATGAAGTGTTCAAATGCAGCTATGCATTATGAAGCGCTTAGTGTTCAGTGCGACATGATTGCACTAAAGCTTTGGGCTGAAATTCAAAAGGGCAGAACCATTCCGCGCTAGTGGGCAGAATTGCAGCAACGAAAGCCTTGTTGATACAATTGATGCGTTGGACCATGAACAGTTGTCATTGGTCGACAGCGCGTTCGAACGGCATATGTCCAATATCCTCCCTTCATTCCACTAAAATAAGGGTCGCCATCTTTTTTACCACCTTCGTTCAAAACCCATTCATCAACATTCGCAACCATATCATAAACGCCAAAATAAGTTTTGCACCCTTCAGCGGACCCAGAAGCATGTTCGTGATTGTATTTTGGCCATTCAGAACGTGGTAAATTTGGATTCATAGAGTTGTGCTGTTGGTCACAGACAGATGTATCTCTGTGCATACCATCACCATAGGGGTAAGGCTTAATATTTGGTCCTTCACACGCAAAAGTCCATTCATTTGCAGTACAAAGACGTTTTCCAATTTCTTCACATTTTTTTTGCGCATTGTACCAATTTATATCAATTACTGGAATTTCTCCTTCGACATTTGGCCACTCATATTTGTCTATACAAAATTCCAAATGCTTTTTTTGTTTAGAAACACATTCTGACTTGCTGAATTCTAAACATCTTAATTTTGGATTTGCATCAGGATCTTCCCATTTTTTGCATACTTGATTCACATCTGGACAATAATCTCCAGAAACATATATTTCATTTTGTCCACAATGAGTCTTTTCGGATTCTTTTTCTTTTTTTATTACAGGAGATTTTAAAGATACCAGGTTTATTTCAGGCTCTTTCGCTGCAGCACAAGACAACAAAATAGAAAAAGTAAAAAGCATTCCTATAATTTTCATTTTAATTTCTTTTCTTTTATGGTGTAAAAAATGTTTTCTGGCAAATTTCTTATCCAAATATTGCTTTGCTTCAAGTTTTTTTCAAAACAAATAATTTTGGTATACAATCTTTTTACAATCTTCTTATTCGAAATTTCAATTTTTTGTATAAATTTCGAATAAACTAAGGAAAAAATTGGATTTTTATTTTTTGGTATTGCGTAATTTCCTTTTTTGATATTTTCTATCTTCTCTAATCTCAAAAATTTGTCAGTAGTTAATTTCATGTTGAAAAAATTATTGATAGAAGAAGAAATTCCAAAGCCAACACCAGAAAAGAAAACGCAATATAATATTGAAATGTTAAAGAAGGATGTTGTTGACAGAGTTTCAAAATCTTCGAGTTATCTTTCGGAGTCGCATGTTGCCGAGATGATGTCCAGCATTCTGACAACAATACTAGACAACTCGGCAACAGTCAAACCTCTCCTGACAAAATATTCTTTTGAACAATTAAAAAATGAACAAATCAGAAAACGAGCGGCCACGGAAGTGGCCAATCGAATTTCGGAAATTTTAAAAAATTCTTATGGTATCAAATCGGAATAACGATGCGAACTCCTTGCGAGTAATCGCACCAATCGTGAGAGTGACCAGAGAATACGTTTTGTATATTTTCATTATTTAGCATTTTCCATCCATAAAGTGCTAATTCTCCATTTGATGTAAGAATAATATCCTTGTGAGTTCCAACAATCAGGGTGTTTTCTAAGTCAAAAACGCAAACATTTATTTTTGTCCATATATCTTGAGAAACTTTTTTGTACATTTTTTCACTAGACATTGTTTTGGGCGTTCCGTCATGTGTCTGAGTGGCAGGAGATATAACAACGTCTGCACGTACATAAATCGCTTCTACAAGCTCTTTGGATGGCAATTGGCCTCCATATAAGGCGGCTGCCTCTGCGGCGTCTCCGATGGCTATAGGGGCCCAAGGAATAGGGGAGACTTTATAAGACTGATTTCCCAAGCATACGGTTGGCCACTTGTCAGTATTTTTGCTTGGGGCAAAATCAGGATTTGGCGAGTAAGAAAACATCATATTTACTTATGCTTTTTTTGTATTGACAAATGGTAAATTTTTGTTCTAAGAACTCTTCCTGTCTCCACCCCAAGAAAACATTTGAAATGGGGCCAACAAATTAAAGGGAAGGGGAATCATTAAGAGTGCGAGAAATATAATCCTGAAAGATTTTATTCTTTGCTAAATCCTCTATCTTATTCTCGTTTGAAGAATTATGTACTTCTTTGATAACAGAAGTGGCTATTTTCTTTATAGAATTTTTGACGTGATTTCTTATATTTCTTGTTGAAGGATTCTCTATGGCTTTTGATATTTCTTCAAAATTCATTCCTTCGGATAAATGCATTTTGCATATCTTTTTTTCATAATTTTCTAGATTCATAAATCCTATCTTTATTGCTTGAATGATTTTATTTACATCAGATTTGACTTCAGCATTTGGTGTTTTGTCTGCTAAATCTAATGGAATCTCAGAAGTTATTGCGCTGCTTTGTGTAACATTCCAGGCCCCTTGTACAATTTGAGAAGAAGTATTTGTTTTTTCTCCTAGACTATCAAAATTTACACTTTCTTCAGTACTAGAAAGTTCTTCTGCTGCTTTTTCTAGTTTTTTTCTCAATTTATATGCATGTGATGGTATTTTTATATCACTTGGATGTGAAGCCAAATAATGAGTAATAAAGTGTGTAATCCACCAAACAGCGTAAGGACTAAATTTATTTCCTCTTTCAACTTCAAATTTCTGAACAGCACGGATAAGACCCAAATTTCCTTCTTGTATAATATCTTCTATATTTCCATAATTTTTGTATTTTCTTGCGATACTTGCAACTAATTTTAAATTATGCTGCACGAGCATGTCAAATGCTTTTTTGTCGCCATTTTTGTAGTCTTCAAATAATTTTTGAATTTTTTCATGTTGAAGAACTTCGTATTTTGAATAATCAATGTTTAGTTTGTCTTTTTTATTTTCCATAGAGCAATATTTAACATTTGAATTTTTCAAAGTCAATAAAAAAAAGCAGCCCCTTAAAAAAGGGCTGCTTTTTAATTTCTATTCTTTTTTTTAGTTCAGATTCCAGTATTTGGATTCCTGAATGCCATTCGCTGCACGGGCTTTTCGAGCAGCCGGAAGCGTGTCATACAAAAGATTTTGGACATTTTCTGGAAGCGTGTTACCCTCATATTCAGGAAGGTCGCTTTCATCCTGACTTACCTGTTCCAAGGCGCGCTCATTCAAAAGAGCCTTTTCATATGCCTCTCTGCCTTCCACAAGAACAAGCTTTTTTTCTTCGACCTCGCTAAGGCGCGGCCACTTTTCAGAAACGGCGCGTTTCTGCAATTCTCGCTGAATATAGCAAAGTTCCATTTGGATAGTTTTTACCTCCTCTCTGTTGAAATTCGACTGCGCAGATAGCATGCTGCGATGAGCATTGCGCTCCAGGCGAAAAAGTTCTTGAGTGCTAAGGATCGAAAGTTCTTCGTGTTTCATTTCTTTATTCTTTGGAAGTTGGAAGGATTATCCTTCGTTGGTGAGAGTATAGGCACGACTTCGGCGAAAGACAACCCCTGTCCCTGTCTTTTCTGAAAAAGGATGTACGTTGGTCCTACTATAAGGAGCAAACTTCAGAGTGGCTTTTCAATTTTTGTGCTTGACGAGCTGTGAGCCCAGTGTTAAAAACAGTCCCCAGGAGATTTCCAGCCCATGGAGGTTGGTACAAAAAAATTATGAACATTACAAACACCATCTACAACTTTTTCAAGCAAAATCCAGATAAAAACTTTAGCATTATTGAGGTCACGATTGAAACAGGACTTAAAAAAATTCAAGTCAATGGTGCCACATGTCTTTTGGCAAAATTGAATTATCTTAATCGCGTTGGACGCGGCATGTATAAACTCAATAAAGAAAACATTCTAGACACAAACGAAAGACAAGTTTTTTTTAATACCAAAAATGATGAAGCAAAAAATACTTCATCTATTCGTGTAAGGGTTTATGAGATTCTTAAAAATAAAAATGATTTTATGAGTCTTTCCGATATTTTTGAAATTATTTCGAAAGAAAATTTTCCCGATGGGAAAACTGACGCTAATTCAAAAGAAATTTTCAATTGTAAAAGCAACGTT
>Ga0222712_10002639_pt1 | contig 20253 bp, 23 predicted proteins | sample C33_657DmetaG_FD_165043 | JGI IMG/M metagenome (GOLD analysis project Ga0222712, IMG submission 165043) | Estuarine water microbial communities from San Francisco Bay, California, United States - C33_657D | ecosystem: Environmental > Aquatic > Marine > Unclassified | place: USA: California... | reverse complement strand
CGCAAGACCTGGTTCTTTCAAACCAATTGATTGCAACAATTCGAGGGCATCTTCATCGCTTAGTTCAGCGAGTTCAGCTTCAGTCTTAGCATCAAGGAAAATTGCTTCGGCTGGTGTTACTAGATCTTGGAGCTTCTTACGCAGGTCAGCATCATTTAATTCAGCTGCATCGACGTTGAAAACATATAAGAATGGTTTAGCAGTTAATAGGTGCAGTTCGGCAATTTCGGTTAAATCGATTTTGCTCTGCGAAAGTGGCTTACCTGATTGCAACCATTCATTTGCAGCAATCGCGGCATCTAGAACGGTCTGCTTATCTTTAGATAGGCGAACTTCTTTTTCTAAACGTGGCAAAGCTTTTTCAATAGTTTGTAAATCGGCAAGTGCTAATTCGGTGTTGATGGTTTCCATATCGCTAGCTGGATCAACGCGACCATCGACGTGTACAACATCGCCATCGGTGAAAACGCGAATAACTTGGCAGATCGCATCGGTATCGCGAATATTGGTCAGGAACTTATTGCCTAGGCCCGCGCCTTCAGATGCGCCTTTAACGATGCCGGCGATATCAACAAATGAGACAACCGCTGGCAAGATCTTTTCCGAACCGAAGATTTCGGCCAATTTAGCTAGGCGCTCATCGGGCACACCCACGACGCCCACGTTTGGTTCGATCGTGGCAAAGGGGTAGTTGGCGGCCAGAACGTTGTTTTTGGTGAGGGCATTAAAAAGGGTCGACTTTCCCACGTTTGGCAGACCGACGATTCCAATTGAGAGGCTCACGAGGAGTAGAGCCTACGCGAGTATGTCAGTGCTTCCTGCCACGATACGGCTATGTCAGCATCAGTAGTGGTTCTTCTAACAGGTTTAGCCATCGGTTTAGCCCTTGGTTTCTTCATTGCCAGCCTTAAAAACAAGGCAGATCAGGCACAAGGTGATTCAGCTTCGGCTGGCATCGCCGCCGAACTCGCTGGCGCAAAGGCGCTGGTTGATAATTTAACGCAGCAAATTGCAACCATGAATTCGCAGAACACCACAAGTGCCGCTCTCAATGAAGCGATCTCCGATGTCAAAACTCGGATGAATTCACTTTCAACTCAAACTGCCGATGCCGAGACAAAGCGCGCTGCTGCCGAATCTGCGATTAAAACTCAGATCGAATCAATGCAAGTTGGTAACCAAAACCTACTTGAGCAAGCCACCAAATTAGCTGGCGCATTATCTAGTTCTCAAACACGAGGTCGCTTCGGTGAAGTGCAACTAGAAATGTTGCTAGAAAATGCAGGCTTAATCGAAGGCATTCACTTTGAAAAACAAAGCTCCGATCGTGGCAACGATGAAATTTCGCGCCCCGATATTCAAATCGCAATTCCGGGTGGCTCTCGCATCTTTATCGATTCCAAGTTTCCCTTTACTCGTTTCTTAGAGGCAATCGATGCCGATGACGAAGAAACTCGCGATGCACTTATGCAACAGCATGCTAAAGATTTGTTAAAGCATGTTGAGGCTTTGGCAAAGCGCGATTATCAGGGCGTTACCTTCTCCCCTGATTTCGTAGTGCTATTTGCGCCTTTCGAGTCAATCTTGTCTGAGTCATTGCGCGTTGATCCAATGTTGCTTGAAAAAGCATTTGCTAAGAATGTAACTATTGCGACTCCAACTAATATGTTGGCGCTGCTGCGCACTGTGGCTTATGCCTTTGGTCGCCAAGATCTAGCTGATAACGCAGTTGCAATTCAAGGCCATGCAAGTGAGCTACTAAAGCGCGTTGGCTCACTGCATTCAAAGCTTGCAACGCTAGGTGATCGCATTAAGTCAGTAGAACGTGGCTTTAACGATGTAGTGCAAACTGCGGAAACCTCACTATTACGTCCAGCACGCAGCATGGTGAACCTCGGCGTAAGCACCGGAGCCAATAAACTAGCGCCGTTAAGTGATGTCGATGACGAAGTTCGTGCGATTAAATCCGCGGCCCTTGAAATTGATTACATCGATGCTGAAGAGGATGAGAAATAATGAGTACAACTGTTGGCCGTAAAGTTGCAATCAGCGGGCCTGGCCTTAAAAAAGAGGGCATCATCGTTCTGCAATTCTTCTTCATCGGCATTTTCTCTTACCTAGAACTATTAGTACGCAATGGTTTTGGCATCGTCACCGGTTTAGTAATCATGTTGGTGACTTTCGGTGGCGTTCAATATGGTCGCAATGGCACCAGCTATGTGGCTGCAGTTAATCCACCGCTCGCATTTGCTTCTTTAGCATTTATTGAGCTACTAACAAGAAGTGGGTTATCGATCACTCGCTTGGGTATCGACTTCTTGGCATCCCTGGCTAGCCAAGCACCGTTCTTGTTGATATCAGCTGCCTACGCCTGGTATTTCTATTTTGATCGTCGCGCCAAGGCACAAAAACGCCAGCGCGCTGAATAAATAAATTACTGAGCCGCTGCCTTAATATCTTTACGAAGCTCTGGAGGTAGCGCGAAGAGCAATGACTCTTGCGCCGCAGTAACAGTTTCTACTTCGCCAAAACCGCGCTCTGCTAACCATTTAAGTAAGTCATCGACCAGAATCTCAGGTACTGAAGCACCACTAGTAACGCCAATAGTTTCAACGCCAGTTAGCCATTCCTCTTTTGCTTCGGCGGCATAGTCAATTAAGTAAGCCTGTGGAGTGCCATATTCCTTGGCAACTTCAACTAAGCGCACTGAGTTAGAGGAATTTGTAGAACCAACGACAATAACTAAATCTGCTTGTGGGGCAATGACTTTAATGGCATCTTGGCGATTCGTAGTTGCGTAACAAATGTCATCTGAAGGTGGATCTTGAATATCCGGGAAACGTTCTTTTAAAATCGCAACTGATTGCAGTGCTTCATCAACGCTAAGTGTTGTTTGCGATAGCCAAGCTAGCTTCTTACCCGGGGTTGGTTGCACGGTGCGGGCAGCATCTAAGCCATCTACTAATTTAACTTTGCCAACTGCTTCGCCCATAGTGCCTTCGACTTCTTCGTGACCTTCGTGGCCAATAAATAAAATCTCTAACTCTTCGGCAGCGAATCGTTTTGCTTCGTGATGAACTTTTGTGACTAACGGGCAAGTTGCATCAATAGTTTTTAAATTTCGATCTGCCGCTTCGGTATGAACTGCAGGTGAAACACCGTGGGCAGAAAAAACTACGATCTTGCCTTCAGGTACTTCATCGGTTTGATCAACGAAGATGGCACCGCGAGCTTCAAGAGTTGCAACTACATGCTTGTTGTGAACGATCTGCTTGCGCACATAAACTGGCGCACCATAGAGCTCGAGTGCTTTCTCAACAGTGATCACGGCGCGGTCAACGCCGGCGCAATACCCGCGTGGCGCAGCTAAGAGGACTCGCTTACTCATAGCCTTAAGTCTATTAGGATCGTTCCATGCTCGAAACTTCAAGTGATTCTCCCGCACCAGTTAGGGCGGTTACTGAAGCGATCAAGGAATATCTCGATCGATTAGGGCCAATCTGGATCGAAGGCGAGATCGCCGAACTCAATGAACGCAGCGGTGGCATGGCTTTTCTGCGCCTGCGCGACTCCAGCGTTGATATGAGCCTTTCAGTGATGTGCCACAAATCGGTATTAGCTAGCGTGGCACCACTGCCAGCAAATGCCCGCGTTGTGCTTTATGCCAAAGGCTCTTGGTATACCAAGAATGGTTCATACACATTATCGGCCCGTGAGATTCGCCAAGTTGGGGTTGGTGAATTATTAGCTCGCCTAGAAGCACTCAAAACTATGTTGGCGGCTGAAGGTTTATTTGATTCGGAAAATAAAGTTTCATTGCCACTACTGCCCCGCAAAATTGGTTTGATCTGTGGCCGCAATACCGATGCCGAACGCGATGTGGTTGAAAATGCCAAGCGACGTTGGCCAGCTGTGCAATTTGAAATACGCGAAGTAACTGTGCAAGGTGCGGCCGCTGTTAGTGAAGTATCAGCAGCCCTCGCCGAACTCGAAGCGCTAGCCGATGTTGATGTCATCATCATTACTCGCGGCGGCGGATCCTTTGAAGATCTCTTGCCTTTTAGCGATGAAGGTTTAGTTCGCTTAGCGGCTCAGTGCAGCACCCCGATTGTTAGTGCGATTGGGCACGAGAAAGATTCACCGTTACTTGATTTAGTTGCCGATTTTCGCGCATCGACGCCGACTGATGCGGCAAAGCGCGTGGTGCCAGATATTAATGAAGAAATTGATTTGATTGAAAAACTTCGTGATCGTGCTAGTCGCTTTATGCGAAATATGATTGAACTGGAAAGTTCTAAAATTGCTAACTTAGCTGCGCGCCCAGTGCTGCGTGACCCAGCCGTAATGATTACTTCGCGGCTAGAAATTATTACTAGCTTGCGCGATCGTTCGATTCGTAGTTTCCAAGGTCGCCTTGCGATTGCCCAAGAAGAATTGCAACAAGTAACGGCTCGAGTGCGCGCACTTTCCCCACAGGCCACCCTTGATCGTGGATATGCCGTGGTGCAAATAGCCGATGGCAGCATTGCCCGCGATAGCGCTGCGCTAAAAGATGGCGAAAAGCTACGAATTAGGCTGGCCCAAGGTGAGACCAGCGCCATGGTTACAAGTTAAAGAGCAGGCAGTAGATTTAAGCCATGGCCGCAGATAAGAAGATCTCATACGAAGCAGCGCGTGATGAACTGGCGCAGGTTGTTTCATCGCTAGAAACTGGTGGCGCTACCTTAGAAGATTCCTTGAAGTTATGGGAACGCGGCGAAGAGTTAGCGAAGATCTGCCAGGAATGGCTAGATGGGGCGAAGGCAAAGTTAGATTCAGTTAAGCCAAGCGAATAGGTGCGCAAATGTCTCCTGAATTCACATATTCTGAACTGTTGCCAGTTGGGCCAGATGCCACCAAATATCGCAGCCTAGGTTCTGAAGGCGTTCGCACCTTAAAAGTTGGCGAACTTGAATTCCTCGAAATCGCACCAGAGGCAATTGAGAAATTAACTAGCACTGCGATTCACGATATTTCACATTACTTGCGCGCTGAACATTTACAGCAGCTAGCAAATATTTTAAAAGACCCAGAAGCTTCGCCTAATGATCGCTTCGTGGCGCTAGATTTATTAAAAAATGCCAATATCTCGGCCGGTGGAATTTTGCCGATGTGCCAAGACACTGGCACTGCCATCGTCTCTGGCAAAAAAGGTCAGTTTGTTCTAACCCAGAGCAAAGATGAAGTTGCGATCTCAAAAGGTATCTACGATGCCTATACAAATTTAAACCTGCGTTATTCGCAGATGGCCCCAGTTACCACTTGGGATGAAAAGAACACCGGCAATAACTTGCCGGCCCAGATTGAGATCTATGCCGATAGCGATCATTACGATGAATACAACTTCTTATTCATTGCAAAAGGTGGCGGCAGCGCTAATAAGTCCTTCCTTTATCAAGAGACTAAGGCGATTTTAAATCCGAAATCATTTATGACTTGGCTCGATGAGAAGTTGCGTTCAATTGGCACAGCTGCTTGCCCGCCGTATCACTTAGCAATTGTCATTGGCGGAACTAGCGCCGAGCACACCGTAAAGACTGCGAAATTGGCTAGTACTAAGTACTTAGATTCGCTGCCAACAAAGGGCGATGCGGCTACCGGCCATGGTTTCCGCGACTTAGAACTTGAGCAGCAAGTTCTCGAACTAACTCGCACTCTCGGAATCGGTGCGCAATTTGGTGGCAAGTACTTCTGCCACGACGTGCGCGTTGTTCGACTGCCTCGCCATGGTGCATCGCTGCCAATTGCGATTGCAGTTTCTTGTTCAGCTGACCGCCAAGCAAAAGGCAAGATCACTAAAGATGGTATTTTCCTTGAAGAGCTAGAGCGCGAACCAGCCCACTTCTTGCCTGAGACCACCGATGAACATCTAAACGATGGCGTGGTCAACATTAATTTGAATCAACCGATGGCAAATGTCTTGGCCGAGCTTTCCAAGCACCCGCTTAAGACTCGCATCTCGTTAACCGGAACTTTGGTGGTGGCGCGCGACTTAGCCCATGCCAAGATCAAGGAGATGATGGATCAAGGCGCACCGATGCCAGATTATTTGCGTGATTTCGCGGTTTATTACGCTGGTCCAGCTAAGACTCCGGAAGGTTACGCATCGGGTTCGTTCGGACCGACAACTGCTGGTCGCATGGATTCCTACGTTGAATATTTCCAGAGCCGCGGTGGTTCGAAGATTATGTTGGCAAAAGGAAATCGCTCAAAGGCAGTAACTGATTCTTGTAAGACTCACGGCGGTTTCTATCTTGGTTCGATCGGTGGCCCGGCTGCCCGACTTGCGCAAGATTGCATTAAGAAAGTTGAAGTTCTAGATTTCGCTGAACTCGGCATGGAAGCTGTTTGGAAAATCGATGTCGTTGATTTTCCGGCCTTCATTGTCGTTGACGATAAAGGTGGCGATTTCTTTGCCGAGACTTCAAAGCCAATCACAATTGGCATGGGTCCTAAGAGTTAAAGCCCTAAGAGTTAAAGCCCTAAGAGTTAATTAGCAATCGGCTTAGTAATATTTAGAGCGCTTGAATTTAGCCCAAGCTTTGCACGGGGTGTCATATCGGATATCGATATAGCGAAGACCCCAAGAGATCTGAGTTACTGGGTTGGTGCGCCAGTCGGTTCCGATAACTTCCATCTTGGTAGCCGGCAGAGCTTGTGGAATTCCGTGAGCACCTGAGCGACGATTGCTCGCCTTGTAGTTCCAGTGGCTCTCTTTGGTCCAGAGGCTATCGAGGCATTCATACTGACCATTGCCCCAGCCATATTTATCATCCATCAAAGCCTTGGCAACTTCGCGGGCACCATCGGGGGTACGGGCTAGTTCAACGCTGGCGCTGGCCGATGAAACCAAAGACATCGATGAGGCCGAAACTGTGGCTTCAGAAGATAGCTCGCTAAAGAGGGCTGCTTCGATTGGCGCAATTTCCGGGTCAACCTTGGAAGTTAAGAACACATCGCCAGTTTGACCTTCAACCACGCCAGGTGTTGGCAGGGTCAGCGAGGTCGTAGCTGGAAACTCAAGGCCATAGGCACTTGGTTGCAAGATTGCGATACCTAAGAAAGCAGCCACGGTTGCCCAGATCGCTAATGCGCGACGGGAAGAGTTCAAATGAAAACTCACGGTGACTCCTTTCAGTACCCTTTAATCTCACCCGGTTGGGTGAGTAACAGGGTTTAGACTGGCAAGGCGCACTGACATCGGCAAACTGAAAGCAGCGTGAGTCGCAAATTCTAAGGAAAGCCATTTCAGGTGCTGTTGTAAAAGCGCAGGTCACCTAGGCGGAAGTCCGAAATGTCCGAAATGTGAGTGTGACATTAAAAAGGGCCTCTTTTTGCAGGCCTTTAGCGCTAGCCGACTAGTTCGGAATTGGGCCTTCGAGCAGCTCGGTAACCAGCGCGGCAATCGGTGAGCGCTCTGATCGAGTCAGGGTCACGTGGGCGAAAAGCGGGTGGCCCTTCAACGTTTCGACCACGGCGACGACGCCATCGTGCCGGCCTACTCGCAAGTTATCGCGCTGGGCAACGTCGTGGGTCAGGATCACTCGTGAAGATTGGCCGATGCGCGAGAGCACGGTCAGCAGAACTCCGCGTTCGAGCGACTGGGCTTCATCGACAATCACAAAAGAGTCGTGCAGCGAGCGGCCGCGAATGTGGGTCAGCGGCAGAACTTCGATCAGCCCACGGTCAATAATTTCATCGATGACTTGCTGGCTAACTAGCGCGCCCAAAGTATCGAAAACGGCTTGGGCCCACGGTGACATTTTCTCGTTTTCACTACCTGGCAAGTAGCCCAACTCTTGCCCGCCAACTGGATAAAGCGGGCGGAAAATTACTACCTTCTTATGTAGCCGCTTTTCCATGACCGCTTCGAGTCCGGCGCAAAGAGCTAGCGCGCTCTTGCCAGTTCCGGCGCGACCGCCGAGAGAGACGATGCCGATATCTGGGTCGAGCAAAAGATCAAGGGCAATTCTTTGTTCGGCGCTGCGACCATGTAGACCAAAAGCGTTGCGATCGCCCCGAACTAATTGCAATTGTTTATCGACGGTAACGCGGGCTAAGGCGCTGCCCTTTTCGGAATGCAAAACGATGCCGGTATGCACTGGCAGTTGGTGGGCAACTTCGTGGTCGGCGCGATCAGTGGCATAGAGGTCATCGATAATTTGGTGACCAACATCGATCTCTTCGATGCCAGTCCAGCCACTGTTGGAAACGGTCTCGGCACGATATTCCTCGGCCTCGACGCCGACTGCCGATGCTTTAACTCGAAGCGGTAAATCTTTAGTAACTAGAACAACTTTCTTGCCATCTGACATTAAATTCTTAGCAATGGCCAAGATGCGCGAATCATTCGTGCCGTCGCGCAAGAAACCATGAGGCAGCGAACTTAAATCGGTGTGATTGAGTTCGACCGAAAGAGTGCCGCCTTCGGGAGTGATCTTTAGCGGGCGATCAAGGCGGCCATGAGTAATACGTAAATCATCTAAATATCGCAGTGCTGCACGCGCAAAATAGCCCAATTCTGGGTGGTCGCGCTTAGTCTCAAGTTCTCCAATAACCGCCACGGGAATGATGACCTCGTGTTCGGCAAAGCGGCCTAACGCGGCCGGATCGGCGAGCAGAACGCTGGTATCTAGGACATAAGTTTTTCTATCCGCAGCGCTCAAGAAATTCCTCGCATTCAAATTTGAAAGTATTCAGAGGTCATATTTAGTTGTTATAGGCGATGTGCAAACGCTAGAACTGCGGTGAAAGATATTGCTTTCGACACGCGGATGAGAAAAGTTAAATCTAAATGACTACTTGCGTCGTCTGTCTTTATTTACCAAGCCGACGATGACGGGTTGAGTAAGAACGAAGCGCTCTTAAGAAATCTACCCTACGGAAATCTGGCCAATAAGCTTCGCAGAAATAATATTCAGATTGCGCACTCTGCCAGAGCAAGAAACCGCCAAGACGTTGTTCACCCGAAGTTCTAATCAATAACTCGGGGTCGGGTTGGCCAGCGGTATATAGATATTTAGCAATCTCATCTGCCGAGATGTTCTCGGCTGCAGCTGCTAAATCGTGGCCATCATTTTTTTCAGAAGTTAAGTAACTCTTAACTGCGTCAACAATTTCACGACGGCCGCCATAACTAATTGCCACATTAACTTCTAGGCCATCATTACGAATCGGTTTTAGCGCAGAGAGTTTGGTTGCTAGCCACTCTGGCAATAAATCTAGGGCTCCCACCGCTTTGATATTCCAGCGACCAGTTGCCGATAGCTCATCGACGGTATTGCCGATGATTTCTAAAAGTGCAGTTAACTCTTCATCTGTTCGTTTGAAATTATCGGTTGATAGCAGCCAGAGAGTTACGACTTTTACTTCAGCTTCTTCGCACCAGCCCAGGAATTCCACGATCTTGTTTGCCCCAGCGCGATGGCCATGAGCAGGTGTAGATCCACCAAGACTTTCCGAGTTCGCTTTAGCAAAACGACGATTGCCATCGAGAATTACGCCAACATGATGTGGGGTTTGGCTGAAATCTAAAGCCCGTACTAACCGATATTCATAGATCGGGTACAGAAGTGACTTAATAAAATTACGAATACTGCGATACAACTTTTCGCTCCGTAATAAGCGAAGCAACTGGCAGGGTTCCGGCCAAAATTAATCCGAGCATTTTCATGACTGGCCATTTAGCTTTGCTTGCAAATTGAAGGGCAGTTAGAACATATAGCGCGTAGATCCAACCGTGTACGAAGGGGATCCAGGTGACTTTGGCTTTCCAGCTCTCGTTATCGAATAAATAGGCCACCGGCAGATCAACAAACCAGAGCAAAAGCGACATGATGCCGGCCAAAATCGCCATAGTTCGATATCGCTTAACTACGCCGCTCATATCTGGGGTTTGGTTCATGAGGTAACTCTACGACGATAGAAGGGAAGGTAAAGCACCAAAGCGGCCATAAGCCACCAGATGAAGACATAAGAGATGTGCTGCCAGTAATAGCCAGGCACCTTGGAATTATCGACTGCAATCTCAAGGCGGGTGCGATCGATCTTGGCACCTTCTACCACTTCGCTATTGGCCAAGATGAATCCGTCATAGAGATCAAAATCGGCAAGGCCAGCTTTAGTTAAAAGCAAAGTGCTATCTACGCGAGCTAAATTATCGGCTGAATTCGGGCCACGATCTGAGCTCTGGCTTGGTTGCAGCACACCAGTGACTGAAACTTTTTGCGACATTGCAATTTGTGGTTCGGTTAAACGTTCTGACCAGAGCCCGCGAACAACCAGGATTGCTGATTTGGCATCTACCTGCAGCACGCCAACTTCCCAAGCTGTAGCTGCTACCCCATCGGAAGTTTGGTTATCGCTTTTAAAAGTTGCGATGTAGTTACCTTGCGTCGAAACGTTTTTTAAGAAATTTCTCGCATCAATAGTCACGCGAGGTTTTGCAAGTGAATTCAGTTCAACCGGTTCGGTAACAGTGACAATTGTTCGAGTTGAAGCTTTTAACTCTTGTGCCCGATCTAACTGCCAATTTCCTAAACCGATAAATGCTCCGGCCATAAGCGCTATTCCTAGCCCAGCCAAAATGCGTTCGTACAGTTTAATTCGTTTCTTCCTCGCTACGTTTTTGCATACGTGTGTAGCGCTTATAAAAGCTGCGCATTAGAAAGACCATGGCGGTACACAAAACGATCATAGTTAAGGAGCCAGCTGCGCCAATTTCTACATCTTTCATAACTATTCCTTTGCTGATCGTCAGGACTTGATCTTACTGATTAATACGAGAGAATACTCTTATGGCTAATGACTTCGATTACAACGATCGTTACGGCATAAAGCCTGCCGCGCGTTGGCGCCCAGTTGCTGCGGTAATTCTCAGCGTTGGCTTAATCTGGTTACTTTGGGCCGGGTTACATCATGCTCGACCTGAGATCACCTTTAGATTGATTTCATTTACAGTTACAGATGATCGCGAAACCGAAATTCGTTTTGAAGCTACCCGCCGCGATGTAAACCGTGAACTAACTTGCACTTTGGTTGCTCGTGATTTTGATAAGTTAATTGTTGGCCAAATCGATGATGTGATTCCTGCGGGCCAGGGCTATATAGATCGCACCACCACAATTCCTACGCGTAATTTGGCCGCTACCGCCACCGTTTTACGCTGTCTTTAAACTGCACTACCCTTTCCCCTTATGAGTTCACAGACCTGGTTAACGCAAGAAGCAGCTGATCGCTTAGCTGCTGAACTCGCCAACCTCGAAACCGAAGGTCGCACTGAAGTCATTAAGAAGATCGAAGCTGCTCGCGCCGAAGGTGATTTAAAGGAAAATGGCGGCTACCACGCTGCGCGCGATGAACAAGGCAAGATTGAAGCACGTATTCGCCAACTAAAGCAGATGTTAGAGAACGCAACTATTGGTGCGCCTCCGGCAAGTGCTGATGGCGTGGTTGGTGCCGGCATGGTTGTAAGTGCCATCGTTGCCGATGATGAAATGAGATTTTTACTTGGCTCGCGCGAAATCGCTACCGATGATCTTGATGTTTATAGCGAGAAGTCACCACTTGGTTCAGCGGTACTTGGTGCAAAAATCGGCGACAAAGTTTCCTATACCTTGCCTAATGGCAAAACTATTTCAGTTGAGATTTTGGGCGCTGAGTTTTTCGCTTAATTCTTACTTTGATTTATTCGCGTACTTGCGAACACTTAACGGCACAAAGATCGCCATAATCAAGAACATATAAAAGATCGATGTAACTAATGGATGTTCAGATGGGAATGATCCCGCTGTTGCACCAAATTGATTTTCCAGGCCAAATAAATCGCGACAAGCAGCAACCATGGTTGAAACTGGATTCCATTCGGCAAAGTACTGCAGCGGTCTTGGCATGCCGGTAGTTGGCGCAAATGCATTCGATAAGAAGGTAAGCGGGAAAGTAATCAAGAAGCTGATGTTCTGAACCACGCGAGCATCACGGGCTGCCAGGCCGGCAAAAATTCCAGTCCAGGAAAGTGCGTAACCAAAAGCTAATAAGAAAACAAAAGCCAGCACGGTATTTAACAATCCCCCAGTTGGACGCCAACCAACTGCGTAACCAGCTATTCCCATCACAATCAGGACCACAATGTTTAGCAGCGAATCTCCTAAGGTACGGCCGACAACGAGCGCGGAACGTGAAATTGGAAGAGATCTAAAGCGATCGATCAAACCTTTGCCCATATCTTCAGCTAAACCGGAAGCGGTTCCAGCAAGGGTGAAGGCTACGGTTTGCACGAAAATTCCAGGCATCAAAAGTTGTACGTACCCACCTGGTTGATCGGTTGAGATCGAGCCACCGAAAACATACCTAAACATGAGTACGAACATGACGGGCTGAATCGTCGAGAAAATTAGTACTTCAGGCACTCGGGACAATTGCAGTAATTGGCGCTTGGTAATTACCAGAGCATCACTGATGAAATTCATTTGGTTTCCTCCGCAGCGTGACCCGTTAAAGCTAAGAAAACATCGTCAAGAGATGGGCGCTTTAGCCCAATATCGAGTGGATGCAACTTGGCCTCATCGAATTCACGCAGTGCATCCATCAATGACTTGGTGCCGTTTTTTACAGGCGAGGAAACTGAGCGCATGCCCTCGTCAACATGAGCGGCAATGCCACTAACACGAGTAATGATTTCGGCAGTTACTTTAAGTTGATTGGCTTCAACAATTACTTCAAGTCGCTCGCCACCCACATCCTTTTTAAGCGCATCAGACGTACCGCGCGCAATTACCTTGCCATGATCAATAACTACGATCTCATCGGCTAAGTGATCGGCTTCTTCAAGATATTGAGTAGTAAGCAACAAAGTAACGCCGCCATCGACTAGTTCCTTGATTACGCCCCACATTTCTTGGCGACCGCGCGGATCAAGGCCAGTTGTAGGTTCATCTAGAAAAAGAATTTTTGGTTTAACAATAATTGCTGCCGCTAAATCAAGACGACGACGCATTCCGCCGGAATAAGTTTTAATTGGCCGCTTTCCACTATCAGTTAGCGAGAAGCGTTCTAATAATTCATCTGCGCGTGCAATCGATGCTTTTTTGCCTAAGTGATACAGGCGGCCGAACATAACTAAGTTATCCCAGCCAGTTAAAGTTTCATCGACAGCTGCATATTGGCCTGATAAACCTATGATTTCGCGCACTTTATCGGGGTGCTTAACAACATCAATTCCACCAACTGTGGCATGGCCCGAATCAGGTGATAAAAGTGTGGCAAGTATGCGCACAGTGGTCGTTTTGCCAGCACCATTTGGGCCGAGCACGCTTAATACTGTGCCTTCTTCAACATCGAGTGATAAATCATCAAGGGCTTTAACTTCGCCTTTGCGATAGGTCTTTACTAGATTCTCTGCGATAACTGATTTCACGGAGTAAACTTACCTCGTTAACGGCTTTGAAGCCAAGAATCGATTTAGATTCAATGCAAGAAATTATGCTGGAGAGGCAAATATGTCGGAGAAAGCGCAAGGAAAAGTTCATACTCACAAAGAGATTCTAATTATTCTCTCCGGATTAATGACCGGCATGCTGCTTGCAGCGCTTGATCAAACAATTGTTTCAGCAGCTTTAAAAAGTATCGTTGAAGAGTTCAATGGGTTAGAGCATTACACCTGGGTTGTAACCGCCTACCTGTTAACCTCAACTGCTTCAACCCCGCTATATGGAAAGATTTCAGATCTATATGGTCGGCGAATAGTTTTTCAATTCGCAATTGTGACTTTTTTGCTTGGTTCCTTCTTAGCTGGTGCTTCAACAAATATGGAACAACTAATCGCGACCCGCGCTTTGCAAGGTCTTGGCGGCGGCGGGCTAATGGCGCTTACCTTCGTAATCATTGGTGACATAGTTCCTCCGCGCGAACGTGGTCGCTATCAAGGTTATTTTGGTGCGGTTTGGGGTCTTTCATCGGTTGCCGGCCCATTACTCGGTGGCTTCTTCTCTGATCAAGATAAAATTCTGGGAATTACTGGCTGGCGTTGGATTTTCTACATCAACCTTCCATTCGGAATCGCAGCATTACTAATTACTTCTGCTGTCTTGCATATTCCGAAAGTTCGACGCGAGCACAAAATCGATTACATCGGTGCGCTCCTAATGGTTATGGCAGTTTCTTCAACACTGCTTGCCATCTCGATTTTTGGCCCACAAGATGGTTGGTCCGATCCAAAAACAGTAATCTCTTTAACTTCCGGATTTATTCTGACCTTGCTCTTTCTACGCTGGGAGTCTCAAGCAGTTGAACCAATTTTGCCGCTTAGCCTCTTTAAAAATCACACCTTTAACATCACCTCAGTTTTAGGTTTCATTATTGGCGCCGGAATGTTCGGTGCACTGATTATGTTGCCACTTTATTTGCAAGTTGTTCAAGGCGAAAGTCCTTCATCAGCTGGTTTGAAGTTAATTCCGTTGATGTTAGGAATCGTTACAACTTCGATCTTTAGCGGCAAAGCTATTTCAAAAACTGGCAAATACAAGAAATTCCCAATAGCCGGCACGATAATCATGACTTCAGGCTTAGCCCTGATGACAACTCTTGATACCAATACCCCTTATTGGCAAGTAGCAATCTTCGCTGCAATGGTAGGCATGGGCTTAGGTTTAACGATGCAGACCATGGTTATTGCACTTCAAAATTCAATTGATTTCAAAGAACTTGGCGTTGCAACAACATCTAATACCTTCTTTAGATCATTAGGTAGCGTTTTTGGGGCAGCGATATTTGGCACCATTCTCACTAATCGATTAGGGCATTACTTGGCAAAAGATTTTGCTGACCTTGCCTCTACTAACCCAGCTGCAGTTGCTGGTTTTGATGCCGCCAAACTAGAAGGCGTCACTAATAACACTTCGATCTTGGCCGATCTGCCGCCAATAATTCAACAAACTGTTCTGCAATCCTTCGTTAACAGTTTCCATGTGGTTTTCATGGTTGCAGCACCCATAATTGCAATTGGTATCTACTGTGCCTTCAAACTACGTGAAGTTCCGCTTCGCACAACTATGGAATTCAAGGAAGCTAAGGACGAAGCGGCGGGCGAATCACTTGGTTAAAAGCTTTAAATCAGCGCTCTCTGGGTTTTCGCGTGAAGTCCAAGTTGTCATCATCGCTTCATTTTTCGTCGCGTTGGGCTTTGGCATCATCTTTCCGGCAATCCCAGTATTCGTTAGATCATTTGGCGTAAATAACACCGCAGTTGGTTTAGTTGTTTCAGCTTTTGCTTTTGCCCGTTTCTCTTCAGGCATGATTTCAGGTCGCTTAGTTGACCGCTTTGGCGAACGAAACGTTTATAGCTTCGGCGTATTGATGGTTGCATTCTTCACAGTTCTAGCGGGTTTAGCGCAGAACTATCCGCAATTATTAACTTTCCGCGCTGCTGGCGGCTTAGGTTCTTCAATGTTTTCGGTTGCATCTAGTTCGCTAATTTTTCGCGCCACCGATGATGCCCATCGCGCCCGTGCTCTTTCAGCTTTCCAAGGTTCCTTTCTAGTTGGTGGAATTTCTGGGCCAGCTATCGGTGGCGCACTCGCAACTATTTCATTGCGAGCACCCTTCTTCGCATACGCATTTATGTTAACCATCGCTGGAGTTATCGGTTACATTTATTTAGGTCGTGCTGAAGCTGCCAAAAGTGGCGACAAAGTTAAAGCCCAAGATCCGATTACTTTTAAGGAAGCATTCCAGATTCCGGCTTATCGGATTGCGTTGGCACTTTCATTTATTATTGGTTGGTCATTTTTCGGAATGCGTTCTTCGATCTTGCCACTCTTCGTTACTGAAAGTTTAAATTCAACAGCTGCAGTCGTAGGTATTGGGTTTGCTATCGGAGCGCTCGTTCAAGGTTTGTTTTTACTTAGATCAGGCAAGGCGTCTGATTTAAAAGGTCGCAAGTATGTAATTCTGCTAGGCGGCTCAATTTTTATGGTCGGAATTCTTGGCTTAACTTTTTCAATTCATGTTTGGATGTTTTTAGTATCAATGGCGATTCTTGGCGTTGGTGGCGCCTATCTTTCGACGGCTCCTGGTGCAGTTGTCGGTGATGTTATTAAAGGCAAAGGTGGCCGCGTAATTGGTATTTTCCAGATGTCTGGTGACGCCGGAATGATCGTTGGCCCAATCGTGGTGGGCGCAATTTCTGACCTTTACTCATTCCGAGTGGCATTTGGCGCTACCGCGGTGATCTTCTCGCTGGTCTTAATCCTGGGTGCACGTTTGCCCGAGACAAGAAAAATGGCCGGCTCACATGAGCCGACCATTTCACTTAACGATAATTAATTAGTCATCGCCGCGCAAGATAGCTATCAAGCGCAATATTTCTAGGTATAACCAAACGATCGTAACCATCAATCCAAAACCAGCGCGCCAAGATTCTTCTTGTGGTGCACCAGCTGCAATTCCCTTTTGGATCTGATCGAAATCAAGAACTAAGAAGAAGCTTGCTAGGCCAACACCAGCAACTGCTAGCAATGGACCAAAACCAGTTACGCCATATAGGCCGCCTGAGTTTCCAGTAAATGACATGATCATGCTGACCAAGCCAAGTGCTAGGTAACCAATTGCCGCACCTAAAATCACGCGTGTGAATTTTGGTGTTACGCGAATCTTGCCGTTGCTATAAGCAAACAACATTCCGGCGAACGCGCAGAGGGTTCCGATTACTGCTTGGCTAACGATGCCTGGCCAGCGCTCGTTGTAATAGCTGCTCAGTGTTCCTAGTGCTAAACCTTGGAAAGCGGCATAAGCCATGATTAAACCTGGGCGAATTTTCTGGCTGAAAGTATTAACCATCGCTAGAACAAAGCCACCAAAGAAGCCGAACATAAGTGCGCCGGTTCCCAAGTTTGCTGTCCACGAGATAGCGCCGACAACAACCAAGATGCCAAATAAAATTGAAGTGCGTGCAACAACATCTTCAATGGTCATGCGACCAGTTTGAAGTGCAGATGCAGCAGGTGCGTTATAGAGGTTTTCTAAACTCTCTGGTGTGGTAGCCGCGGTTGTATTCCCCATGGAGGCATAACCACGATTATTAAACGCCCGTCCAAGAACAGGGTTTGAACTACGCATACTTTTGTACTCACTCTCTAGTGCGAAAAGAGCTGGAATCCCCAGCCCTAGTGGCAACAATGTTACGGCAGTGGATATTTCTGACAACTTAAATTTGAGCTATCTATAAAATGCTCGGCAAACTCTAAGCACCAATGCTCGGTAATTGAGCGTAAAGCTGGTGCCCCGAGTGGGGGTCGAACCCACACTGGGAGGATTTTAAGTCCTCTGCCTCTGCCATTGGGCTATCGGGGCCATGCGATAAATCTTTTAGGAACTAACGAAGAACGTGGGCAAATCTACCCGCTTTTTTGAGCACTGAATCCAACATTGGTTTGGTGAGCTTTCCAGTGAAAGTGTTCTGCTGGCTGGGGTGGAAACTAGCCATAATCAGGTACTTCACGCCATTGTGCTCATATTTAACCTCTGCCCCATGGCCAAACTTGGCTCGTTTAACTGGATGGCCTAATTCGGCCAGAGCTGAGAAAAGTGCGACCCAGGCAAAGTTTCCCAGGGCTACAAATGCTCTGGTAGTCGGCAATGAAAGTTCTAACTCACGTAGAAACCATGGCGAACATTCATCACGTTCTTCGGTAGTTGGTTTGTTATCAGGAGGCGCGCATCTAACTGCCATTGAAATTCTAGTATCACGAAGTTCTTGGCCATCATCACGCGATGTACTCGTTGCAATTTTTGCAATACCTAAACGATGAAGAGAGCCATAGAGCCAATCACCAGATGGATCACCCGTGAATATGCGACCAGTGCGGTTTGCACCGTGCGCACCAGGTGCTAAACCAACGATCATTAACTTTGGTTTTGTTGAACCAAAACCGGGTACAGCTTTGCCCCAGTATTTTTCATCTTGGTATGCCTTGCGTTTAACAACTGCAACTTCTTCGCGCCATTCAACGAGTCGTGGGCAATCGCGACAAGCGATGATTTTCTTTTCGAGCAATGGCAAAGTTTTTATGCTTTGCACCAATTTCTTACTTGGCAAGCGACCATGCCATTCCGTCGAGAATATCGTTTTCAGATGCCACAAATTCAGTAGCGCCTGTTGCTTTTACTATTTTAGAAAGTACTAATGAGCCAGCTGTAATTACGTCGACACGACCTGGGTGCATATAGCCAAGGGCGGCACGTTCTTCGCGGGTCATTGATAAGAACTTGTTGCTAACGGCATGTACTTGATCGGCAGAGATGCGGGATAAATGAATTGCTCGACGATCATATTCCGGCAAGTTAAGCGCAGCGGCGGCAACAGTTGTCGCGGTGCCAGCTACACAAACCAAAGTCTTAGCACCCTTAATATCTACGCTGGCATAGGCAATATCTATTGCGTTTTGAATATCACTTCGAGCGATTGCTATTTCATCGGCAGTCGGTGGATCATTGTGAAAATGGCGCTCAGTCATGCGAACACAACCAATATTTACACTAATTGCACTCTCTACTGAGTCGGTGCCTAAAACAAACTCAGTTGAACCGCCACCAATATCGACGACTAAGAAGGGGCCATCTGCGCGGCTAAATTCACGGGTTGCGCCAGCAAATGAAAGGCGGGCTTCTTCATCCCCTGAAATTACTTCTGGTTCAATCCCTAGACGCTCTTTAACGCCATCGACAAATACTTCGCGGTTTAGCGCATCGCGGGTTGCGCTAGTCGCGCAGAAACGCAGCTTTTCAACACCACGTCGGGCAAGTTCAGCTGCATACAAATCAACGGCTGCGAATGTACGAGATATCGCATCAGGGTGGAATTGATTAGTTTCATCAACGCCTTGGCCAAGTCGAACAACTTGCATTTGACGAGTTACTTCGCGGAAATTATTTCCTTCGATATCGGCAATCAATAACCGAATTGAATTAGTACCGCAATCGACTACACCTACGCGCATTAGTTTGCCTTTACATTCTCTGTGATGCTACAAGGCTGATCTTTCCACCACTGCGGTAATTTTGCTAACGCTTCATCACCTAGCGGATTCACATCTGGGCCAGCACAAAGTGAATGTGCAACTAATGAGTGTAGGCACTTGACGCGATCTGGCATTCCGCCAGCGCTAATTCCCTCAACTTCAGGGACATCCATTTTAAGAACTGCGCGCGCAGCTAAGTAATCTTCATGTGCCGCTGCATATGCACCAGCTAATTCGGCATCAGTTGCTAGACGTTCGTTCATTTCGCCCATTAAGCCAGTTGATTCCAGGGTTGAGATCGCACCAGTTAAGCGTGGGCAAGTGGCATAAAAATAAGTTGGAAATGGGGTGCCATCGCCAAGACGTGGCGGGGTTTCAACTACAGCTGGTTTTCCGCATGGACAGCGATAACCAATTGCGTGAACATCGCGTGGAGTGCGGCCTAATTGGGCTTCGATGCAATCTAAATCTTCTTGCGATACTTCGCGTTCGGACATTAATTAGCGCCAGTTTCAGTAATCGATGCGATTAAGCGGTTGTACCAAGGCAAGCCAACTGGAATGTTATTTGCGACATCAGTTTTATTCTCTTCAGCCTGAGTAGTTGCATCAATAACGATGTATTGACGTTCGCCCGGCAAAACAAAGTGCAGTCGAGCACGGGCTTGAGACTTTACATATTCTGGGTCGCGCCAAAGTTCGAGTTCTTTGCGAGCTTCGGCAACTGCGGCATCGCCTGCTTTGATCTGTGCTTTTACGGCACTGATTTCAGCGCGCTGTGAAAAATAATGTTGTACCGGCGGTGCGATGGTAAGGGCTAAAAAGAATAGAAAGAAGCCCAGCACCAGTGCACGACTATTGGTATTGCGTCGACGATTAAAGTTTAAACGACGACGTGCCATGGTTTAAGTTCGCTTATGCCTTAAAACGTGGGAATGCACCACGACCAGCGTACTTAGCACCACTTGCAAGTTCTTCTTCAATGCGTAGCAATTGGTTGTACTTAGCTACGCGCTCGGTACGCGCTGGCGCACCAGTTTTAATCTGACCGCAGTTAGTTGCAACTGCGAGATCAGCAATAGTGGTGTCTTCAGTTTCACCTGAACGGTGTGACAACATGCTGCGATAGTTTGCATGTTGCGCCATTGAAACTGCATCAAGCGTTTCAGTTAGCGTTCCGATTTGATTTACCTTAACTAGAA
>Ga0222712_10002638_pt1 | contig 20262 bp, 12 predicted proteins | sample C33_657DmetaG_FD_165043 | JGI IMG/M metagenome (GOLD analysis project Ga0222712, IMG submission 165043) | Estuarine water microbial communities from San Francisco Bay, California, United States - C33_657D | ecosystem: Environmental > Aquatic > Marine > Unclassified | place: USA: California... | reverse complement strand
CAGAGCGTGTCGTTGGGATTGCCCTTGTAATGACCCTTTGCCAGAAAACTGCCCGGATGTCCTGCTGCAGTACCAGCAATGTTGACATCAAATCCAATGGTCAGTGGATTGGAAGCTGGTGTGCCATAAGGTGCAAAATGCGCCTTGCCACAATGGATGGTATGGTAGCCTGCTTGCTTCAACAGTGAAGGCAGTGGAGTCGCCAATACAGTATTGTTGATGCCCTCCACCGGGCTCATGCCATTGTAGTTCCAGTTGGGTGGAACCAATACACTGTCAGGATAATCTGTTGGTGTATTCTTTTTTACATTGGTCCAGTTGGTGACATTGTGCCTGGCCACATTCATGCCCGTCATCAGGCTGACACGTGTGGGCGTACATACCGGATTGGAATAGGCATTGGTGAACTTCATGCCCTGCGCTGCCAACCGCTCCATGTTGGGGGTGCGAAAGATCATGTTCAGCGGGGTTTTCTTATCCCAAAAAGGCAAGGAGCAATCCTGCCAACCCATGTCATCTACAAGAAAGAAAATAATGTTGGGACGTTGTTGCTGTGCATCCACAGAGAGTGAAATAAACAACAATGAAAAAAAAATTGAACGCAACAATTTCATGAAACTCATTTTAAAAATTCAAGTTGTTTCCATGGATATTCACCATCATTTTTTTGAGGCTTTCCAGGAGTAGACCTGCCCTCCTGGATGTATTTTTTCAGCAGCGTGGTCAGCTCTTCAACCAGCTGTGGAAACTGATTATAGCAGTTGTCTTTTTCAGCAGGATCTTTTTTGAGGTTGTACAATTGAATGCGTGGCAAACCCTCCTCTGCTTTGCCCGGTGTTGGGAAACTCCATCCACCAGAACCTGCAGCTAGAATAAGTTTCCAATCTCCTTTTCGTATGGCAAAACTACCATTGATGGAATGGTGCACAGTTGCTTCACGAATTGGCATTGCCTTAGAGGGAATCAACAAGACAGGAAGCAGGTTGTAACTGTCTTCCGCCTCATTGTCTTTCAGATCATACCCAATGATGGAAGCAAAGGTGGCCATAAAATCATTCAATGAAACCGTTTGGGAAACAATGGCTGTGCGCTTGATGGTTGCAGGCCACTGCATCACCAATGGCACACGGTGTCCTGCTTCAAATATGTCCGCCTTGTGCCCACGGTACCCGTTGTTGGAATCATGTCCCTTGTCTTTCAAAAATTTAAAATCAGCTTGCGGCGAACAACCATTGTCAGAGGTAAAAACAAGGATGGTATTTTGGGTGAGGTTGTTGGCTGCCAATGCCTGTTGAATGGCGCCAACAAAATCATCCACCTGCTTCACAAAATCTGCATATACATTCAACCCCGAACTTCCAACGAATGATTTGTCTGGTGCAATTGGAGTATGAGGAGCAGTGATGGGCAGGTAAAGAAAAAATGGCTTCCCCACCTTTGCAGCGTTGCCAATGTAGTTGACAGACCTTTGCTGTAGCTCGGGTAAGATGTGCTCCAGGTTCCATCCCTCAACCCCTGTTCCAGGCCTGCAATCTGCATAGGGTTGGTTGGGATAAAAAATAGTTGGCTTGCCAATGATCCTATCGTTTTCCATGTAAGCATATGGAGGATAATTGGGTGCATCCATGCCAAAGAAATAATCAAACCCAATGGATGATGGTCCTCCGGTAATGCTTGTGCTGTAATCAAGATTGCACTGGTCTTTTTTGTCAACCGGAAGTTTGCCATCTGTTGTAGTCCAGTTCCAGCCCAGGTGCCATTTCCCCATCGCTGCAGTCTGGTAGCCCTTTGATTTGAGCATGCTGGCCATGTTGGTTCTTCCCAACTCCAACAGTGGCTTGTCGTATTGCACCAGAACCCCTTGCTTCAATCTTGATCGCCAATTGTACCTGCCGGTTAAGATGCCGTAGCGCGTTGGTGTGCACACGGCAGCACTTGAATGTGCATCTGTAAACATGATACCATTTTCTCCAATCCTGTCGATGTTGGGCGTGTTGATTTTTCCCTGCTTGTTGAAACATGAAACATCACCCATCCCCAAATCATCAGCCAAAATAAAAATGATGTTGGGTCGGTCTTGATTCCCTTGTGCATGGCTGATCAAGCATGCAAAAAGAAAACAACAAAAAATGATGACCTTGCGGATGTGTTGAGGCATACCACAAGTTAGTTTTTTTATTTTTCTAACAGTGGTTGACTGGGCAAAACTCAAGTGAGACATTCATCAATCCCTTGCCACTTCACCATGGTAGATGGAATCAAGTCCTTGCTCTTCTTCTTCTGCAGTCACTTTCACCCTGGTGATTTTGTTGATCAATACCAGCATATAATAGGTAAAAAGGTAGGCATAGATGGATGTTGCCACTACAGCGATCAGTTCCTTGAAAAAGAAATCAGTCCCTCCGAAAATCAATCCATCTGCACCATTGGGGTTGATGGCCTTGGATCCCAGAATGCCCAACAAAACTGTTCCCACAACGCCACCAACACCATGAACACCCCAAACATCCAGTGCATCATCCCAGCCCATCCTGTTCTTCAATTTTACCGCCCAATAACACACGATGGATCCGAGCATACCAATCAAAAAGGCTGATTCATAACTGATATAACCAGCTGCGGGTGTAACCGTTGCAAGGCCTGCAACAGAACCTGTGAGCAAGCCAACAAACGTAGGACGCTTGTGAGAGCCGAACCATTCAATGCACATCCAAGTGACGGCACCAACAGATGCAGCCAGATCCGTATTGATGAAGGAAAGTGCTGTGATCCTGTTTACATTCAATTCGCTACCAGCATTGAAGCCATACCAGCCAAACCAAAGCAAGGCTGTTCCAATGGCCACCAGCGGCAGGTTATTGGGCCTGTCATGCTTCACCCTTCTTTCACCCACATAAATAACGGAGGCCAATGCCGCAAAGCCTGCAGTGGCATGCACCACAATTCCACCGGCAAAGTCAAGCACTCCCCATTTGGCCAACAGACCGTTACCCCAGATCATGTGGGCAAATGGATAGTAAACCAGGATTTGCCAGAAGGTGAGAAATATAAAGAAGGCCTTGAAAGTGATTCTGTTGGCAAAGGCACCGGTGATGAGTGCCGGTGTGATGATGGCAAACATCATCTGGTATGCAATGAAGACGATTTCGGGGAAACGCTTTTCTTCAGAAAACAAGGAATCCGGGGTTACCCCATGGTAGAACGCTTTTTGCAAATCTCCAATGATCTGACCCTCACCGCCACTGAAACAAAGGGAATATCCAAATGCATACCAAAGGACGGAAGTCCATCCCATTGATACAAAACTCTGTATCATGACATTGAGGATGTTCTTCTTACAAGCCAATCCTCCATAAAAAAAAGCCAGTCCGGGGGTCATCAACATGACAAGACTGGTACAGACGATCATGAAGACCGTCAATCCAACATCGATCATAATTAAAGGTTTATAGTTTGGGGACTGCAATATCCATAATTAAAACGAATAATTATTGATATTTTATCAACCAAATCTCAAAAACCCATTACAGACATCAAATATTTTACATATTTGATAATTTATAATATGTTTTACTGTTTCGCTGTTTTAACAGAAATGGGGAAGTCTTTTTTGGCAAGTTTGTAGGCCATTCCAGCGGGAAGAATGACCTCTACTGAACGCTTGCCATTGACAGTTGAAATGGTTTCCTTAACAGGCCCCAGTGGAGTAGGCAATACATAGGTGGCAGATTGCACATCACCGGGCTGGGGATCGATGAGGATTTCTTTGAAACCAGGTTTGGAAGGACGAAGGCCCATGAGCCTGAAAGCAATGATGTTGGCAGGTGCAGCACCCCAGGCGTGGTTCCAATCCAGGTTGGGCTTGAACTTGCCATCCCAGGCTTCCATCGTCATGCCGGCACCCACTTCAATCATGTGGTACCATCCCCTATCTTTTCTTGAGTTGAGCAAGGCCAATGCCTCATTCTCCAGGCCGTTCTCATACAGTGCATCCATCAAGAATTGTGAGCCATATACGCTGCAAGCCATTTCTTTTTTGATGACAAATGGAATCACTTTGGCTTTTTGGCTTTCATCCAGCAATCCGAAATCCAAGGCAAAAAAATTGGCATGGAAGGATGGATGAGCAGTGGTATCTCCATCCCTGACAAGGCCTGTTTTTTTGTCGAAGAACATCTCTGAAAAAGATTGCTTGACCTGCGCTGCCCTCTGCTTGAAAAATACCTGATCAACTTTCTTTTGCAGCAGGATGGCAAATTGTTCCATCAACAACAAGGACTTGTAATGATAGGCGTTTACAATGCTGTTGTACTCGCAAAAAACAAATTCATCTGCCTCACCTTTGTAATCAGGACCTGCCAGGTTATTGCCACGCTGTGGCCAATCGGTGATATCTCTCAATACCGGTTTCTGGTCGAAGGTTACGTAATGCAGTGAATCCAGCAAAGACTTGTTTTGGTTGCTGCCAACAGTAGTGATCAAGTTCCCTTTCTTGGCCAGTGACATCAGGGTTTTGGTCTTGAGGAGATCATAATATTTCCTGATCAATTGGGTGTTGCCGGTATACATGTAATCATTCCAGATTACCTGGTGCATTTGCAAATGCCATTCGGTGGGCCAAGTAGGATGCATCATCAGGTGATCAATGGTATTGCGGGCCACTTCATAGACGGTGTCAACCGCATAATGAGAAAGTTGATTGATCAGGGCATCTGCCTCGTAGGGGATGCGCTCACGATCGCCATCAATATAAAGTCCGGTTACTGTAGTGGCTTTGATGGAATGTTTGCACAGCTCCCAGACCTGGTTCAACACCGTGTCTGAGCTCATAAACGAAGCAGCATTGTCGTTGAAACGGTAATGAAATATATCCCTTGTAGGTAGCACGGTAAAAGTACCTTCCTTTTCAATTTCTATGTAACGAAAGGGTGTAACAAGACCCATCCATTCAGGCAACAAGATGGCATTACCGGAAGTGTTTTTCTTGTTGGGAACATTTGGGAAGTATAGTGTATCAGTATCGCCCTGATTTTTAATGTAAGTAAATTGAAAAAAACGGATGTTGACGCCAGGGGGATTCCTGTCGATTTTGCCACTTGCATCCAGCTTCTCACCCATGAAAACCTTGATCATCTCACCATTCTTCATGCTGGTTGTGGCAAGTTTCAACCGACCAAAATAAGTCTTGCCAAAATCATAGAGTGTTCCGTTTGGCGCGTATTTCCTTTCTGCCTTCGGCTGCTCCTGTACTGCAAGAAGTCCTTTTTGGTAGACCTTTTCCTGGGCAAAGGCATTGCAGGAAACAACGAAACACACCAATGCAACGAAGAAGCGAACAAATGCAATTCTTTTCATGGATTTAAGGTACAAAAAAAGCCGCTTCCAAAAGGAAGCGGCTTTGCTATAACTAAGGCAATTATTTGATTATTTAACGTCCCAGAATAGCTTCTGGTTCAAATTGTCTTTACCGCTTACAGCAGCATAGTTGGCCTTGTTGTAAATGGTTTCACTTACAGGATAAGACCACCTTACTGGAGGCTTGGTTTGGGCATTTGCTCCATCTGCCTGGAAAGACAATGCTGGATCAAGCCTTCTTACTTCTGCCCAAAGTTCAACTGGCTGAACAACGTTCATGTGCAACCATTTTTGAGCAGCAATCAAGGAAATCCTGGCAGCTGCTGTGGTAGCCTTATCAAAGCTAACACCATTGGCAGCAAGGTAGGTAGTGATTTCAGCAGGAGTTACAGCAGTTACAGCTGGTGAAGTTGCATCCTTGCTGAGGGCACGGATGGCAACATAATAAGCGATAGACTCTCTGATTCCTTTTTCATAGGCAGTCTTTGCAGCGGCTGTATTACCAGCTTTTACATAAGATTCTGCAGCCATGAATGAAACTTCAGCAGCATTCATCACAACACCAGGGAAATATTGATTACGGCTGAGGGTTGTCCTGTTGTACATGGCCAGCTTACCACCAGCAATGGCAGGTGTTTGAACATCAGCGTTGGCCATTTGGTCTAGACCATCATAAGCAGTACCAGCATTCACACCAGGCTCAAATACATAACGCAACCTTGGGTCAACATTGGATTTCATGTGGTCAATCATTGACTTAGGGGCAACGTTACCATTCCAATCTTCCAAACCAGTCCTGAAACCGTTTGAGTTGATAGAGGTATTCAAATCAAGTACATTGATCTGAACGTTATCGGTATTGTCAGCAATGACAGGGTAGCTGCTTGGATTGCCCAAAATGGCAGCAATTTCTGAAGTAGCCCTTGCACTGAATGTACTGTTATCAGATACCCTTGTAAGAAGCCTCAGGCGAAGCGAGTTACAATACTTTTTCCACTTTACAACTTCACCTTTGTTCACCAGGTCTTGGTTCTTGAAACCAACTAGGATACCGGGGTTCACAGTGATGGTGTTCAATTCGTCAGCAGCAGCTTTCAAATCGTCCAACATTTTTGTGTAAAGTTTATCAGCAGCATCATACGCAGGCAAAGAGGCCAAATAATCGCCACCGTTTGCACTCAACTGACCAGCTGCAGTGAAAGGAATATCACCATGAAGGTCAACCACCTTTTGTGTATGATCGTAGAGATAGATCATTGCTGCAATCATGAATACACGGTAGTTCTTTTGATCATCAGCAGAAAGTTTGCCATTGATCTTTTCCAACTCCCTGTACTGTGCGAGGAAGTTGTAGTAGTTGTTCCACCTGTCGGTGATGGCAGCAGCACCTGGTACATACTGGCTGGTGAAATTCACCCAACCCACTGTTTGGTTGTAGTACTGAAGTGTTGTTCTGAGTACAACGAAGTAGTTCCAGTAAGCAGGAAGTACGTACTCGCGGTTGGTTGCCATGAAACCGGCAAACTGCTTTTCTACAGTTGATTGTGAGATCTTGGAAGGATCTGTGTAGCTGGCTGCAAAATCCGCCTTCTTACAGGAAGCAATTCCTGCAACAGCGAAAATGGCCAGTATAAATAGTATTCTTTTCATATTGTTGTTTTATTCATTCGTGAATGAAAAATTAGAAACCTGCTCTGATCATGACACCGTAAGTCCTTGAAGAAGGATTGGTACCAATGTTGTTAAGCGTTTGGAACCACCTTGAACCAGCAGTTGTTTGCTCAGCATCCATGTTCTTGATTGTCCTGTACAGATAGAACAGGTTACGACCAAATACAGAGAGTGAAATGTTCTTGGCGCCGATAGACTTTGCAACAGATGTAGGCATCTTGTATGAAAGGGTCAACTCCCTGAACTTGATGTATGAATTCTTGTTGATGTACAACTCATAACGTGTGTTCGGGCTGTACTGAGGACCACCCCAGTTGTACACAGTCCAGAAGTAGTTGGAAGCTGAAGCAACATTATCATTCTTGTTACCGGCTGCGTCAACACCAGGAAGGATCACACCATCTTGGTAAACAGGCTGCCCTTGAGGACCGGTTGCTGCGTTTGTTGCAACACCTTTCTTGGTAACAGCATCATAGTAGTAGCTGATACCACCATGTTCTTTGTCCATCCACTGAAGGCTCTCCTCCAACAATCCACGTCCTTGCATCCAGTAAAGACCAGTTGGCATAACGTGACCGCCGAAACGGAAATCAATCATCGCATCCAATGTAAATCCTTTGTAGTTAACGGTATTGAACCAACCACCTACTACTTTAGGCATTGCGTTACCATACTTCACCATGCTGTTGGCATCTACTTTGTAGAGACCATTAGGATCTACAATTTTTTCACCTTTGCTGTTTGTAGCAACAGGGTGAGCATAGAAATCACCCATTGGCTGACCAACAACTGATTTCAACTGTGCAGCATTACCATCGTAGTCTGCGTGCAACAATTCAGTCAAACCAGGAGCCAGGGCTTCCACCTTGTTCCAGTTTTGAGATGCATTGATACCAGTTTCCCAGGTAAGGTTCTTTGTCTTTACAGCAGTAAAGCTAACCATTGCCTCAAGACCAGAGTTGCGGAGTGTACCGATGTTGGTCAGGATAGAGGTAGCTCCAGAAGTTGCTGGCAACGTTTGACCGAGGATCTGGTCAACGATTTGTGCATTATAGTAAGAAGCTTCAAATGTTACACGGTTGTTGAACATTTTTGACTCCAGACCGAATTCAAATTCTTTCTTTTGCTCAGGACGGATACCATCATTACCAAAGCTAGATGGGATAGTGGTGAACAACACAGGTTGTGTTCCACCTTGGCTACCCAAAGTACCCTGGCCATATGCTACGTTTGCACGATAAGCATCTGGATAGTTACCCACGATACCCCATGAACCACGGAATTTACCGTAATTGATGAAAGAAGGCATCTTGAAGGCATCAGAGAAAATGAAGCTTGAATTGATAGAAGGATAAACAAATGAATTGTTGTTTGGATTCATTGTTGAAGTCTTGTCCCTGCGAACAGTTGCTTCAACAAAAAGATAATCCTTGTAGTTGGCATTGGCAGTTCCGATATAGGCATCTTTTACCAATGAGAACCTTGATGATCCACTGTTTGCAACGTTAACAGATGCAGCGAGGTCAAAAAGATTTTCAGTGCTCAATCCGCCATTTGTTGAACGGCTGGTGTTGAATGCATTTTCCTTGGAAGCAGTATAACCACCCATTACATTCAACTGAAGATCATCGTTGATGTCCTTGGTATAGGTCAAGAGAACGTCAGTGTAAAGGATAGAGCTGAATCCAGAGTTCATGCCAAAAGATCCAGAATTTCCAAAAGCAAGTGGCCTTTCAGTCCTTGTCTTGGATTCAGCAGTTGAGGCAGTGAAGTCTGTAGACAACCTAGTGCGGAGTTTCAGATCTTTAACGATCTGATAGTTGTTGGTCATGCTCGCAATCACACGGTTTTCCTTTTCAACAAGGTTATGTGCAACAACCCTGTACATGTAATCAGCGATATCACCCTTGAACCCACCATATCCACCATTGATGTTCTCATTAGGGGTGATGCTCTGGCCAGCAACTCCCGTCACAAAACGGTAACCTTTGCTGGTCAACACTTTATCACGGTACCATGAACCATTGTCAAACCTACCGATCATACCGGTAAAGTTGTTGGTCATCCTATCAATAGAATAAGGACGGTTGGTGGTGGTTTGGTTGATATAGTTCACCATCAGGTCAGTAGAGAAATTCTTGGCAAGCTTGAAGCTGGAGTTCAAGTTAGCAAAGTTCTTTACGTTCTTTGAACCAACACTGAGACCTTGGTTTTCCTGACGGGTCAGTGAAAACCTTACGTTGGCATTCTCTGTTGATTTTGTAACAGAAACGTTTACGTTAGAATTGCTACCCTGCTGGAACAATGCATCCAATGCATCTTCCTGTGCAGAATAAGGACGAACCTTGCCATCCCATGAAGCGATATCCTTGCCATCAAATTTTGGACCATAGTTGATGGAAGCATTTGGAAGAGACCTAGTCTCTTTCACACCATCATTGTTCAAGTCAACCATGATGAAACCCTGCGCATCCTGGCCAACATTGGCAACATGCAATGGAATCATACCGTAACCACGAACGTTCTGGTATTTCGGAGTGTAAGCAATGTTGTCTACACTATAGCTAGCATTGAAATCAACACCAAGACCTTTTTTAGCTTTTGCTCCAGTCTTAGAAGTGATCAAAACAACACCATTCACCGCCTCAGAACCATAGAGTGCTGCTGCAGATGCCCCTTTCAGGATAGAGATGTTGTCGATATCTTCTGGCTGGATATCCAACAAACCGTTACCACGGATACGCTGGTCACCCCAGTAGTTGTCATTGCTTGCCTCACCATTCCTGATGGGAATACCATCCAATACAATCAAGGGCTGGTTCTTACCAGTGATAGAGTTGATACCACGGATGTTGATGTTTACAGCACTGGTAGCACCACCTGGGGTAGCACCGATACGAACACCGGGAGCCTTACCATACAATGCTGTTGCAAAGTTGGGGGTTCCTGCGTCAGTAAGCTGCTGTGAGCTGATCGTGCTTACAGCATAACCAAGCGCTTTTTGCTTTCTGCCGATACCGAGGGAGGTAACCACCACCTCTTCGAGGGCATTGCTGCCTGACTCAAGGACGATGTTCACAGCTTTCTCAGTACCCACAGCCATTTCCTTGGAGGCAAATCCAACGAAAGACACAACCAAAGTAGCTTTAGGGCCAACCTTGATTGAGAATGAACCTGTCTGATTGGTTACCACGCTGTTTTTGGTCCCCTTTTCTGTGACACTTGCGCCAGCGAGTTCAACGCCTGCATTGTCTTTGATAACACCTGTAATCGTTCGCTTGTCCTGTGCCTGCAGCATAAAGCCACTGAACAGAAGCCCAAGTAGAACGACAACAAATTGTGTTTTTGATCTCATGTTGTTCTAGTTTTGAGGTTTATAAAAAAATAGTTGAGTTTACGTAATTCCAGATCCATTGTAACAAGACTGTATATCCATACTTTATGCTGCTTCTAACAATAAGTTATTAATGAATTGTTAACAAGCCGCCAATTTTGGGGTGCATATTAATACAAAACAGGGAAATTTAAACTGCGCAAACGTTTGCGCAAAAAGAAAAAATATTTCTTGTTTAGCAAGCATGCCGCCTGCATTAAACATACTAAGGGTATATACTACTCACATTAACATTTATGTATATGAAGCTGGTCAATGGGGTCATTCAAATATCCTTATTTTTGAAAAAGTGGGAGCAATCAATCATAAATACTTCAGCACATACATCTTGGTTCTTCTGACCGGATTGTTTATCGCCTTGGTTTCAGGTATATCCATACAAAAACTTGAGCCTACCAAGGGTGAAAAGCTGGCAAGACAATACTGTGGCAGCTGCCATCTTTTCCCCTCCCCCTTCCTGTTGGACAAAAAAACCTGGAAAGAATCGGTATTGCCCAACATGGGTTGGCGACTGGGCATCAAAAAAGCTGGAAAAGATCCGTTTGAAAAAATGAAGCCCGAGGAGGCAGTGCTGGTACAACAGCTGAACATCTACCCTGATTCAGCCCATTTGTCAAAAGAAGACTGGCAGTTGATCGTCGATTATTATGTACGCAACGCACCGGATCAGCCGCTGATGATTGAGAATACCCTGCCCGACAGCAAGGATTCCCTGCGGTTTCAGGCCAATCCCCTCTTTATCGGTGATCAGGGTGCTTCAACCATTCCCAAATTGACCAGAACCACCCTGCTGAAATACGACTCCCTGGAATCCAAACTCTATGTCGGCAATGCATACAATGAAATCTATGTGCTGGACAGCCTGTTCCAAATAGACAATTATTGGGAAGTGGTGAATCCTCCGGTTGACGTCAATTTTACACCAAAACTTCCGGCATCCTTGCTGACCATCGGATCGATTGCCCCTTCAGAAGAAAAGAAAGGTTTCATTTTCCCGCTTGATTCAGTTGCCCTGAACAAACCCACAACACAATTGATCTCCTCCCTTGCCAGGCCGGTTCAATTTGCCAAAGGCGATATCAACGGTGATGGACAAGATGACATGGTGGTGGCGGAATTTGGCAACCATACGGGAAAACTCAGCTGGTTTGATGGGGGAGATCCTAAAAAGAAAAAAATCCTGAAATACCAGGCGGGCATCAGAAAGGTGGTCATACAGGACATGAACCGCGACAACCTGCCAGACCTGGTTGTGATGGGCGCACAGGCCTATGAAAGCATCATGCTTTTCATCAACAAGGGTGATGGCAATTTTGATGACAAGATTGTTTTGCAGTTTCCTCCGGTATATGGACTGAGCCATTTTGAATTGGCTGATTTCAACAAAGATGGATATTGGGACATCCTCATGACCAATGGCGACAACTGGGACCTTTCCGCCATAAGAAAAAGCTACCATGGGGTCAGGATTTTTTTGAATGACAGAAAAAACAATTTCAAGGAAGCTTTCTTCAATACCGTGTTTGGGGCCAGTAAGGCCATGGCCCATGATTTTGATGGAGACGGTGACCTCGATATCGCTGCCATTTCTTTTTATGACGACCCATATGACACCATGGAAGGATTCGTTTATTTCGAAAACCTGGGTGGCATGAAATTCAGCAAACTGATGCTCAAAGAAGCTGCCGTTGGAAAATGGTTGACCATGGAATTGGGTGATTTAGATCATGATGGAGACAAGGACATCATCCTGGGATGCTATTTTCACAATGTGGCTGAGATGACAAAATTTCTTGGCAGGGGTTTTGTAAATTTTCCACAAGCTTTGGTCATCTGGAACAATACCATCAAATCAAAATAACGACCTGCATGAAAAAAATTGCTTTCATTTTGCTCTCATTTTTGTCTTGCCATTGCTTTTCCCAATCCAGCAAAACTGCTAAAAACATCATCATCATCTATGCTGATGACCACAGCTACCATGCACTTGGTGCCATGGGCAATAAAATTGTCAAAACACCCAACCTCGACAAATTGGCTGCCTCCGGATTGCTGTTCACACAAACCCATGTCATGGGCGGACACCAGGGTGCAGTCTGTGTTCCCAGCAGGGTGATGCTATTGACAGGAAGATACGTGAACCAGTTGCCTGGAGATGGGAGCATGATTCCGGACAGTTTCATTAGCCTTCCAGAAGTATTGCGCAGCAAGGGTTTCACCACCTACCATACAGGAAAATGGCACAGCGACAAAGCCTCCCACCACCGCATGTTCAGCACAGGAGGAGACATATTTTTGGGAGGCATGCATTTTGAAAAAGATGGTGGACAGGCGCATCCCACTGTCTACAAATTTGACAGCACAGGCAGTTATCCGGCATCGAGAAAAAGGAATAGCGATACCTTCAGCACAACACTTTATGCCAACAATGCCATCCAATTTCTTTCGAGCCAAACGGCCAAGGAAAAACCTTTTTTCTGCTATGTAGCCTTTACATCTCCCCACGATCCAAGAACCCCTCCTGCAGCATTTGAAAAAATCTACGATCCTGCAAGCATTCCCTTGCCACCCAATTTCATGACCAAACATCCGTTCGACAATGGCGACATGCTGGTCAGGGACGAACAACTCCTTCCAACACCCAGGGATCCTACTGCAACAAAAAAAGACATTGCTTTGTATTACGGCATGGTCAGTGAAATGGATGCGCAAGTAGGCAGGATCATGGAAGCACTTGACAAATCAGGCCTCAGGGAAAATACCTTGATCATTTTTGCAGGAGACAATGGACTGGCCGTTGGGCAACATGGTTTGCTGGGAAAACAGAATCTGTATGAACACAGCATCCGTGTGCCGATGATTATTTCAGGACCAGGAGTCCCTTCCAATGTCAAGACAAATGGATTTACTTATTTGAGTGATATTGCTCCCACGGTGTATGAATACCTTGGCATCAAGGCCCCTGCTTCAGTTGAAGCCAAATCATTTTTTTCTGTGCTGAAAGATCCTTCCAAAAACATCAGAAAAAACATCTACAATGTATATGGTCATTGGAGCAGGAGCATCAAAACAGAAGATGGATTCAAACTGATCCTGTACAATGTTGATGGTGTATTGACAGCCCAATTGTTTGACCTCAGGAATGATCCTTGGGAAACAAAAGACCTTTCAACAATGGTATCAAACTCAAAAAGAATTGCAGCCATGAGGGCCTTGCTGAAAAAGCAAATGGAAGAAACCCATGACAACCTGAACATTGACCTGCCGGATTGGGGAAGAACCGAAAAACAAAAATCAAGAGGAAGCTAAAAATATTCAATCTACTTGCTGATGTCCAAAAAAAGACTGACCCCATTGGGGCTGATCATGCTCTTGCTCACCAACACCGCCATTGCGAGCGACAGCATTCCCCTTCCTAATCCTACCCAAATGATCTGGCAGGATGCTGAATTGACTGCGCTGTTCAGCTATGACCTGCATGTATTTGATGGCGAGCGATACAACCAGCCCAAGAACCGCATCACGCCGATCAAAGACCAGAATATTTTCAATCCTACCCAACTGAATACAGACCAATGGATCAGCAGTTTTGCTGCTGCAGGAGGAAAAGTGGCCTTGATAACAGCAACCCATGAAACTGGATTTGCCCTCTATCAATCTGATGCCAATCCATATTGCATGAAAGCCCTGAAATTCCAGGATGGCAAAGGAGATATTGTGCGTGATTTTGTAGCTTCTTGCAGGAAATACAATGTCAAACCCGGCATCTACATTGGCACACGGTGGAATTCATTTTATGGCATTTATGATTTTATGGTGCACAGCGACAGCAGCCAGTTTGCCAGGAACCGACAAATCCATTACAACCGCATGATGGAAAAAATGACGGAGGAACTGATGTCCCGTTACGGAGAGATTTTCATGGTCTGGTTTGATGGTGGTGCACATGGCCCGGAACTGGGTGGGCCCAATATTCTTCCCATTGTTGAGCAGTACCAAAAAAACATCATTTTTTACCACAATACACAGCGGGCAGACATCCGTTGGGGAGGAAGTGAATCAGGCAAAGTAAGCTATCCTTGTTGGGGAACTTTTCCTTATCCATTTTCACATGCTACAAAGCAAAAAGAGATTTTCAAGAACGATTTTAAAATGCTGAAAGAAGGCGATCCGAATGGCAAATACTACATGCCTGCCATGAGTGATGCCCCTTTGCGGGGATACAAGGGCCGACACGAATGGTTCTGGGAACCTGGCGATGAAGCATACATCCAACCCCTGGAAAACCTCATGAGCATGTATTATGGATCTGTTGGAAGAAACTCCACCTTGATCCTCGGACTCACACCAGACCCAAGAGGATTGATCCCGGCGCCTGATTCAATGAGGCTGAAATCATTTGGAGAGGAGATCAAAAAAAGGTTCTCCAATCCAATTGCAACAATAAACGGTAATGGCGCGATACAACAGATCAACCTGAAAAAAAATACGGTCATCGATCATATTTTACTGATGGAAGACATTGCCCTTGGTGAAAGGGTGAGGGAATTCATAGTAGAAGGAAAGACGCCAAAAGGCTGGATCACGCTTTGCACCGGCTCATCCATCGGACACAAATTCATTGCACAGTTCAATGCCACTGCTGTGTCAGCACTACGGCTGCGCATCACAAAAACACTGGCCGATCCGCAGATCAAGGCGTTCAGCATTTTCAATGCCCTGACTGCAAAATAATTGCTACCCGTTGACCAGGAAATGCAGGATCCTGCAGGCATTGCCCTTGCTTTTTTCGTTCTTGTCTGCCGACATCCTGATGCGAATGGTATGGGGCTTGTTTTTCAACTCTTCCTCCAAAACGATGTACCAGGGAAGGTGAATGATGCCGCTCCACTGTGTATAAAGATCTTTTTTCTTGAACGGTTTTCCATCGATGCTGTATTCAATCACGCCTGCATCAGGCCCTGAAGCGATACAAATGCCTATGGCCTTTCCGGAAAAATTGAATTCCATTTCTGCCCCTGCTTCTGTTGCAACCAATGCAGGGCGGTTCATGAATTGCTTTCTCCCGCCTACACCATCTTTGGGAACCCATTTTTCATCAATGCTCCATTTGCTGAGAATGGTTGCGTTTTTTATATCAACATACTTGCCATCAAAATAACTGAACTTGTCAATTGTTGCTGGAAGCAAATGTGCTGAGGGAATTGCATCCAGCGAGATTTTTCCATAAGCATTGTTCAAATAATGAATGAGTGACCTTGCATAGACTTCCTGTCCAAATTTAGAAGGATGCAAGTCTCTGAAATCTTCCTTCCAACTGAACTCCCCCGCCGCAATGCGGGCTGCAACTTCCTTTGACCAATTGACCGTATTTACATTGTATTGCGAAGCGACAAGCTCATGGTTGATGATTTCATTGGGAGTTTTTCCTGCAGCATAATCAGCAATTTTTTCCGGATCCACACAATGCATGACCACAATGTCTGCCAGTGGATTGCTGATCCTCATGTGGCGAACAATCCCCTCCATGCCGCGCACCTGGGATTGGTTGTTAAAGCCATTGGTACGGTCGTTCACCGCAGCCTCTTCAAAGAAAAGATCAATCTTTCCCTTGGCGAGTACTTCAGTTGCCAAACGAAAAGCCCCGGGTGTACTTCCGGTAGATGAAATGCCCGCATCAATGAATTCAAATTTGGTTTCTGGAAACCGCTCTTTAAGGTATTGGGTAACGATGTTGCGCCAGCCTGGATTCTCCGTAATCGAACCACCCATGAAGGCCACACGACCGGTTTTTTCTTTGGTGAATTGGATGAAACTGTTTGTCAATCCAGTTCTTGCCACATGAAACTGAATAGGATTGAGCATGGACTTTACAGGATAAGCATTGCCGCTGATAAAATCAGCAATGGCGGAAGGACGCTCAATCTGAAAATGATGCCCCTCGAGGTTTTGAGGACCACGTGTCATGGGCATTACCGTTGCTGTTCCACCAGCCTTGATGTAGTTGTTGATCAAGGGGAAACTGTTTTCTGCATTGGGCACAATCTTGTCATTCAACCCAATGGAATGCAAGACAGGTACCCCACAAGCTGCAAGGCCCTCAAGATTATCGATGGGATTGTCTTTGTAGGCAAGGGCCTGCTCTTCGGTGAATCCGTATTGTTTCAACAAGGCCTGCCAATCGGATGGTGATCCTTTGCCACTGCCTTTGCCACCCGGCCAACTTTTGAAATCGCATACCGGTGCTTCAGCATAAATACAGGCCACTTTTAAAGGGTTTCTTTTTGCCCAATTGTATACATAAAGACCGCCACGGCTGACCCCTTCCAGGGCTACCCTTTCGGCAAACCCATTGCTCACCATGTTTGCATAAAAAGCATTCCATATTTGAAGGGCCGCAGGCGCACCAAACATGTCATTGGTATTGACATACGCAACATGAAAGCCGCGAGACAAGAGGATGGAATCTGCATCAGTATGCCATTCAGGAAAATGTGCACGCCAAACCCAGGGCTTCCCTTCGAGTGGCTTGATGGGTTTGACTACCCAGGCTTTGCGACCATTAAACGTAAAATGATTTCTTTCAAATCCATGCCAATTGTCGATTGTATCCTTGCTAATTTCATTGCCGAAAGCAATAGAAAACAATGGCATCAAGCCTATCAAAAAAATCAAGATCCTTTTCATGGTATTCAATTTAGCATTGAAAAACCATCATGCAAAATAAATGATCAGATGAACAGGCTCAAAATCAGGTAATAAACTGATGGACAAAGCAAACAGGCCAGCCCGGTATAGAAGGTTGCCGTGAGTGCACCATAGGGCACCAGCTTGGGATCAGTGGCCGCCAGGCCTGCAGCCACACCGCTGGTCGTGCCGATCAAACCGCCATAGATCATGGCCGTTTGCGGATTGTTCAAGCCAATGCGTTTGGCAATCAGGGGAGTGAGAATCGTAACAACAACGGTCTTGATCACACCAATGGCAATGCTGATGGCAATGATGTCTGAACTGGCGCCCAGTGCAGCACCTGTTACAGGGCCAACAATAAAGGTACAAGCACCAGCGCCAATCGTGGCAACACTTTTAATATCCGTGTACCCCATGAAATAGCCCATGGAGCCACCAATGAAAAAAGCAACAGCAGTACCGATAAAAAGAGAAAGTACGCCCACCCAACCGGATTTTTTGATCTCTGAAAGGCTTGCTCCCATGGCGGTTGAAACGATGGAAAAATCCCTCATCATGGATCCTCCAAAAAATGCCATGCCTGCAAACAACGGGATATCAGCAATCCCTTTCTTTCCTCCGAAATAGGCCAATACCAGCCCAAGGGTAATGGCCACTGCAGCACCAGGAATTTTGTTGCGCAAAAGTTTTTGGGATATGAAAACTGATACCAGCATGATCAGGCCCACTACCAAAAAGGCAACGATCAATTCATTTTTAGCAAAGAGCTTGGGTATGAAGTCCATGGTGATGATTAAAGAGTTGGATCAGTTTTTTTTTGAAACCTTGACAGAACAGGTATCAATGAAAAGCAAAGCAAGGTGGCAAATACACCTACCACCAAGGCAACCCATCCTCCACTCAATGCCGCTTTTACATTCTGGGTAGACGACATGGCGATCACAACAGGGATGTACATGCCACTCCAAAAATGAATGCCGGATTCTGATTCCGCATCCAGCCATTTTTTCTTTTTGATCCAATCGCCTAAAACGATGAGCAAGAGCATGCCGAAACCCACTCCACCGATGTTGCCATCAAAATGAAAGAAGATTCCCAATACCTCACCAATGAGCTGACCTGCGATGAAGCAGGCCGATAGAACGGCTACGCCATAAATTTTCATCCTGAAGATTTTGGAAATTATTTTCTACTACAAGTTTAGTCATTTTTGGTTGGTTAATCGCCAAAAGAGGATACAACCACTCCACCATCGATTGAAAACAACTGTCCTGCTTGATCTTGTCATTGTCCAATGTATGCCCTGCACCATAAAAAGGACGCCATGCTGTGGGGATCCCCAATGCAAGACAGTGCTGATAAAGAATGTAGCCGCCATACTTGAATCCATGGTATCCAAATGAACTGTCAAAGGCAACCGTCTTGTCCATGGTGCCGGAGGTATTGAACAAAGGGACATCACCTTTTTTTATCCAGTTGAAATCAATCATGGCCCCCCAGGCATTCATGACACCATGCACTTTGGAAGAGAATTCTTTACTACCACTTGCGCCTTCCAATGGTCCCCATTTTTCGGTGTTGATGCCAGCAGGCAACTCAGCCTCATCCATGTAAGCGATGGCCATGGCGGTTTTGGAACCCGCAGAACTTCCTGTCAAAAAAACCTGGTTGGTATCAATGCCATATTGAATGGCATGTTTTTTTAAAAATCGAATGGCTGCGCGACCATCCTGCTGGGCGCGATAAAGGGCACTGGCATAATCATCATTGCTTTTCTGGTTCTCAATGCCCAAGCGATAATCGATTGTGGCAGTGACATAACCACATTTTGCAAAGCCCTGGCAAACCATGGCACTATAAGATCCTTTTCGGCTGTTGTTCTGGAATCCACCACCATGGATGAAAACAACCAATGGCCTTTTCTTCATGGTATCACCCTGCGGAAAAAGAATATCCATCAACAATGATTCGGAACTGCCTTTTATGTTCATGGCCCTTCCATATTCAATGGCAGTGATTGAATCAACGGCATCAAAAACCACTGATTTGAAACGCTGTGCTGTAGTGAGGTTCATGAAATGAACCATCAATACAATCATGAGAAGGGGCCTGATCAAATTCATTGGAACAATGTTTTTACTTCATTTTTCACCACCTTTCCCATGGCATTTCGGGGCAATTCTTTGACCAGAAGGTATTTCCTGGGTGTTTTATAAGCAGCCATCTGTGTGCGCATCCATTGGTTCAACTGGTGCTGCTCAAGCCCTTCCTTTGCCACGACAGCTGCCACAACCAATTCACCCCATTCTTCGTCCGCAATGCCCACCACAGCACAATCATCCACCAAGGCATGGGTTCTCAAGACCTCTTCAATTTCAAGGGCTGACAATTTGTATCCACCAGACTTGATGATGTCAACGGAACTTCTTCCAAGGATGCGATAGTATCCTTCTTCCAGCACAGCCACATCGCCTGTTTTGAACCAGCCATCGGGTGTAAATTCTTTTGCAGTGGCATCGGGTTTCTTCCAGTATTCCTTGAACACAGTATCGCCCTTGATTTGTATCTCTCCAGCTTCCCCATTCATGACGGGTTGCCTATTTTCATCGACCAACCTTACCCCAACACCTGGCAGTGGCATGCCAATAGATCCGGGCTTTCTAAGCCCGTTGTATGGATTGCTGATGCCCATGCCAATCTCTGTCATGCCGTATCTTTCAAGCAATACATGGCCGCTCACCTCTTCCCATTTTTCCATGACCGAAACAGGCAACGCCGCCGACCCGCAAACCATCAGCCTGAATTTTTTCATTGCATTTTTTAGCTCATTCTTTGCCTCAACATCAAGCAATTCAAAGCCCGCAATGAGTTTAAAATAAATGGTGGGGACGGCCATGAAAACATTGATATCTCCTTTCAGGAATCTCGAAAAAATATCCGCTGTAGAAAATGAAGCAACAAATTCGACAGTGCCTCCAATCGATAGTGTTGCAGATACTACATTGATGATGCCATGCACATGATGGAGTGGCAGAACACAGAGTGTATGATCGGTGGGCGCATATTGCCAGGCGCTTGCGATGGAGTTGATTTGCGCTGCGATATTGGCATGTGTCGTAACAACACCTTTGGGTTTGTTGGTTGTGCCACTT
>Ga0222712_10002637_pt1 | contig 20267 bp, 19 predicted proteins | sample C33_657DmetaG_FD_165043 | JGI IMG/M metagenome (GOLD analysis project Ga0222712, IMG submission 165043) | Estuarine water microbial communities from San Francisco Bay, California, United States - C33_657D | ecosystem: Environmental > Aquatic > Marine > Unclassified | place: USA: California... | reverse complement strand
GTCAACCGTTAAAAGTTGACCGAAATTCCCGTTTGGTAGCCCGTAGGGGAATCGAACCCCTCATTCCTCCGTGAAAGGGAGGCGTCTTAACCGATTGACCAACGGGCCGTTTTCGTTTTAGGAGTGCGAAGATAAGTTCTTATGCAATTATGACAAAAAAAATTGAATAGTTCTTACCTTCGCGTCTCAAATTAGATTTAAAAGCAACAAACATGAGCACAGTTAAAGTAGCAATCAATGGATTTGGAAGGATTGGACGTTTGGTTTACCGTCAGATCTTCAATATGGAAGGCATCGATATCGTTGCCATCAATGACCTGACAAGCCCAAAAGTTCTGGCACACCTTCTGAAATACGATACAGCACAAGGCCGCTTTGAGCAGGATGTGAAGGCCACAGACAATTCAATCGTTGTCAACGGTCATGAGGTGAAAATCTATGCTCAAAGGGACCCTGCACAGATACCTTGGGGTTCACATGAAGTGGATGTAGTGCTTGAATGTACCGGTTTCTTCACAGACAAGGACAAGGCTGCTGCCCACCTTGTTGCAGGTGCAAAAAAAGTGGTCATTTCAGCACCAGCCACCGGTGATTTGAAAACTGTAGTGTTCAATACAAACCATGAAATCCTGGATGGTTCTGAAACCATCATCAGCTGTGCTTCCTGCACCACCAACTGCCTTGCCCCTATGGCAAAGGTGTTGGAGGAACAATTTGGTATCCTTTCAGGACTCATGACAACTGTTCATGCCTACACCAACGACCAGAATACCCAGGATTCACCCCATCCCAAAAATGACCTTCGCAGGGCCCGTGCCGCTGCACAAAATATTGTCCCCAACAGCACTGGCGCCGCAAAAGCCATCGGGCTTGTACTTCCTTCATTGAAAGGTAAGCTTGATGGTACAGCACAGCGCGTCCCTACCCTTACTGGCTCCTTGACTGAACTCACGGTGTTGTTGGCCAAAAAGACCACAACGGAAGAAATCAATGCTGCAATGAAAGCTGCGGCCAACGAAAGCTACGGCTATACAGAAGATGAGATTGTTTCCGGTGATGTCATTGGCATGCGCTTCGGCTCCTTGTTCGATGCAACACAAACAAAAGTGCAAACTGTGGGCGACCATCAATTGGTTAGAACGGTAAGCTGGTACGACAATGAAATGAGTTATGTAAGCCAGTTGGTGCGCACCGTTCACTATTTTGCGCAATTGATTTCCAAGTAATTCACTTGAACAACACAACCCGGCAGCAGATCCTGCCGGGTTTATTTTTTAAAAATGTTAACCAATGAGCACATTCAGCCAATTCAACTTCGGCGGCAAAAAAGCCCTTGTCCGCGTTGACTTCAACGTTCCTCTCGATGAGCATTTCAAGATAACAGATGATACACGGATGCGCGCAGCCATCCCCACCATTAAAAAAGTTTTGAAGGACGGTGGATCGGTTATCCTGATGAGCCATTTTGGAAGGCCAAAGGAAGGGCCGGTAAAAAAGTATTCGCTGATCCACCTGGTTGCCCACCTTCAAGAGCTCCTGGGTGATGAACCCGAAGTGTTTTTTGCTTCAGATTGCATCGGCGAACCTGCAGCAAATGCAGCAGCATTGCTTCAAAGCGGCGATGTTTTGTTGTTGGAGAACCTCCGCTTCCACAAGGAAGAGGAAAAAGGCGATCTGGGATTTGCGGAAAAATTGAGCAAATTGGGAGATGTATACGTCAACGATGCTTTTGGGACAGCCCACAGGGCCCATGCATCAACCGCCGTCATTGCAGACTTTTTTGAGCCTGACAAAAAGATGTTCGGACTTTTGATGGAGAGTGAAGTCGCCAGTGCAGAAAAAGTCCTGCTGAAGTCAGAAAAACCTTTTACGGCCATTATTGGTGGAGCAAAAGTATCGGACAAGATCCTGATCATTGAAAACTTGTTGGAAAAGGCAACCGACATCATCATTGGTGGTGGAATGGCCTATACGTTTTGGAAGGCACAAGGAAAAGACATTGGCAATTCCCTGTGCGAAGATGACCGCCTTGCACTGGCCCTTGAACTCCTGGAAAAGGCAAAGACCATGGGCGTGAACATCCACCTCCCGGTTGACAGCACCATTGCAGATAAATTTGCTGCCGATGCAAAGACTTCCAATTGCAACAGCGGGGCAATTCCGTCCGGATGGATGGGATTGGACATTGGTGAACAAGCCAGAATCGATTTTACTTCAGTGATCCTCAGCAGCAAAACCATTTTATGGAATGGCCCCATGGGCGTATTTGAAATGGATCAATTTCAGGTGGGAACAAGAACCATTGCAGAGGCTGTAGCAGAAGCCACCCAAAAAGGAGCCTTTTCCCTGGTTGGGGGTGGTGACAGCGTTGCAGCCGTCAACCAGTTTGGGTTCAATGACAAAGTCAGCTATGTATCCACGGGCGGAGGTGCCATGCTTGAATTTTTTGAAGGAAAAGAATTGCCGGGCATTGCTGCCATAAAAAAATAGACATTTGTCAGTTATTGTAAAAAACTGGTGCAACCTTTTGGCCAATTCCGCTATCTTTAGTCATTAACCTAATTAAAAATAAAAATGAGTACGCGTAACATTGTTCTTATCGTCATCGGAGGTCTGATTTTATTGCTGGGTGGTTGTGGCTGCAGTGGCTACAATGGGCTTGTTCAAATGGACCAGAATGTAAAAGGCAAGTGGGCAAATGTAGAAAGTGATTACCAGAGAAGATCTGACCTGATTCCAAACTTGGTCAATACGGTAAAAGGGGCAGCTGATTTTGAGAAAAGCACCCTTGAAGCGGTAGTGAATGCAAGGGCACAGGCCACACAGACCAAGATTGATGTCACCAACCTGAGCCCGGAAAAGGTAGCAGAGTTCCAAAAGGCACAAAGCCAATTGAGCGGGGCCATTGGAAGACTTTTGGTTACCATGGAAAAATATCCTGAATTGAAGGCAACGGATGCATTCAGGGACCTCCAGGCACAGCTGGAAGGAACTGAAAACCGCATCAAGGTTTCAAGGAATGACTTCAACAGCGCCGTACAAGAGTACAATACCAGCGTAAAGAAATTCCCTATGGTCTTGTTCAGTGGCATGTTCGGATTCAAGGAAAAAGGATTCTTTGCTGCAGAGGCAGGCGCAGAAAAGGCACCTACGGTTGATTTTAACAAATAAGATGTTGAACCTACTGAATATATTCTCAGCAAAACAAAAGGCTTTTTTCTCAAAGGAAGAAGAGGAACGGATGGTGGAAGCCATCCGTTCTGCTGAAATGCAAACCAGTGGTGAGATCAGGCTCTATGTGGAAAGCCATTGCAAAATGGTTGATCCCTTGGACAGGGCAAAAGAGCTTTTCATCCAACTCGAAATGGCGAATACCAAAGACAGAAATGCTGTACTGCTCTATTTTGCCATGAAAGACAGGCAACTTGCCATCTTGGGTGATGAAGGAATTCACACACGCCTTGGGCAAGCGTTTTGGAACAATGAAATAAAAACCATCATTGCTGATTTCAAACAGCACAATTTTGTGGATGGAATATGCCACATGATTGAGGATGTTGGCAATGCATTGAAGCTGAATTTTCCTTACACAAGTGATGATAAAAACGAGCTGTCCGATGGGATAGTATTTGGCAAATGATGAAAAGATTTCTGTTACTCATCCTCACGCTCAGCTTTATCTCTGCCAGTGCGCAGATTGAAAAGGAACTTCCTGCAAAGCCAGTACCACCCAAATTGGTGGTTGATTTCACCAATACTCTTGCCGATGACCAAAAAGCGGCACTGGAGCAAAAACTGGTTACCTTTGATGATTCCACTTCAACCCAAGTTGCAGTTGTATTGGTAGAAACCACCGGGGACAGGGATATTGCAGACTATGCAGTAGCGCTTGGAAGGGCCTGGGGAATTGGCAACAAGGAATTCAACAACGGTGTCCTGCTTTTGATTGCCAAGAATGACAGAAAAATCTGGATTGCAACCGGCTATGGACTGGAAGGGGCCCTGCCGGATATCATTGCAAAAAACATCATCGAAAACGAAATCAAGCCCAACTTCAAGGGTAATGACTTTTACAGGGGGCTTGATGAGGGAACCGATGCCATCATTGCTGCAACAAAAGGAGAATACGATGCGCCGGTAAATTACGGCAGAAGAAGAGGAAGCGGAAAGCAAGGCATTCCGGGCATTGTAGTCATCATCGTTGTACTCATCATCCTCAGTATTTTCAGAAGACGTGGCGGTGGTGGTGGTGCAGGTGGGCTCCTGTTTTTCCCTATGGGTGGCATTGGCCATGGTGGAGGTAGCAGCAGCGGCAGCAGTGGTTTTGGAGGATTTGGAGGAGGCAGTTTTGGTGGTGGTGGTGCAGGAGGAGATTGGTAAATCTGATTTTCTTACCTCAAGAAATAATATATCGGTTTTACTACCCCAAACCAATTTCCTGGTGCAACTCAGGTATTTCAACATCTGTAAAGCCCTTTCGCAACAGCCTTTCCCTAAAGTCAATCTGCACGTCATATTCTCCATGAACAAGAAAAAGCCTTCTTACTTTTGTGACGTCCTGGCATGAAAGAAATTGTGACAAGTCTTCGTAATCACCGTGCGCACTCATGCTCCTGATGCTTCCGACTTCGGCATGGATTTCATGCACTACCCCATAAATATTCACTTCCTTCCTGCCCGATTGCAGTCTTGCGCCCAACGAATGGGGCTCACAGTATCCCGTCAACAAAATGCTGTTCCTGGAATTTTCGATGTTGTTGCTGATATGGTGCTTCACCCTGCCTGCATCAGCCATGCCACTTGCAGAAATGATTACGCAAGGCTCATTCCTGAAGTTGAGCAACTTTGATTCTTCGACTGTTTTGATGTATTCCAAGCCTGCGAATTTGAATGGATCATCATCATTTTCCAACACCTTCCGAATCCTGCTATTGAAATCCTGTGGATACTTTTTTACAATTTCTGTTGCATGCACACTGAGTGGGCTATCAACAAAATAATCAACCTCCGGCAAGCGCCTTTCCAGTTCCAGTTGGTTGAGTGCATACAAAAGTTCCTGGGTTCTGCCAACGCTGAAAGCCGGAATGATCAGCTTTCCTTTCTTTTTGATGCAGGTGTTTTCAATCCACTCTAACAATTTGTCTGGCGTGGGCTGGTGCAAATCATGCAATGAATTTCCATAGGTTGATTCAATGATGATGATGCCCGCCTGCGCAAATACTGCAGGTGATTTTAAAATGGCATCCCTGTAACGGCCAACATCACCACTGAAGGTTATTTGTTCGGTCTTGCCTGCATGTGTGATGCGCAAATGAACTGCTGCACTGCCAATGATGTGGCCTGCATCCGTATATTGTAGTTCAATACCATTTTCAATAGAGAACCAGGTTTCGTAGTCAACAACGTGAAATTGGTCCATGGCCTTGTGGGCCTCTTCCGTGGTATAGAGGGGCTTCAGAAAGGGCTGATCAGCTGCTTTCCTTTTTTTGTTGATGTACTTGATCTCATCTTCCTGAATGCCTGCAGCGTCCTCCAACAATACTGCAGTCAACTCTCGGGTTGCAGGTGTTGCAAAAATCTTCCCTGCAAAACCGTCACTCACGAGTTTGGGAATCAATCCGCTGTGGTCAATGTGCGCATGGGATAAAACCAGGTAATCTACTTCCCTTGGTTCAAATCCCCAGTGCCGGTTCAATGCATCGGTCTCTTTGCCCATGCCCTGAAACATACCACAATCGAGGAGAATCTTTTTCCCGTTGTCCAAACTAATCAGGTGCTTTGAACCCGTAACACATCGGGCAGCGCCGTGAAATGAAATCTTCATGCTTCAATCTACGCAAGATTATCTTCTCATGCATGTCCTGGATGCAAAAGATATGCGTTGGTTGCAAAAAAGCAGGTATCTATTGGATGGTCAACCTGAACTTGGACTCCTCCCCCAAAAAGCCTTCCAATTCATCACCGACAACACATTCCCCAACACCAGCAGGAGTTCCCGTGAAAATCACATCACCAATGTTCAGCGAAAAATAAGTGGAAACATGTGAAATGATTTTATCAAAATTGTGGATCATGTCTTTTGTATGGCCACTTTGCACCAGTTCCCCATTTTTTTTGAGCGAAAACTGAAGGTTGTCCTTGTCAAAACCTGCGGGGATGAAATCCCACTTGCCAAGAACAGCTGAATTGTCCCAGGCTTTGGCCTTCTCCCAAGGCAACCCTTTTTTCTTGAGTGTTGCTTGCAGGTCTCTCGCAGTGAAATCAATGCCTACAGAAATGGCATCATAGTAACTGCTGGCATCCCTTTCATGAACGTTTTTTCCATTTTTGCAAATGCGCAACACCACCTCACATTCATAATGCAGTTCTTTGGTAAATTCCGGATAGTTAAATGAGCTGTTTTGCTGCAGCAGGGCAGAATTTGGCTTGATGAAGATCACCGGTTCATCAGGAACTTCATTGCCCAACTCCTTTGCATGTTCCGCATAGTTTCGACCGATACACAGAAATTTCATTGCTTCGATATTTAGATTCGTTTGATCCCTGGTCGGAATCGAATAGTGGTGTAAATTTCCGACAAATAAAGCATTGCGGAAATTTAAAATTCAAGGTTGTTTACTGCTGCCATTGTTCGTTCCAAACCAGTAAGAACAAACTCCTCAATGGCCACTACCGAACGATCCACTTTGAGCGCAACAAGGATTTCCTCCTTCTTATCCCATTTTCCCAAGACATGTTCTACCTGACGGCCCTTGGAAAAATCATTCCCAATGCCAAACCTCAACCGAGGATACTGGGTGGTGCCGAGCATTTCCTGTATGCTCCTCAAGCCATTGTGCCCGCCGTCACTGCCGGCAGGTTTGATTTTGATCTTGTTGATGGGAACAGATAACTCATCCACCAATACCAGCAGGCGATTGATGTCAATGTTTTCTTTTTCCAACCAATATTTGACTGCTTTCCCGCTCAGGTTCATATAGGTAGTGGGCTTGATGCAGATGATCCTTTTTCCTTTCAGGCCAATTTCCGCCTTATAGGCCAATCGATCCATGGCAAAACTGCCTTTGTGCTTGGCGACAAAGCGGTCAATGACATCAAATCCAATGTTGTGCCGGGTATGTTCATACTCGAATCCAATGTTGCCCAATCCAACAATTAAAAATTTATCCATAAAAAAAGCCCCAAGACATGATCAAGGGGCTGTAAAGTTAAACTTTTGAAGCTTATTTTTTACCTTTTGCCGGAGCCGCAGCTTCTTCTTGCTTCAATTGACGGGTCATGGTCACTGATGCAATCGGAATACGCGGTGAATTCATGATTTCCAGGTTTTCAGCCGGGATATCCTGAACACGGATGTTTCCATTGAGTTCCAGGTTGGTAAGATCAACTTCAATGTTCTCCCTCAGGTATTTGGGGTATGTCTTGAGTTTTACAGCTTTCAGCCTGATTTCAAGTTTACCGCCGGCCTTTACACCAACTGCTGTTCCTGTAAATTTCAACGGAATGGTTGCGCTAACTTTCTTGCCTTCTACAAGTTCAAGGAGGTCAAGGTGTGTTAATTTGTCCGATACCTTGTCAAACTGCAAGTCTTTCAAAATGCAGGTGTAAGATTTGCCATCAATCTTCATTTCCACAAGCTGGAAATCAGGCGTGTAGATGAATGGCTTCAGGGCAAGTGATTTGACTGCAAAGTTAACCTCTTGTGCACCCCCGTAAATTACACCAGGTACCAGGTCTTGAGAGCGCAACCGGCGGGTGGCTGTTTTGCCAGTTTCGGTCCTCAATTGTCCTTCGATTGTAATCGTCTTCATTGTATTGTGTTTAAATAATGACTTTTTTGAGAGCTTTATTTATTCCTCAGCTGCGAATGAATGAATAAACTGGTTATGCTCTGGTTTTCATAGGCATTTTTGATGGCAGAAGCGAAAAGGCTCGCTACACTCAATACCTTCAACTTGGATGATTGTCCACGCAAAGGGATTGTATCACATACCACCAACTCTTCCAACACACTGTTCTCGATATTCGTGTACGCATTCCCACTCAAGACAGGATGTGTACACAGGGCCCTTACGCTCCTTGCCCCCTTGTCTTTCAACAATTTGGCAGCTTTTGTAAGGGTGCCTGCAGTATCGCAGATGTCATCAATCAGCACAATGTCTCTGTCCGTCACTTCCCCAATCACCACCATGCTGGCTATCTCATTTGCACGCTTCCTGTGCTTGTCACAAATCACCATTTCCACATTGAAATAGCTGGCCACCTCACGGATCCTGTTGGCACTTCCCACGTCAGGGGCGGCAAAGGTAAGGTTTTCAAGCTGAAGATCACGTATATAAGGTATAAAAATTGCCGAACTGTCCAGGTGATCAACCGGGATGTCAAAGTAACCCTGAATTTGTGGAGCATGCAGGTCCATGGTGACGACCCTGTCCGCCCCTGCTGCAGTAAGGATGTTTGCCACCATTTTTGAACCAATGGCCACCCTGGGCTTATCCTTCCTGTCTTGACGGGCATAGCCGTAATATGGCATGACGGCAATGATCTTATAGGCAGAAGCGCGCTTTGCAGCATCGATCATTAACAGCAATTCGAGGAGATTATCCCCCGGTGCAAACGTGCTTTGCACAAGGAAAACATAATCGCCTCGTATACTTTCGAGAAAAATTGGCTGTATCTCACCATCGCTGAACTTTTGGATGCTGATTTTGCCAAGGGTACCGCCATTTGCGGCGGCAATTTTCTCGGCCAGGTACTGTGAGCTAGTACCGGAGAAGATCTTGCAGGAAGGACCAACGCGTTGCATATTGAAGATTGTAGGGCGAAGATAACAAAATGATGATAGCCCTGTGGGCTTGCGCCGGATATGTTAGAGGATTGTGGAAAATGAAATGAAAAAATGAAACAGATCAAAAACTGGTCTCCGGAAGACCGCCCAAGGGAAAAATTGAAAAACAAGGGAGCTGCACAGTTGAGTGAAACGGAATTGCTTACCATCCTGATCCAGAATGGAACCAAAGAAAGGTCAGCCATGGACTTGGCACAGGAACTGGTGGACAGGAGCAAAAACAGGCTTGCTGAGTTGGCAAGAATGTCAACCAGAGAGCTCATGAAGACGAAAGGAATTGGTATGGCCAAGGCAATTTCCATCCAGGCTGCCCTTGAACTGGGCAGAAGACGAATGGCAGCAGAGAACCTCAAATCCGATGTCATCACAGGAAGCACTGAGGTGGCTAAATTTTTGCAAGCAAAGCTGATGGACCTTCCCCATGAAGTTTTCGCAGTGCTTTTTCTCAACAGGGCCAACCGGATTCGGCATTTCGAGATCATCAGCTCAGGGGGAATGACCGGCACTGTGGCAGACCCTAGAATCATCCTTAAAAAAGCATTGGAAGAGGAAGCAGTTAGCATCATCCTTTGCCACAACCATCCCTCAGGGAACCTTAGACCATCAAGGGCCGATGAAGAACTCACGAACAAGATCAGGCATGCCGCAAAATATTTTGACATCCAGGTATTGGACCATATCATCGTGAGTACAGATGGGTATTATAGTTTTGCGGATGAGGGTTGGTTTACAATGTTGTTGTAACTTGTGAAGCATTAGATACGCAGATTCAGTACCTATACATCAAATACCATGCATTCAGAAACCATCAACCCCCAAATTTTCATAGACAACCGGAAACGCTTTGTCGCCGCCATGGAGAAAAACAGCATTGCCATTTTCAACAGCAATGACGAAATCCCGAGCAATGGTGACGCATTGTACCCCTTCAAGCAGAATACAGACCTTTATTGGCTGACCGGCATCAAACAGGAAGATTCGATGCTGATTCTGTTCCCCAACCATCCTGATCGGAAGTTGAGAGAAGTGCTCGTACTGGTAAGGCCCAATGAACTGAAGGAAAAGTGGGATGGCAAAAGGCACCGATCGCACGAAGCAACTGCACTTTCAGGGATTCAAACCATCATATGGTTGGACAGTTTGGACGGCGTGCTCCAACCCATGGTTCATTTGGCAGATACCATCTACCTGAACACCAACGAAAACGACAGAAAGGCCAACCAGCTTGCTGTACGCGATTATCGTTTTGCAAAGGAAATGCAAGACCGCTATCCCCTGCACAACTACAAACGGGCTGCAAGGATCATGCGGGACCTTCGTGCCATCAAATCGCCGCTTGAAGTGGACGTACTTCAGCAGGCCATTGACATCACTGAAAAAACATTCAGAAGACTCTTAAAATTCATCCAACCCGGTGTTTGGGAAAACCAGATTGAAGCTGAAATCTACCACGAGTTCATGATGAACCGTTCCGCAGGACCAGCATACACTTCGATCATCGCAGGTGGAGACAGGGCCCGCACCTTGCACTATATTGCCAACAACCAGCAATGCAAGGATGGAGAATTGGTATTGATGGACTTTGGTGCAGAGTACGGAGGATACTGCGCAGACCTTACAAGAACTGTTCCTGTCAATGGCAAGTTCACAAAAAGGCAGAAAGAAGTTTACAATGCCTGCCTTCACCTGCACGACTACGCCAAAAGCCTGCTGAAGCCTGGCATCACCATTTTGAAATACACGGACATGGTGGGCGATGAGGCGAGCAAAACCTTCCTGAAAATAGGACTGATCAGCAAATCGGACATCAAGAATGAGACAGCTGAAAACCGCGCCTACCGCAAATACCTTTACCACGGCATCTCGCACCACCTTGGCATAGATGTGCATGACCTGGGAACGAAAACCGAGCCCATCAAGGCCGGAATGGTTTTTACGGTTGAGCCAGGCATCTATATCGAAGAGGAACAAATGGGTGTTCGGATTGAAAACAATATCTGGATTACGAAAACAGGCAACAAAGACCTTTTCAAAAATATTCCGATCAAGGCAGAAGAGATTGAGCAATTGATGAAGGGCTGACCATGAAAGCGCATGTCATGAATTGAAAAATGAGCAATGGCATTGCGCGTCCGATAAATTCAAAATACAATTAGGATGAAACAGATTCCCAATATTTTCACATTGCTGAACCTTGTTGCAGGTTTCATCGCCATCATCCTCACGTTGCAAACAGGTGAAACCATCCTGAACATGCAGGATGGAGAATGGAAGATTTATCTTCCAGAGAAAATATGGTGGGCCTCCATCTTTCTTGGCATTGCCGCTGTGATTGATTTTCTGGATGGATTTGTTGCAAGGCTTTTCAAGGCCACTTCCGAAATGGGCAAACAGCTGGATTCATTGGCCGATGTGGTTTCATTTGGCGTAGCTCCGGGGTTGATTCTTTTTCAACTGCTCAGGATATCTTTTGCGCAAGAGCCGGATGGACTGGACACATCCGTATTTTGGCTGATGCCCTGCATCCTTTTCCCCATGGCTTCTGCCTGGAGACTGGCCAGGTTCAACCTTGACAGTTCACAGCGCAACCATTTCGAAGGTCTTCCAACACCAGCTGCGGGGCTGCTGGTTGCTTCCTTCCCCCTCTTGTTGCTCTACAACCCCCTTGGAATACAATCTATCCTGCTCAACCATTGGGTTCTCATTGCGTTATGTTTGCTCATCCCCTGGCTGATGGTGTCTAAAATCGCCCTGCTCAACCTCAAATTCAAATCATTTTCTTTCGCCGAGAACAAGGCCCGTTTCATTTTGTTGGGCATTGCCCTGGTTTCAATCGTACTGTTGGGATGGCTTTCCATTCCTGCAATTTTCATCTGCTATATTCTAGTATCTTTGCTCTTTAAAAATCAGATCAAATGACCTATACTATTGCGATCAATGTGATGCCACTCAAAGACCTGCTGGACCCGCAAGGAAAGGCCGTTTTGGGTGGACTGCACAACCTTGGACTGAACAATGTGCAAGATGTGAGAATTGGCAAGCGAATCACCATGCTGGTTGAAGCAGACAATGAAGGTGCTGCGCTGCAGGCTGGTGAAGAAGCCGCAAAAAAGCTATTGGCCAACCAGGTCATGGAACAGTTTGAGGTCAGCATTCTCCAGTAGAATACCCATATTAAAAGGCTTACATGCTGTATATCGTTCCCACTCCGATAGGCAATCTTGCAGACATGACCTATCGGGCAGTCACCATACTGAACGAGGTGGATACGGTGCTGGCTGAAGATACCCGCACTTCTGGCGTCTTGCTGAAACATTACGGGGTCAGCAAAAGCATGCTTCCCTATCACCAACACAACGAACACAAGATCACCGAAAGGCTGGTGGAAGAAATGTTGGCAGGAAAAACAATGGCATTGCTCACCGACGCAGGAACTCCCGGCATTTCAGACCCTGCATTTTTCATTGTACGCGAGTGCATCAAGAACAATATCCGGGTAGAATGCCTCCCGGGATCAACAGCATTTGTGCCTGCACTGGTCAACAGCGGCCTCCCTACCGACAGCTTTTGTTTTGAGGGGTTTCTTCCCCTGAAAAAAGGAAGGCATACCCTGCTGACGGCCCTTTCCAATGAAGCAAGAACAATCGTACTTTACGAATCACCTGTGAGGCTTGTAAAAACGCTAAAACAACTGGGAGAATATTTTGGAGAAGACCGCCAATGCTCGGTTTCAAGAGAACTCAGTAAAAAGTTTGAAGAGAATTTTCGTGGCACCATCAGGGAAGTCCATGATCATTTTGAAGCAAAAGGGGTAAGGGGTGAAATTGTCATCGTGATTGCAGGAAAGACAGTTTCAAAAAAATCAAGCGCCGCCTCCCCACTTCTTGATGACCAAGACAATTGGCCTGATGAAGCTGATGAAAGGGATGATGACTAATCCAGTTTGAAACAGGACCAAATCATATCTGACTGGTTGCATCAAAAGGGATGGGCTGCCTTCCCTTTTCAAGCCCTTGCCTGGGAGCATATCCTTGCACACAAAAGTGGTCTGGTCAATGCTCCTACAGGTTGTGGGAAAACCTACTCTGTTTTCATCGGCGCCATCATCAAGTTCATCCATGCGCATCCTGAAGACTGGAACACCAGAAAAAACAATGGACTTCGTTTGATTTGGGTCACTCCCCTTCGTGCCCTGGCAAAAGATATCGGTCGGGCAATGGAAGAAGCCATCGCAGAATTGGGCATGCAATGGAAGGTTGGTATCCGCAATGGAGACAGTGCAACATCAGAAAAGCAACAACAAAAAAAATCGCCCCCGGAAATATTGTTGATCACACCCGAAAGTCTTCATTTGTTGCTTTCGGGAAAAGACCATGAAAAATATTTTGAGCACCTGGACGTCATAGCAGTCGACGAATGGCATGAATTGCTGGGATCCAAAAGGGGTGTGCAGATGGAGCTGGCCATCAGCAGGCTGATTCATTGTAACAAAATAAAACCTCCATGTGTATGGGGAATATCAGCCACCATTGGAAACCTTGAAGAGGCAAAAGATGTATTGCTTTCTCCCATGCTGATCAACGAACCTGGTAATGAAAATGGTGTCATCGTTTCGGCAGAAATGGACAAGAACATAGAAGTCATTCCCATTTTCCCTGCAGAGATTGAAAAATATCCCTGGGCTGGACACCTTGGCATAAAACTGGCCCATGAAGTGATCCCTATCATTGGGAAAAGCAGGTCCACCTTGATTTTCATCAACACCAGGGGAATGAGCGAAACATGGTACCAGACTTTGCTGGACATCGCGCCGGAACTCGCCGGAACAATTGCACTGCACCATGGAAGCATTGACCGGGAACTGCGGCTCTGGGTAGAGGATGCGCTGCATGCTGGAAAACTGAAGGCAGTTGTATGTACTGCCAGCCTAGATCTTGGCGTGGATTTTCGACCTGTCGAAACGGTCATACAAGTGGGTTCACCAAAGGGAATTGCTAGATTTCTTCAACGGGCAGGAAGAAGTGGTCATGCTCCTGGAGAGACAAGCAGGATTTATTTTCTGCCCACCCATTCGCTGGAACTGCTGGAAGCGGCATCCCTTAAGGAAGCCCTGAAAGAAAAGAAAGTTGAATCAAAACAACCATTGGTAGGATGTTTTGATGTGCTGGTCCAATACCTCTGCACACTTGCAGCTGGCGATGGATTTGACATGCGCAAAACATTCAAAGAGATCTCTTCCACTTTTTGCTTTCGGGAAATTTTGGAAGAGGAATGGATACAGGTGATTCAATTCATCACCACTGGTGGAAATGCATTGCAGCAATACGATGAGTTCCAAAAAATAACGTTGGAAGATGGGATATACCGCATGAATGGCAGAAGAAACATCATGCGACACCGCATGCACATCGGCACCATTGTGAGTGATGCGATGATGAAAGTAAAATGGGTGACTGGAGGCCTTGTGGGCGTCATTGAAGAATGGTTCATATCGAAATTAATGCCAGGAGATGTGTTCACGCTTGCAGGAAGAACCCTGGAATTGGTTTCCATAAGGGATATGACGGTGCAGGTTAAAAAAAGCAATTCAAAAAAATCAATTGTGCCCAGCTGGATGGGAGGCCGCATGTCCATGACTGCCAATCTTGGAAACCTGATGCGGGAAAAAATATCAGAAGCCGCTTCCTTGGCTTCAAAAGATGAATCCCTGGTCAGGCTTGGCCCTTTGTTGGAACTGCAAACTAAAATTTCATCCATTCCATCTGCAGATGAATTACTGATTGAATTGATCGAAACAAAAGACGGACACCACCTGTTTGCACATACCTTTGAAGGAAGGCTGGTCAATGAAGCGATGGCCGCCATTCTGGCGTGGCGCATCAGCAAAGAACATCCCATCAGTTTCAGCTTTGCCATGAACGATTACAGCTTTGAACTCCTGAGCGACCAGCCCATTCCCATCAATGAGAAAAATGTGCGTGAATTGTTTAGCCCCGAGAACCTGACAGAAACCATCCAGCGCAGTGTCAACGCTACAGAAATGGCGAAACGAAAATTTCGTGACATTGCTGTAATCGGAGGGCTCGTATTTCAGGGCATGCCAGGAGAACAAAAAAAAGCCAGACACCTGCAGTCTTCTGCAGCATTGCTTTTCAACGTTTTCATGGAATACGACAATGAAAACATTTTATTGCGTCAGGCATTTGAAGAAGTCATGCAATCACAGATGGAAGAAGAGCGGCTGCGGGCGATGCTGAAAAGAATTGCCCAAGGAAAAATCATCATCAAAAGACCAAGTCAGCTTACGCCCTTTTCATTTCCCGTAAAGGTTGATTCGATGCGGGAAAGCATGTCTTCTGAAAAACTGGAAGACCGGGTGAAAAGAATGATCAGGGATCTTGGTTTTTAATGCATTCCGTATAGGCAAATGACATGTTCTTATACAGAAAACACCCTTGGATAGTGAATGTCCAAGGGTGCGCAGTATTGAATTTCGGGTATATGTACCCTTTGGTATTTATTTGTACACGCGGATGTAATCCACTTCGAAGGTTGCATTGGTAAAAGCAGGATCAACAGGTCCTCCAAATCCACCGCCCATGGCCAAATTCACCAGAAAAAAGAAATTCTTGTTGTAGGGAATGGAGGCATTGTTCGCAACGGTATGAAACAGCTTGCCATCCACGAAAAACTGCATGGAAGTGCTGGTCCAATCAAACTTGTATACATGAAATTCGGTCGAGGCATTTTGAACAACCGTTTGACCTTTTACAGGATTGCCACCAGACCTGCCAGGATAATGCAAGGCTGCAACAATTGTATTGAGCTCTGATCCCCTGTGTTCCAGGATATCCGTTTCGCCACAGGCAGGCCACCCAACAGTTGGAAAATCAAACCCCAGCATCCATACTGCGGGCCATGTACCAACTGCAGCAGGAACTTTAGCCCGGATTTCCACGGTGCCGTATTTAAATTCGTATTTGCCCCGGGTAAGCAAACGGGCTGAGGTATATGCACTTCCACTGAAATTCTCCTTGATTGCCTTGATTTTCAAGAATCCGTTTTCAACGACTGCATTCTCCAATCTGTTGGTATAATACTGCAGTTCATTGTTGCCCCACCCACTTGCACCTGTGCCGATGTCATAGATCCATTTTGTAGGATCTGGTGCGCCATTTTTATCAAATTCATCAGACCAAACAAGGCTTGGAATGGATGGCGTGACTGTGACGGAAATGGTCTTCTTTGCGCTGGCTGTCAATCCTGCAGCACTTTTTGCAGTAACCGTAACAGTATATTCAATTGTACCTGCAGTGGAATACTTGTAGGTAATCATTCCGCTCGGAACATCCTGGATTTCACCATTGCCAAATTCAAATGAATAGGTTACTGCATTGTTTGCCTTAACTGAAAAATCAACATTGCCCGAGCCATCGTTGCTTACTATTGCACTGATCACAATATTCGAAGGCGCTGTATTCTTTTGCGTCTCAGCCTTTTTACAGGAAGCAAAAACATTCAATGAAATAAAAGCCGCAATATTTACCAATAAATACTTCATCATCTATGGTTTAACCTTTAATTTTTGATACCATGCCAAACCATCCTTTCCAATTGTCCGCAGCATCATTGTCGTGGATGTAAGTGAAAGTATTTCATAGTTTGTGCTTCCCATACCAATACAAACAATCCCATTGCCGGGGACAGAAAATTCTATCCTTGTTGAAATGGCAGGGGTGCTAGCTGATGATGCATTCATGAATGCCAATTTCTTTACGCCTTTTGTAACCAGCGGATATTGGCCTTCTGCACCACTTAGGCCATAGAAACCAACTGCGGCACCCAAAACAAAAGTATTTCCCTTATTGTCCACATCCATGGTAACCTGGTTGTTGGCATCTTTTGCAAAGGTGATTTCATCATCATAAAAACCATCTGCAGCCCTTGAATTGGCGCCAGCAGCATACCAAATCGGAGCGAACCCATCATTGGGTCCAACCCCAAAGTGTCCATCTGCATCCTTGTCGCAGGCCCATCTTTTTGATGAACCACCAGTGAGGTTTTGCAGGATGGCTGCAGGTATTTCAAACGCAACATATACTTTCACCTTTTTGCTGATGTTGGAAATTGAACCACCAACACCAACAGCACTGACCGTGATGGTATAATCATTTGTCCCGGGCGTGGTGTACTTGTAGTTGATGGTGCCAGAAGGGACCATCAAAACTTTACCATCACCAAAATCAATCTTGTAAGTTATCACCTTGCTTGCAGTTGTGGTAATTGCAACTGCTCCGGAGCCATTTCCACCTGGATTGGCGGCATCAACTCCTGTTACTGTAGCAGTCAAAGTGAGGTCTGAAGGACTTGCAAGATCCCCAAAGGTATATTCGGTTTTTTGGCAAGAGGCAAATGCAATTGCACTGGCAAAAACCAACAAGGCATTTTTAAAGATATTCTTGTTCATGTTATTACAGTTTCGAGGTTAGTTAACAGTAATGTCATCAAAATAATACGTGAAATTGGCAGACCCATCACCTACAGTTCCTAGGTCGAAAATCAATACCACACGCTGATAGGTGTTTGCAGTATTGATGGCACTGTAGTCAAAGCTGAGCTCTTCCCACTGCCCAGATTTGGTGGTTGCCACTTCTTTTTCAAAACTGATTCCACCGTTGGCCAGGTTCTCCACCTTGAACAGGAGTTTTGCACCAACCTTTGGAGAAAATACTTTCACCTTCACTGTTTTGCCGGCAGAAAAATCAATGGGAGAGGCAAGTTCAATGAAACTGCCACCCCAAGGTTGTCCACCAGGCCCCTTGACCATCTTGCCGACTTTGTTGCTGGTATTGATGCCTGTCTTGCTTGGGTTGGCTACTACTGATGCATTTCCTCCGTCAAAATTAAAAAATCCATAGGTTAACGCAGAAGATTCAAAATTCAATGGAATTCCCAATTCATCTGCCTTCAGGCTTTGAGAAATATCATCAAAATAGTAGGTATAATTGGCTGACCCATCCCCTGCTGTACCAAGGTCAAAAATTAGAACCACTTTCTGATAACTGTTTGCAGTGTTGATGGCTGTGAAATCAAAAGTCAGTTCCTCCCATGCATTTGCAACAGTCGTAGCTACTTCTTTTTCAAAGAACACTCCTCCATTGGTTTGGTTCTCAACTTTGAGAAGGAGCTTTGCACCAACCCTTGGCGAATGAACCTTCACTTTTATAAATTTCTTGGTAGAAAAATCAATGGGATTGGCAAGGCTGATAAAGCTTCCTGCCCATACTTCGGGAGCACCCTTCACCATCTTTCCAACCTTGGCACTTGTGTTGATGCCAGTGGCATTGGGGTTGTTTACAACAGAAGCATTTGCACCACCAAAATTGACAAAATCGTAATTCAATGCAGTGGATTCAAAACTCATTGGCAATGCCAATTCTTCAATTGTATTTGTTTGCCTGAGGTCATCGAAATAATAAGTAAAGTTGGATGAACCATTGCCTGTTGTTCCAAGATCAAAGATCAACACTACATTGTTGTAGGAATTTGAAGTATTGATTGCCCTGAAGTCGAATGTCAGGTCCTGCCACTGGTTGGCAACGGTTGTTGCAACTTCTTTCTCAAAATTGATGGCATTGTTGGCCGAATTTTCAACCTTCAACAACACTTTTGCACCAACCCTTGGAGAATAAACCTTCAAGCGCATGACCTTATTCACAGAAAAATCAATTGGACTGCTCAGACTGATCAATGAGCCGGCCCATACCTCAGGTGCATTCTTTACCATCTTGCCTACCTTTGCGGAAGTATTGATGGTACCCGGTTTTGGATTGGCAATCACGCTGGCATCTCCACCTCCAAAGTTCACAAATGTATAGGTCTGGCCAACGGTCTCAAAATCCAATGGCAGCACGATGGGCACCTTGATGGTAATTTTTTTAGTTACCGTTGTTGTGGCAACTCCACCACTTAGCGCAACAACGGTGATGGTATAGTCACCTGATTTTGCGTAGGTATGCTTGACGGTTTCTCCTTCGAGGAATGAAGTTGGAACTTCATTTGGTACATCACCCCAGGTAATTTTGAACAGTGTTTCGTAAAGTGCCTTGGCAGTTACATTGATCATGAATGCACTTGATGCATCCACGGCAGTGGTTACTTCCATGTTTTCTGGCGCCCTGAAGGAAACAGTCAGCTTTTGGGTTGCTTCCGCTGTTTTTCCAGTGATGCCAACCCCAACAACACGCACATCGTAGTTGCCTTCAGCATACTTGCGCTGCACACTTTCACCAGCCATTACTTTTACAGGAGCCGCTGTACCATCACCAAAATAAACATTATAATAGGCGACACCATCCCCATTGGGATAAATGGTAACAAGCCCTGTATTGTCTTGTGTGATGTTGAACATGGCAGAAAGCTTTGTTGGAGCAGTTGCAGTTTCAACAAAGGACACATCGTCGTATTGTAGTTTAGAGCATCCTGTGAAAAGGATGGCCAACAACAAGGGGAGATATAGGAAATTCTTCTTTTTCATTTCAATGAATTTATATGATGATGGGATCAATAACCTGTGTTCTGTGTCAGGCCTGATATGTCCACTTCCTGTTGGGGAATGGGGAAGACTTCATTCTTGTTGGCCTTGAAACCTGTGATTTTTGAAGCTGCCTGTCCAGTCCTCACCAGGTCAAAAAACCTGTCTCCTTCCATGGCAAGCTCCAATCTCCTTTCATCCCAAATGGCTTGCTTCAGTGCAGCACCGGTTGACGTGATGTTGTGGAGATTGTCTCCAAAGGCACGTTGCCTGACCTTGTTCAAGTAAGACTGTGCCTTTGTATCGTTGGGTGTTGTTGCACGGTTGTTGGCCTCGGCTGCCATCAGCAGAACATCAGCAAATCGAATTGTTCTGTAGTTGTTGAGATAATTCAACTCAACTTGCCCGGATGTTTCACCCTTTCTTGGGTGGTATTTCTGGTTGTACAATCCCGTATTTTTATAGGGAGCAACCAAGTAGCTGATGTTGAATGCGGGATTGGCTGTCTTATAGGCTTCAATATCCAGGATGGTAACCGCCTTTCTTTTGTCGCCCGCTGCAAACGCGCTGGCCAATTCCTTGGTAGGAAGGTTGATGCTCCAGCCTTGACCATAAGGACTTGTGCCTGCAAGATTCCTTACGCCACACATCTGTACTGCGAGATTTCCCTGTCCTCTGCCTGGATTGGACCAATCATAAAAGGGGCTGATATTGGAATACTGTATTTCAAAAACAGACTCTGAACCGTTTTCCCCTGACTGCAAAAAGATATCACCAAAATTGGTCACCAGTTGAAACGGTCCATTGACAACAGGCTCAAGGATCGCGGCTGCCGCATCAAACTTATTTTGGTACAAAAGCACTTTACCCAACAATGCATGTGCC
>Ga0222712_10002636_pt1 | contig 20270 bp, 20 predicted proteins | sample C33_657DmetaG_FD_165043 | JGI IMG/M metagenome (GOLD analysis project Ga0222712, IMG submission 165043) | Estuarine water microbial communities from San Francisco Bay, California, United States - C33_657D | ecosystem: Environmental > Aquatic > Marine > Unclassified | place: USA: California... | reverse complement strand
CCACAAGGCGGAACGATCTCGAGTTATTACTGTCGAATTAGTACTCAAAAGGTTGCCCTACCTTCACGTATGAGAGAGAATTACATTATTGGAACAGCGTCTCAATAGGTGGAAAAGACTATCTGGCTTCGAAACCGCTGCCAAGTGAGGAGTTTGAATCATGGGTCTGAAAATAACTTATGCACCATGGGGTGAAACCCTCGCCGAGTTAGTTGATGCCGCACAACGTGCTGAGAAAGCTGGCGCCGAAGTTGTCTGGGTTCCTGAACTACATCGCAGCGCAACAATTGCTGCAGCAGCAATGGCCGCAGGTACATCTACTATCGGTGTCGGAACTGCAATTGCATTGGCATTTACTCGCAGCCCATTAATCACCGCTCTTGAAGCACTTGATTTAGATGAGATGAGTAACGGCAGATTCATTTTAGGTTTAGGTAGTGGCGTCGAGCGATTGAATCAAGATTGGCACAATGCTCGTTGGGGAAAGCCAGTTGCACACATCCGTGAAACCGTTGCGATCGTGCGACAGATCATGGCGCAATCACATTTAGGTGAGCGAATGACATTTGAAGGCGAATTCGAACGAATTGATATTCGTGGCTTTACCCGCCCATTCACGCCTGCTCGCACCAATATTCCTCTTTATCTTGGCGGCATGGGCCCAGTTATGACCAAACTTGCCGGTGAGATTGGCGATGGATGGATTTCACATGAGCTTTGTTCGCCAAAGTATCTCGGTGAAATGCTTGGGCCTTGGCTAACCGAAGGCCGGGAAAAATCTGGCCGAGATAGCAGCAAACTAGATATTGTCGTTTCGGCTGCATGTGCGATTGATAAAGATGCCAAGCAAGCAAAGCGTTGGGCAGCCGGCTTAATCGGTTTCTATGCAACTGTTAAAACTTATGCTGATTTCTTTGAATTCCACGGAATGCTAGATCAACAAAATGCGGTAATTGAAAAATTCAAGACTGGCGTATCAAGTGATGATTTAGCCGATGTAGTGCCAGATGAAATGGTTGATGCTTTAACCCTGGCTGGAGATACTGATGAAGTCATTGAAAAGATTGCTCGATATGAAGGCTTAGCTAATACCGTTAAGTTAAGTCCACCAACACATGGACTTGATAATGCAACTGTGCGCCAAGCTCAGAATCAAATTATTGAAATGATTCCAAGTTTGGTTCGAGGCTAATTCATGCTCCCATTAGCAGATGTGCGAATTCTTTCGGTCGAGCAGTACGGCGCTGGCCCATTTGCAACTGTTCATTTAGCTGATCTGGGTGCTGAAGTTATTAAAGTTGAAGATCCATCAGTCGGTGGCGATGTTGGTCGATATGTACCTCCATATGCCGAAGGCGAAGACTCACTCTTCTTTGAAACTTTTAACCGCAATAAGCGATCTATTTCGATTAATTTAAATACGCCTGCTGGACGCGCAGTATTTGAAGATCTAGTCAAAGTTTCTGATGTTGTATATAGCAACTTACGGGGCGATGTTCCTAAGAAAATGCGCATTACTTATGACGACTTAAAACATCTGAATCCAAAAATTGTTTGTTGTTCGCTAACTGGTTTTGGCATGACCGGTCCTCGCTCACAAGAACCAGGTTATGACTATATTCTGCAAGGTTTAGCTGGCTGGATGGATCTAACGGGTGAGCCAGATGGCCCACCAACTAAATCAGGTTTATCGATGGTTGATTATTCAGGCGGCTTGATTTCAACAATTTCATTATTAGTTGCGCTGCATGCGGCTCGACGTGATGGAGTCGGCATGGATTGCGATGTTAGTTTGTATGACACGGCAATCGGAATGCTTACTTACCCAGCAGCTTGGCATATGAACGCTGGTTTCGAACCAGTTCGCACTCACCATTCAGCTCATCCATCACTTGTTCCCTTCCAAGCTTTCGAAGCATCAGATGGTTGGTTAATCGTTGGTTGTGCCAAAGAGAAGTTCTGGCAACGCTTAACCGTAGTTATTGAGCGCCCTGAGCTAGCTACCGATGAGCGTTTTGTTAACTTTGCAGCGCGATTGAAGAATAAACATGTTTTGATTCCGATGCTGGAAGAAATTCTGGCAAAGCAGAGCGTTAGCTATTGGTTACCAAAACTTTATGCTGAATCAATTCCGTGCGGACCAATTAATACAGTGGCACAGAGTTTGGTTGAGCCACACACTATTGCGCGCGAGATGATTATTGAAACTGATCACCCTCGTTATGGAAAAGTTAAGCAAGTTGCGACCCCAGTAAAAGCTGGTCCGGCTCGCACAGATAATCGTCGCGCACCGCAGCGCAATGAAGATGCTGATTACGTACTAGCTGACTTGCTTAAATATGACGCAGCAAAAGTTGCGCAACTTTCAGCAGATCAGGCATTTACTGCCAAATGAGTACTGCGCAGGAATTAGCAGAGTGGGCCTTAAAACTCACTTGGTCTGACCTGCCTGCAAGCGTTCAAAACATTGTAAAAGAACACGCACTAGATGGATTTGGTGATGCAGTCGGCGGTCGTACGACTGCAGTAGCGAATGCTGCAGCTGCCACGGTTGCCCAATATGGCGAATCCAGCGCTGCAACTATTTGGGGCAGCGGTAATAAGACTTCGGTACCGGCCGCAGCCTTTATTAATGCGATCTTGATACATGCTCTTGATTTTGATGACACTCATGCAGGGGGACTGGTGCATGCAACTGCGCCGACTTTGCCAGTTGCTATGGCACTGGGTGAATCAATAAATGCAACTGGCGAAGAAGTTATTACCGCTTACGCAGCAGGTCTGGAAATTATTTGCCGACTTGGCGCGGCAACCCCACATGGTTTTCATGCGCGTGGCTTACATGCGACTCAAGTCTGCGGCACCATTGCAGCGGCAGTTGTGGCAGCAAAGTTAATGAAGTTATCAGTTGCGCAAACCGTTAATGCAATGGGAATTGCGGGCAGTTTTTCTGGTGGTCTGCTGGAATTCTTAAACACTGGTTCATCAACAAAGCAGATTCACCCGGGTATTGCTGCGCAAGGCGGCGTTACTGCTGCGAATATGGCAGCTAATGGTGCAAGTGGCCCCGAGTCAGTAATTGAAGGACAGTACGGAATCTTCAATGCACTTAGTAATCGACCAGCAGATATCGCTAGCGTTACTAAAGATTTAGGAAAAGATTGGCAATCTGCACAAATAACAATTAAGCCATACCCTGCTTGCCAGTTGTCGCATGTAACACTGGACGCCGTAAAGATTGCTTGGGCTAGTGCTAAAGCAACTGGAATTTCAATTGCAGATATCGCAAAGATTTCGGCGATCGTGCATCCAGATTCAGCCAAAATTGTTTGTCATCCGCGTATCGAAAAGAATGAACCAAAGACGCCATATGATGCCAAGTTCTCATTACCTTGGTCAGTTGCTGCGCTATTAATTGATGGGGCTCTAGTTGTTGATACTTTCGAACCCGCATCAATAAAGCGCCCAGCAGTTATTTCTTTAGCTAGCAAATTCGAATACTCCGAAAAGAGCGAGGTGGCAGCCGCGGCAGCAGCTGCTGGATTCGTAGAAATTACAACTAACGACGGCCGTACTTTTTCTGGCAAAGTTGCATCCAGTGCGGGCGGCCCAACTAACCGTCTGACTTTGGCTGCGCTTACCGAAAAGTTTGTTCTGCAATGTGCAGATCGCCAAGCAGCAACTGCCTTGGCCGATGAGATATTGCACATTGAAAGCGTGGCAAAGATCGCCACAATTGCGGCGAAGATTGCTACGTTAGGCAAATAGGGAGGGCTAAATGAGTAAATTTAAGGCTATCGAACCAAGTGTTTACCCTTGGTATAAATATTCTGATTACACATTTAGTTTAGGCCTGGCCACAGAAACTGATGCATTTATCTCTGGCCACACAGCTAGCACCTTTAATGCTGAAACTGGCCGCATGATTGTTGTTGGTGGCATGACCGATCAAGTAAACACTGCTTACGACAAGATCGAATGCATTCTCGATGCTGCCGGCATGACTTTTGCTGACATTACTCGCGTGGTTGAAAACGTAACGATTAGTGGATTGCCTCATTACGCCGAAGCTCAAGCAGTTCGCATCGCTCGCTTTGCGGGCCATACTCCAACTATTACCACCGTGATGGTTGATGCGTTGTTGCGCCCAGAAGCATTTATTGAAATTGAAGTTTATACAACTAAAGGTGGCGGCAAAAAGTTAAATAGTGGCGATGACTTAGCTTGGGCACGAAATACTGTAACTGAAGGTCACGATGGCTCAGTGTTTTTACCAACTCTCTTGCCAATTGATAAAGATGGAAATGTTGTTCATGAAGGTGATTTCGTCGCGCAATATCGATATTGCTTAGAACGTGGCGGCGAATTACTTTCGGAAGTTGGTTTATCCCTTGATAACGCAGTAACTACTTATGACTATTCAATGCCCGAGACTCGTACCATTTATGGCAAGACCTCTCGAGTACGTAAAGAGCTACTTGGTGGCGCAGGTGTATTCCCAGGCGCTGGTGGAATTTTAATGTCAAAGCTTCATCAACCAGGGGTGCTAGTAGCTATTGATCTAGTTGCTTCGCACCACCCACTCAAAGGTGTTAACCCAGGTTGGAAACGTTATGACACTTTGTCATACACCCCAGGTGTAATTGCCGGTAAGACGCTTTACATGTCAGGCTTTGCTTCCCTTGATATGGAAACCCAAGAAGCAACACATGCTGGCGATATAGTTGCTCAAGCGCAATCAACTTACGAAGCAATTTTGCTGGTGTTAAATGAAGCTGGCGTAGGCCCAGAAGCGCTGGTAAACACTATTGAATACGTGGTTCCTGAAGGCTTAAAGGAATATCGCGGAGTAGCAAAGGTGCGCGAGAACTTACTTGCTAAGCCTTGGCCATCTTCAACTGGTGCGCTCTGTAATTCACTATTGCGACCTGAATTCTTGCTCGAAGTATTTCCGTTAGCAGTATTGCCATGACCTTGCTAACTGATGCAATCAAAGCCATGGTTGGTACTGAACGAACCTACGTTGCGCCAGAACCATTTGGTACTGCAGCTGGCCGCTATTTCGCGTTAGCGGTTGAAGATCACAACCCAATGTATGCAGCTCGCGAAATCGCACCACTTACTTTAATTTGTGACACCAACCAATATGCCAATTTGCCCATGAATGAAGATGGCTACGCTGGTCATTTCTGGGACATTGAAATTCCCAACACTAAATTATTGCGTGGTGGCAATAGCTATAAGTTCCACCAATACGTTCACGCCACAGATGTTTTGCACGTGACCTGGAAGATCGATGAGATTACCGAACGAGTTAATTCCAAGGGCATCGCAATGGCAACTATGTTTAGCACTGCCACTTATCGCAATCAACGCAATGAGCTTTTAGCAACCAATACCGAATCCTTAATTTGGATTGCATTGGAGGCTAACTAATGAAAAATGTAAAAGTTGGCGATCAAGTGCTTGCAATAACCAAACATTGCACTCTAACTTCAATGATTGCCTACGCTGGGGCAACCTGGGACTGGCACCGTCTGCATTACGACCATGATTACCTAAAGTCGAAAGGCTTAAGTTCACCAGTTGTAGATGGCCAAGTATTTGGCGCATACGTTGTACAAGCAATTCAAGATTGGCTGGGCGAGGGCGCCTTTATTTCAGAGTTAGATTTTCGTTATGCCGGCTTGGTATTTGCCGAAGAACATGTTCAGGTATGCGGTGAAGTCACTGAAGTAAGCGAGGCAGGCGTATCGATATCACTAAAGATTGATGTGATTGATACAAATGGAGCGGCTCTACGCCCAGCTGTAACTCCAATTACCGCAAAGGTTATTTGGCGTTAAGCATGAAAACCCCGGTAATTGTTGGTGCTGCGGAGTGCGATTTAGGCGTAACCAATAAATCTATTCTGGAACTCCAGGCTCAAGCAGTAACTCGCGCCCTGGCAGATGCTGGCTTAAAGATCAGTGATGTTGATGGCATCGCAACTAATGCAATTTCGCGTTTTTCGGCCAGTTCACTAGCTGATTACTTAGGCATCGAACCAAAATTTACTGATTCAACTTTTGCTGGCGGAAGTTCATTTGAAATGTATGTGGCTCGGGCCTATCACGCAGTTGCCAGCGGTCAATGCAATGTAGTTGTGATTTCATTTGCTTCGAATCAACGATCAGCTAAATCTCGATCCCTTGGTGGAGTCGTAGAACATCACACTCCTGAAGCACAATTCGAAACTGCCTATGGCCCACTCTTTCCACTTAGTTATTACGCGATGGCAGCTCAACGATATATTCATGATGTTCCAAATGGTCGAGCAGCACTCTCTGAGATTGCAATTAGCGCTCGCGAATGGGCACTTTTAAATCCCAAGGCCTATCGTTATGGCGCAGCATCGCTAACGGTTGCTGAGTTAGAAAGCGCGGACATGATTTCTTCGCCTCTGCGAGCAAGCGACTGCTGTTTAGTAACCGATGGTGGTGGCGCAATCATCATTACAAATTCTGAGATTGCTAAGGGTTTAAAGAGTAAGCCAGTTTCAATTCTAGGTTTCGGCGAATCAACTACTAATACTTCAATGACTACTCATCACGATTTGCGAGTAACTGGTGCCAAGCAAAGCGGTGACATTGCATTTGCAATGGCTGGCGTATCCCGCTCAGATATTGATGTTGTTGAACTTTATGATTCTTTCACAATTACGACGCTGCTCTCGCTGGAAGGTTTGGGATTTGCCGGCAAAGGTGAAGGTGCAGAATTTGTTCTTGATGGAAAAACCAGACCAGGTGGCTCATTTCCTTTAAATACAAATGGTGGTGGACTTTCTTACTGTCACCCAGGCCAGTATGGAATTTTGTTGTTAATCGAAGCAGTTCGTCAGTTGCGTGATGAATGTGGTGATCGCCAGGTTGCAAATGCCAAGTTAGCGGTTGCCCATGGCACCGGCGGAATTCTTTCAACAAATGCAACTGTAATTTTGGGGGCAAATTAATGTTTCCCTACTTACCTCAAGAAGATGCAATCAGCGCGCCATTCTGGGCAGCTACTAGAGAGCGAAAATTACTTATTCAATACTGCTCAACTTGTGATCAGTACCAGTGGTATCCACGCGCAATCTGTATTTCCTGCGCCACGGAGAATCTCACTTGGCGAGAAGTGAGCGGAAAAGGCATCGTAGATTCGTGGACCACCGTGCATCGTGCACCTACTGAGGGGTTTGTTCCACCATATGTAATTGCTCGCGTTCTGCTGAGCGAAAAGGTAATCATGCTAACTAGACTTGTCGGTATCGAGAACCCTGCTTGTGATCAAGCGGTTGAACTTTCTTGGCAAGAGTTATCTGATGGTCGCGCACTTCCGGTATTTGGTTAAGTTAGAACTAGGAGCTAAAAATGGATTTCAACTTAAACGATGAGCAATTAGCATTTAAAAAAGTGCTACGCGAATTTGTCGAGAAAGAAATCAAGCCAGTTGCTAACCAGTATGAAAAAGAAGGCATCTACCCAACTGAGATAGTTGCGACCATGGCCGAGATGGGTCTTTTCGGAATGACAATTCCAGAAGAGTACGGTGGCCTAAATGTGGACATGGTTTCATTCGCATTAGTTTTTGAAGAAATCGCTCGTGGCTGGATGGGTGTTGCTGGCATTCTCGGAAGCCACTCACTTTCCTGTTGGATGATTGCCCATCACGGCACCCAGGAACAGAAAGATAAGTACCTACCTGATTTAGCTACCGGAAAACGTCGTACTGGTATTGGTTTAACTGAGCCAGATGCGGGCACCGATCTACAAGGAATTCGCACTACTGCTCGCCTTGAAGGCGATGAGTATGTAATCAATGGTTCGAAAACCTGGATTACCAATGCTCGTCATGCAGACCCGTTGCCAGTATTAGTTAAGACTGATCCCAACGCATCTCCTGCGCATAAAGGTATGAGCGTAATTTTAATCGAAGCTGGCACACCAGGCTTTGAAGTTTTGAAAGATATTGGAAAGCTCGGCTATAAGGGCACCGAATCTTGTGAAGTTGTTCTTAATAATGTGCGGGTACCAAAAGAGAACTTACTTGGCGGCGTTGAAGGTCGCGGAATGCAGCAAGTATTAAGTGGCCTAGAAACAGGTCGCGTTAATATCGCAGCTCGCTCAGTTGGGATTGCTCAAGCTGCATATGAGGCAGCAATTAATTATTCAAAGGAACGCAAAGCATTCGGCCAGCCAATTAGTGAGTTCCAGGCAATTCAATTGAAATTAGCTGAGATTGCAACAAACTTACAAGCCGCACGACTAATGACTTACTGGGCAGCTTCAAAAGCTGATGCTGGCGAACGCGTTGATATGGAAGCCGGAATGGCTAAGTACTTTGCTAGCGAAGTAGCGATCATGGCTTCCCTTGAAGCAATGCGCGTTCACGGTGGTTATGGTTACTCGACAGAGTATGTTGTTGAGCGTCTCTATCGCGATGCGCCATTGATGTCAATCGGCGAAGGCACTAATGACATTATGAAGATGGTTATTGCTAAATCACTTCTAAGCGGAAAGACCCAAATCGGATAATGAGCGCCCGCAGCCATCTCTATGTGCCAGCTAATGATCTTGAGCGTTTAACTAAAGCACTTGGTCGTGGCGCAGATGCGCTAATTGTTGATCTCGAAGATGGGGTTTCACCAACAGATAAAGATTTAGCTCGTCAGAACTTAGTTTCATTTCTTAAAGATTTAAATTCAGAGGTTGAAATCTGGGTACGCGTTAATCCAGAAAAAGGCGCACTTGAGGCCGACTTAGCTGCAGCTGTTCATAGCAATTGCCGCGGCATAGTTCTTGCCAAAGCGACGACGTTAGCTGAAATTCAGAACTTAGATTCTTTATTGAGTGGGCTAGAAAAATCTCGCGGCATTTCCAAAGCTCTAGAAGTTTCGGCTTTAATTGAATCTGCCGCCGGTGTTTTCAACGCACAAGCAATTGCAACTGGACCACGCGTAACTCGGTTACAGCTTGGCGAAGCTGATTTACGGGCAGATTTAGGTACTTCCGGATCTGCCGGTGAAACTACAACTCAATTTGCCCGCAGCATGGCCGTGTTTGCAAGTGCTGCGGCCGGTATTAATCCACCGCTGGCAGCGGTATCAACTAACTTTAAAGATCTCGATGCATATAAAAAGAGCTCACAAGACTTTAAAGAGTGGGGCTATTTTGGCCGTGCCTGTATTCACCCAGCTCAAATCGAAATTGCGAATGAAGTTTTTACACCGAACGTTGAAGAGTTAGCAGCCGCCCAAGATATTCTCGATCGACTAGCAGCTGCTGGTGGTGGCGTAGCACTTGATGTCAAAGGACGAATGATTGATGAAGCAATCGCCAAGATTGCCCGTCGCACCTTAGCAACCGGAAAGTAGGCAACTATGTCGGTAATTAAAAGCCAAGATCTGCGCGACATGTCAGGCGCAGTTGAAGTGCCGATTCCAGACTCAACAGGTGTCGTAAAGATGCACCGCCTGCATACTTGGGAAAATGGCACCAGCGTAATGATTGTTAATTTTCCAGCTGGCTGGTCGCGCCCGATTGAAGGCAGTTATGAATGCGCCGAAGAATTTTTTGTCTTTGAAGGCGAACTTCATATGTCTGGCGATGTAATTGTTGCTGGCGACCACACTTGGGTGCCACCACAATCACTTCGAATCGGTGCTTACACACCAAATGGCGCAGTTGCCATTGCTTGGTTTTACGGTGCCCCAAAGTGGAATCGTCGCGAAAGCAGCGAAGGATCGATAACTCAAGTTAAAACCCATATTGATGCAAATGCTTTCGGTGAGATTCGCCCAGTTGGTGCCAATGGTTTTGCTGGTCAAACTATTAAGTTGCCAGCAAGTGATTACGTTGCACCTAGCCAATGCGAAATAATTGATATTGCTAATCGCAGCTGGTCACTATTAGATGCCGGCAGTGAAATTAAGCTAACTGATCTTTCTTTAATCCGTCTCTAAGCATCACCCAAGCGCTAAAAGTAATTATTCCGCTTACAGCTATGCCCCAAAGTCGGCCAGTAACTGCGTTATCTGCCATATTTCCGATGACTTCGCTGATAGTTCCGATCATGGCAATCCCGATCACTGCCGATATCTGACGAACCATTGAAAGCGCAGCTAAGCCAGAGGCAGCCTTAGCTGGTTCGAGGGATTCCATAATTGCTACCGTGTCACCAGCAAAGAGGATTCCGGCAAAGAAGCCAGAGAAAATCAAAGTAAATAGGAATATCGGCATCGGGCTTTGTGCGAATAATGAGATAACTATGTAATCAACGCCAAGCAAGAAAGAGGCAAAAAGCATAATCTTGCGCAATTCGTTTGACCCTTTTACTTTACCCAAGATAGTTGAACCCAATGGCATGAAAATACACATTAATAGAATTACTAAGCCACCCATGCGCGGCGAGAATTCCAATGTCTTCTGGCTAAAGAGTGCAACTAGCAAAGTGGCCGCCGGAATGGTGGCGTTATAAATGAAGCAAGCGATTAAAACACCTCGTACCCGACGAGACTTAAACCAGGCTGGATCAATTAGCGGATGAGCAACCCTGCGTTCAATTCGATAGAAAGCCCAATATAAGAAAGTACCTAATGAAATTAGTACTGTGTCTAGAACTGGATGCGGAACTGCCCGGCCTAGATCAATCACACCTGCTGAGAAAAATAATGTTGCGGCGCTGATTGTAAGAATGCCCAGCACATCGATGGGATTAATATTTTTATGGGTTTCGCTTTCGTGTAATAGAAAAGTTAGCGAAAGACCAATAAGCGAGATCACTGGCTGGCAATAGAAGAGAGCATTCCAACCATATGCTTGAGTTAGGAAGCCACCTAGCAAAGGGCCAAGAACCAGCCCAGCTGAACTAAAACTAATCCAAAGGCCCACTGCTTTATTGCGCGAATTAGGATCAACATTTGCGCTTAATATTGCGCCACCATTGGGCAACATAAAGGCCAAACCAAACCCTTGGAAAATTCGACAAGCTAACAACATCGGAAATGTAGAAGTAAATGAAGCAAGTAATGCGCCGGTTCCGAAAATAATCATGCCAATGCGAAAAGCTTTAAGCGCGCCCCATTTATCGCCAAAAGCGCCAGCGAAAGGCAAGATGGTGCCAGTTGTAATGCTCATGGCACTTAAAATCCATTGCAGCGCACTTGTTTCAGTATTTAAATCTGCCTGAATTGATGGAATTGCAGTAGTCACTGCCGTGTTATCAAACATCACAGCGCCCAGACCCATTGCGGCAATTAGCGCAACTACCCGCGGATCTTGATAAACGCGGCGGTTCATGCGCTCTTAGTTGATAAGAGTTTCATGAGTGATGCCAAGTCGCCTTGGTTTTCAAAATTAACATACTTAGAAACCTGGGTTACAGCCTCGGCAGCTAGATAGCGGGATGCATTCAAAGTAAATTTCTGCATAATCTGATCTTTAGTAAGTGGTGATTCTTTGCTGCCCAAACTTGCAGCAACTCGATGAGAATGTGTTTGGCCATCTTTGGTTTTAACTGTCAGAACGGCTGCAAAAGCATTTGGGAAAATCTTTGTGGCTTGATCATCGGCAACCACGTTGACCTTTGCGGCTAGTTCTAAACGTTCTGGTTGATCCCAAGTGCTTTCCGAAAAATCATCAAGGTATACACCTAGCCCGCCGCCACCCAGAAACGCAGTTGCTAACGTGTAAGGAGCTGAAAATTTTCCGTGGTAACCAGATTTTGGATGAATCTTCTCTTCGCGTGGTTCGCCAATAGTTCTAATGACCGGGGCGGCAACACCTAACTCAATACTTTCGACATCGGCTGCCTTAATTCCTTGCGCACGAATCGCTAATGCGCAATCAATACCAGGATGAGTGAAATGGTTTGTTGGATATGGCTTATATGCCGTCTTTAGTAATTCCCAACGATCGCCAAGTCCATCAAGGAGCGCGCCTGCATCGTATTGACCATCAAGGTATGCGTTAAAGAAACCGAATCGACCTTCGAGAACTGTTGGGGGACCAGTGATTCCTTCGCGCGCCATACTGGCTGCAACAACGCCGCCATGTGCTGCCCAACCGCAGTGAATTCTTTTAACTGTGCCACCAGTGCGGTTTGCCTCAATGATTCCGGCGCCCATACTTGCTGCGATACCCATGGCATCAGCTATTTTGGCTGCATCTAGGCCATACAAAATCGCGGCTGTTACTGACGCGCCAATAGTTCCGCAGATAGATGTGGCATGGAAACCTTTTTCAAAGAAAATCGAATTGCCGGCACTTGGAATGTATGAAGCCATGCCGAGTCGATTAGTGATTTCTATTCCAATGGCAACTGAACGCAGAATTTGATCAGGCGAGGCGCCAATTTCTTCAGCCACTGCAAGAGCCGTTGGAACAATCGACGCTGAAGGATGAAGCACTGAAGGCAAATGTGTGTCATCAAAATCTAGAATATGGGCCAAGGTGCCGTTAATTAGTGCGGCACTTGCCGAAGGTAATTTAAGCTCTGAACCAATCACACTTGAAGTTGGCGTGCCACCCCAAGCTGCAACTACTCGCTCTACAGCGCGATCAGGATCTGATCCGTGCAACGATTCAGCCCGACCAGCCAAACTATTTCCGAGCACATCGAGAATTCTTTCGCGCGCATCTGTGGCAATATTTGGGGAAAGAACTTTGGTGTTAGCAGCGAACTCAGCTAAAAGCTGTACGTGAGTTTTCTCGCTGCTCATGAGTGAATTAAACCAATACAGCCAGTGGACGCGTTGGTGAACCTGTTGCGCCTTGTAGATTTAGTGGAGTTAATACAAATAAGAATTCACTTACGCCAGTATCGGCAAGTTCATCTAGCTTCATGGTTTCGATAATATGAATTCCAGATTCGACTAAGAAGACTCGATGAACTGGAAGTTCGCGGTGACCAGCACCAGCTGGAATATGTTCGAACGCAATTGTTTCGCCACCACATGCCCGAGGCTTCTTAGCAGCTAACCATTTAGCACCAGCTTCGCCAATACCTGGCGTGCCAAGTGATTGTCCTTGGAATAAATCTTTATTCCCCCAATTTTTGGTCCAACCAGTTCCAATTAGAACCACATCGCCTTCTTCGATCTCAACGCCAGCTAACTTCTGCGCTGCTTCAAGATCAGCAACTGTAATCTCGTAATCAGGGCCTAAAACCTCTTTATTAAGGGCTTTAGCCACGTTTAGAAAAACACCTCGGCATAGGAATGGAGCAACCGTATCGATGCCATGTTTGCTAAAGCCCATATGGCTCATTACGGATTGGGCATCAATGCCCCCGAAAATTTTTCCTTTGAATGAAACATGTGCAAGTGCATCGATATGTGTACCTGCATGAGTTCCGGTAACAATGATGTCATTTGCTGCAGAACCACCAGCTTCTGAGATCACGTCACCATGTCGACGATCAAGCACCATGCGATATGGAGTGTGGTTAGGTGACTGTGGCATACCACGAAACATAGGTTGGGAAAGATCGATTACTCGAGCTGCTTTTAATTGATCCCAGATTTTAGTCATGGTTTCACTTTCCCTCTGTTGTTACGGATTGCGAGATTATTCCCGCAGTTTCGAGTTCGGCAATTTTACTTTCCGATAAACCTAGTGTCTGAGCCAAGATTTCGTGAGTATCGGCACCCTTAGTTCGCCCAGTCCAGTTAATTTCACCTGGTGTTTCGCTCATGCGATAAAGCACATTCTGCATTCGGACTGGCCCTAATTTTGGATCTTCAACGGTAGTAATAGTGTCTAGCGCTTGGAATTGCTTATCAGCCATGATGTCGCGAATATCGTAGATCTGAGCAACTGCGGCTTCAGCTTCTTCAAAAGCGCGCACAACTTCGGCAGTATCTCGCTCGGCAATCCAAGTTGAAACATAGCCATCAAGTAGATCTGCATGCTTAGCGCGTTCGCCACCGGAAGCAAACCATGGCTCAGCGATAACTTCTGGGTGTCCAACTAAATGCATTACACGTTCGGCAATTGATTGCGCCGAAGTTGAAATTGCTACCCATTTGCCATCTTTAGTTTTATAGGTATTGCGTGGGGCGTTATTAACGGAACGATTTCCAGAGCGAGGCTGCACGATGCCGAGTTGATCGTAAACGGTTGGTTGTGGCCCCAGAATTGCCAAGATCGGTTCGATGATTGCTAAATCGATAACTTGACCCTTGCCAAAAGCTTCACTTTGCGGATTCTGCTGTGCTGCCAAAGCAGTTAAAACCGCCTGTGAGGTAGCAAGGGCTGCGATGCCATCGGCTAATCCAAATGGCGGCAAAGTTGGTGGGCCATTTACTTCGCCAGTCATGGCGGCAAACCCACTCATCGATTCAGCTAATGTGCCAAAACCAGCGCGGTGCGAATAAGCACCAAACTGACCAAAACCGGTAACTCGAGCAATGATTAACTTTGGATTTATCGCCAACAGAACATCTGGGCCAATACCCCAACGCTCTAAAGTGCCAGGGCGGAAATTTTCAATAAAGACATCTGATTTCTTAATTAACTCTTTTAGAATTTCGCTACCAGCTGGCTTGCCTAAATCAAGTGCCAGTGTTTTCTTATTACGCGCCAACATCGTCCACCAAAGCGGAACCCCATCTTTGGTATGACCATGCAAACGCACTGGATCGCCCTTAGTTGGGTGTTCAATCTTGATAACTTCGGCTCCGAAGTCTGCCAGCATGGTGGCAGCCATTGGCCCCGCAAATAAAGTTGCGGCATCAAGTACGCGAAATCCTTTTAATGCGCTCAAGCTCGGAACTGATACTTTCCGATTGCGTTGCCAACAATCTTGCCGTTTTCTAGAACATGATTACCGCGCACAAATGTGTCTGTAACTTTGGCAGTTAGTGTGAAACCTTCAAATGGTGTGTGGCCCTGAGTTGATTCTGAATCAGCAGCGCGCACTGTGTAATTTACATTTTCATCAACTAGCGCGATGTCGGCTTCAAAACCAACAGCGAGTGAGCCTTTCTTCTTTAGGCCGTAACGCTGTGCTGGTGTGTATGAAGTTAACTTAGCGATCTGTGGGCGAGTTAATCCTCGTTGCAAACCTTCGGTAACCATGCCAGGCAATAGGTATTCAGCGCCACCAAAACCAGACTTTGCTAAGAAGACATCTTCTTTTGGATTTCCAAATTTAAGTTCCTCTTTACAACAAGCATGATCACTTACAACCCAGTCAAGATTGCCGGCCTTGAGATGAGTCCAAAGTGACTCAACATCAGCACGTGGACGAAGTGGTGGATTTACCTTGCCGCCAACGCCTTTTGAGTTCTCAATGTCAGCAAGTAAGTGCCCAACAGTGACTTCACGACGGAAATTGATATGTGGGAAAGTACTCTGCATCATCATGGCAGCTTCAACCGCCTTGCGAGATGTTAAGTGAAGCAAATTGATATTTGGTAATTGAGTTTCATAAGCCAAGTAAGAAGCAATCGTGATTGCTAAACCTTCAGAGTGTGGCGGACGAGATTGGTGATAAGCCTCAAGGCCGCTGTACTTACCTTCTTCTTCAACAATCTTGGTATAGGCACTCATGATTTCTGCAGTCTCACAGTGCAGACCAAGTGATATCGCATCAGCTTTATCGCCAAACTTTTCGCGAGCAGCTTGAACACCGCGCATCACAAATTCAAAGTGCGAAATGTCGTATCGCTCATCTGGGGGAGTCATCAAGAATGAAGACTGATCATTTGAACGGCCATGTAAGCCATGGCTTCCGTAGAACATGAAAATCTTGAATGAACTAACACCAAACTGCGAAATGATTTCTGGAATTTCAGAGATGTGTTGGTTAGTCATTGGAGCTAAGTGGAAACCGTAATCAATGTGCGCGCGATTTTCGCTGAGCGCAAGAACTTCTGGGAAGAAAACTAAATAACTGCCGCCTTTATTTAGGTAGTACTGACCGGTGCGCATGTAGGTAATCGCAGTTGTCACACCACCTTGAGCAGAGGCCTTACTTTCAGAAACGGTGTCTTGATCAAGAGTGTTATAGATACCCCAGTGTTGGTGCGCATCAACTGCGCCGGGATATGCGACTCGGCCCGTGCCATCAACAACTTTCTTGGCGTTACTTTCATCTAATCCAGCAGCAATCGCGGTAACAATTCCATCGGTAACTGCAATATCTAGCGGGGTAGCTGATTCGCCATCGTGATTGACTACTTTTACATTCTTAATAAGTAAGTCATATGTCGCCATCGCCGCACCTTTCGCCAAATTCGTTCGTTCCACCTAGTGAAACCTTGTTCCGCCACAATACCTGAGATGTGGGGCGCTAAACAAGAGTTTCCCCTTCCCAATTCCATTTTATGGTGTTACGGTCTGCGGAACGCGATTCCATTTTCGAAAATGAGAGGTGTTCTTAATGATTTATTTAGTTTACAAAATGCATCTTTCCGAAAAGTCACGTCGCAATATGAAAGATTTTTGGCATTGGTTAGAAGATCGTGAGAAGTGGTTTTATAAAGAGTTGCCAATGGTTAAAGGCGTTCGCTGGTATTACAGCGTGATTGGGGATAGCTACACAATTGAATCCTGGTCAGCTTTTGAAGATGAAGCCGGTTTTGGTGAATATCGCAAAGTACTAGGAACTCTGAAGGCAGATACAGAATGGGAAACTGAAAGAGTTTCACAAGATGATTGGTGGGAGTTCATCTCTACCCGTTTAGTCACTGATCCACCGGTAGAAATCGGATTCGAAAGAGGTACTAAGTAATGGCAGTTGAAAGTAAATCACAACGAATCGCCACGGTTGAACGTGCCGCAGATGTGCTACTTCTTTTTTCACAATGCGGAGAGCCAGATTTAGGTATTACTGAAATTGCGCGAAACTTAGGTTTATCTAAAGCTGCCGTCCACCGCATTCTGGCATCCCTACGTAGCCGTGGCTTTATTGATTTAATTGAAGAATCTCGCCGCTACACACTCGGCACATCTTCACTTGCCCTTGGTTTAACTTGTTTAGCGCAATTAGATATTCGATCTCTTGCCGCGCCTGAACTCGCTGCTTTGTCGCGAGCAACCCATGAAACAGCAACGCTTTCAATCAGATCAGGTTTTGAGCGACTCTATGTTGATCAAGTTATTCCGAATCGCGAAATTGTCATGTCAGTTGCTATGGGAATTACCCACCCGCTGCATGCCGGTAGTTCATCTAAGGCATTTTTGGCTTGGATGCCAGAGACTGAAATTTTGCAATATTTAAAGCGCAAACTAAAGGTAATTACGCCAATTACACCAACTGATCCAGCCAAAATTATTTATGAATTGCGGCAAATTCGAACACGCGGTTACTCGCAATCTGTTGGTGAAAGACAACCTGGCTCAGCATCAGTTGCGGCCCCGATCTTTGATCGCTCAGGCACTCCAATTGCAGTAATTAGCGTCTGTGGCCCAGCAGATCGCTTTAAATCAGAGCTATCTCAATGCGTGCCATTACTACTTGATTCAGCTGCCCGCCTTTCAAAACGCATGGGCTATATCCCGAAGAAGAAAATTTAAGTTAAATGAAAATCGGCTTAGCAATGGGAGTTGTAGGTATCCCGCTTCCGGAATATCGCGACATTGCACAAAGCGCTGAAGCGGCTGGTGCGTATGCTCTTTGCGTTGGTGAAGCTGCTAACGAAAGTATTGCGTCAGCTACTTATTTTGGAACTATTACTTGTGAACCTAAAATCATTACCGCGATTACCACTTGGGTAAGACCACCAGTAAATACCGCTCTCGGTTCGACCACGATTGATGCAATCACTGATGGTCGATTTGAATTAGGTCTTGGAACGATGCCGGATCACTGGAATCGAGAGCATTATCAAATTGATCCAGCTCGACCAACTGTGCGCATGCGTGAATATGTCGCAGCAATACGTGAAAGCTGGTTAGCCCATAGCGGAGCTAAAGCAAACTTCAGTGGTGAGTTTTATCAAATTAACGGATACCAACGTTTAGCAAAACCGCTACGCGATTCAATTCCAATTCACTTGGCCGCGACGCGTCCAGGCATGGCCAAACTTGCTGGTGAAATTGCCGATGGCGTAATCGTGAACTGGTTACATACTTACGAGTGGCTACATCAAAGCCTTGAACCAGCTCTCGCAGCAGGTGCTGCGATTTCTGGAAACACCTGTCAACGAAGTGCAATGGTGCGCGTTCTAATTGAGCCTGATGCGAAAAAGGCTAGGGAAGTGCTTAGACCATCCTTTGATATGTATCGCAACGTTCCTTACTTCCATGAAATAACTGCCAGCGCAGGTTTTCAAACCACGCCAACTTCAGAGTTGCCTGATGAATTAGTTGATGCCATGACCGTGCACGGATCTATTGAGCAAGTGACTGAAATTATTGCCCAGCGTTATGGCGGCTGGGCAGATTGGTTGGAGCTAATTCCACCAGGGGCAACAAGTGGTGATGTCCTGCGGACTTCATATGAAGGGCTTTTTGAATTACTGCCGAAATTGAAAGAGCTCTAAAGACATTATTTAGCAGTACTTTCTGAAGTAGTTCCAACTGGCGGAACATGATTACGAATTGTAATACTTATGTATAGCGCACATTTCTCGCGTTTTATTGGTTAAACCCTTGACCTTGCAGTTGCGATTGCTTACTGTAATGGAAAGGTGTTTCGGTGAGCGATACACATCCACAGTTAGTGATGGAGGAAATGTGTTTAAAAAGAAAGTAATCATTGCTGCAATTGCAGCAACTGCATTATTTGGCACAGCTGTAACAGCAACTGCTGCAGATAATCCAGGTCTCGTTCCAAAGAAAGTTTGGGATTCAAAAGTAGATAAGATTAAAATTGGTTTAGTTGCTCCGATGACTGGCATTTTCGCAGTTCTTGGAATTTCACAGCGCAACTCACTTCAAGTTGTGGCAGATCAAATTAACGCAGCAGGTGGTATCGGCGGCGCCAAGATCGAACTCGTTGTTCGTGACGGTGGATTAGATCCAGTTGCTTCAGCAAATCATGCTAAGGAACTTGCCGGTGATTCATCAATCAACATGGTTGCCGGACCATCAATCTCTGCTTTCTATCAAGGTGCTGCAACTTATTACGAAGCAGCCAAGAAACTGAACTGCCAACCTGCAGTAGCAGCTCTTGACTTCACTGATTACAAGTACGGTTTCCGTTCACAGGACTTCTACAAAGATACCTTGACTGCGCTTATGACTGTTCTTCAGAAGAAGAGCATTAAGAAGTTCGGAATGATCTATGAAGCTGGTCAGACTGGTATCGACTTCGATGCTTACTACACAGCCCAGTCAACCAAGTACGGTTTAACTTACTTAGGTTGGGAAAAAATTACTTCTACAGCAACATCACACAATGCTGAACTACAAAAGTTCATTGACAAGGGTGCTGAAGCTGTAAGCATTTCAAATAACGCCTATGGTGCCTATACAGCCAAGGCTGCAAAGGAACTTAAGTACAAGGGCATCTTGATGGGTGGTTCTGGAGCTCAGAACATCGCATTCCACGAAACTGGCGGCGATGATTTTGCTGGAACACTTATGGCTGCACCTAACTACCAGTGGCCAATTCGCGACAAAGCACTATGGCAACCTGGCTACAAAGCACATACTGACGCTGTAGTTAAGGCAAATAGCTTTAACACAGGTGTTAAGTCTGGTGCAACATCACCTAACGGAACTGCGATTGCTGCTGACTGCCTTTATGCATATGCAGTAGCTGCTAACAAGGTCCGTTCATTGGATGCAACCAAGGTTCGCGACGCAATGGAGAAGCTAGATATTCCTGCGAAGATGACACCATCTGGTGTTCGTATCCACCCAGGACCTGAGCACAATTTGTATCAGGCTGATGGCATCAACGTCTATGAATGGCGCAAGGATGCTAAGGGTTGGTACACCATCGAAGTTAACGGTGTTTCACGTCAAGCAGCAGCTTGTCCTGAAGCGGGATGGATTGCTAAGACATCAACTGGATCTCCACTTGTTTGCGCGAAAATCAGCGGCAAGTTGGTATATCGAGCTGGTGCATAACAACTAATCATTTGATTAGTTAAATAGTTTAAGAAGTGAGAGTGAGCCGTTAGTAAAGAGGCTCACTCTCACTTAACTATTAATATTTCAATATTAGATTTAAAGTTGCACAGAATTTAGAAATTCCATCTTTATAAGAAATGGAACGTGATGAGCCTTCAAATTTGGATCGATGGTCTTTTCGCAGGATCGGTTTTCGCGATCATTGCATTAAGTATGACTATTGTT
>Ga0222712_10002635_pt1 | contig 20276 bp, 29 predicted proteins | sample C33_657DmetaG_FD_165043 | JGI IMG/M metagenome (GOLD analysis project Ga0222712, IMG submission 165043) | Estuarine water microbial communities from San Francisco Bay, California, United States - C33_657D | ecosystem: Environmental > Aquatic > Marine > Unclassified | place: USA: California... | reverse complement strand
CGGGGTATCCAGAACCAGTCACATAATTTGCTAACTCTTCTGTGGTAGCCGTGCTTTGAAGACAACTTATCTTTTCTGAAGTAGCTTGACGTATGTTTTGACGCCAAGCGACAATCACAGGATCTGCACGAGTGCCGTCATCCATCTGACGTACTATCTGCCAATCAGTTGGTAGCAGAAGAGTATACGCTGTCTGACTTGTCTGATCAGACCACCCAGAAACTAAACCCCCGTGATCTTTAGGAATTAAAGTACCACTCGCCGTATATCCCCAATAAAATCTTTGATCGTAAACCGGCGGATCTGAGACTTCAGTAATACCAACAGCTTCTCGTTCAGATGGTGAAGCTAAGCGCAGCCAATTTGCAGGATAAAGAGTGTCATTAGCTTCAAATGCAACATCCAAAGCAAGTGGTTTTCCGTTTAGAACAAACACTGTAAATTGACAACTTGCACAACATAATTATATGCCAACTTCAGTCCAGAATAAGCGATAAAAAAAAACAATTTAAGTATATACCATACCATCGGTGACCCCAGTATACTTTGAAGACTCTCTGTTCCTCCAGTCCGTGCAAACCCCTACAATTCAAGAGGCCTGGCAAAAATTTCATGCGGAACGAAGCGTTATCCTATGCCCAACAAGTTTAGTAAGTGACTATAAACAAACTTTTAAGTGGCTTAACCGATGTCCGGTAACTGATTTAGAGGAAGGCAGAGAACTAATGCGATGGACCCTAGGCCAACAACCTGTTAAGTCAGCTAGACGTGTTTGTATGTACATAAAAGCACTATATGCTTGGGCTTCCAGCGATGAGATAGGTTATTTGACAAAAAACCCAATAGCTAAATACAGAATGCCAAAACCACCGCAGCAGGATGAAGAAATTATTGTGATTCCCCGCAACGAAACTTCAATATTATTGAACACGTTTAAAGAAAGACAAAAAAGACAAGATTGGGCGGCTTATGCAGAATTCATGCTACAAACAGCTATGCGAACAGGTGAAGTAAGAGCAATACAGTGGAGTGACATAAAAGAAGATAAAATTTTAGTGCACTGCAATTACACACTTACACATGGTTTAAAAAACTCAACTAAAACCAATAAAAAACGACTTGTGCCTCTAAACACCCGAACGCAAGCAATTTTAAAAGAACAACCTAAAATAGATGACTACGTATTTCCTTACAACAGATACGCATTCATGAGTTTTTTCTACGATCGCGCAAAAGAGTTACTAGAAGCTGGGTTAATAACTCACAGATACAGACCTTATGATTTGCGGCATACAGCAATCAGCCGTTGGTTAGAAGAAAAAATTCCTGTGGCACAAGCAGCTAAGTGGGCGGGAAACAGTTCAGAAGTAATATGGAAACATTACGTAAATGTTACGCAGGAATATGAAATGCCTACTTTGTAACATAGATAGGTTTTTCAATCTCTAAACTTATTCCTGAAGAACTAACTGCGCGGCCCACGCTGGTTAAAAAAGCCCCCGAAGCTACTAGGGAATTGAACTGAGTTTGCCAGGTAGGATAATCTACCAAAGATCCTGATGAAGAGATAGATAAATACTGTAGAGTTCCTGGAGTCAATGTAAGCGAAGAGATAAAAACAGAATCTCCAGCAACACTAACAAGGTTAGATGAATTAGCGGAATTCAACGCTAATCCGACAACAGCCGATTGGGTAAAGTTTGTTGCTATGGCTTTACCTAAAAATCCACTAGAAGTAAGGTAAACAGCATTACCTTGGGAAACAGCGTCAGTGGTCGTAAAGGAAGTAATAGCCATTTTAAAGTTTAAAAGATCACTAAATAACTTTAATCCTTATTTTCCTTGTCCCCTTAGTTTTTTTCTACCGTGAGACGGGCGACTATGTAGACCTTGACCCTGACGAGTTCGTTTTGGCTTACTGTCAATTTTATTGACTTTATCTTTCGGGTTGGCCATAGTTCAAAAAATAACTATATTTTACACTGAAATCCAGTTGGAACCATCCCAAATAAGCAGACTTTGACTCGTAGTGTTAAACCAACCAGCGCCTGGAGTACTGTTAACCGAAGGTGCTGCAGCACCATATGCTGCTGATCTAACCGGTCCTGTTTCGTACCAACCACTACTAGTAGCATCGTATACAAACAAATTACCCATTAACGTATTAAACCACAGCAGTCCGTCTCTTAAAGGAGCGTTGAGTCCTGCGCCTGAAGGAGGTGCGGAACTTTTATTCACTAACGCTTCAGCATTGGTCTGATACCAAGCGGGAGCGGAAACTCCGTTACCTGAAGCATAGACAAACAACCGTCCTTCGTTCGTATCAAACCAAAGTTGCCCAGCTCCGTACCCGGCTCCTGGTGCGCCAGAAATAATAGTGGCAGAGCCGCCAGCACTGGAACTTCCAGCACCACTAATTACCGCAAGACTTCCGCTATACAATACAGATACATTTCCTTGTCCGGTTGCAAAAAGATTAAAGGTTGTCCCGGCGTTACTAAGAAAAAGCCCAGAACCAGCTGTGTAAGCAATACCTGAAGCTGATAACACAGTGGCGTTAATGACTTGAAAACTACCACTTTGAACAATATAAATACCTGAACCGCCAACAATTCCACTAGCAGAGCCGCCGCCTCCACCTCCTTGTATGCCACTTACAGTCGTATTTAAATCTTCTAATACGCGGACAACGCCTTCAAAATTAGAAGGATACCCGTAAGGGCAACGAGAATAGCTTACAGTTCCCACTCCGCTTACCGTCTCGATGAGGTTTGAAACAACAGTAACGATACCCTCAAAATTCTCCGAATGGAGTGAACGGGGTAACGAACCGTGAGTAGGGCATGAAGGGACGTTTAATTCGGTCATTTACAAACAAACGTAACCCCTCCTTAGCTCCCAGTTTAACTGAGTTCGACCGAAAAACAAAAGATCTTAGTAATTTAAACTCTAACCTTGACTGGAGAAGAAGAACTTAGAACTAGTGTTCCGTCTTTTTGGTGGAAAGCCAGATCTTCAGCTAAGCGCCAGGCAGGCACACCGAGCAGCGTAGACCTGATCTTCAACTCTGTCCAAGAAGGATTGTCCAGAGGCTTGTCTATGATCTTGGACATAGATCAGTGTAGTGTTATCCAAATTGTAACACCTCCGTTAAGGTTTGGTAGTCCACACTGGTTCTTCGGTAAACTAAAACCCAAAAAGTTTTTCTACGCAGCTCACTGACACTCAAGTTTCGCGTAGTAAGGTACTTTAAATTAACTAAATTCGAGACTTATAAAGTAACTTAATACTTATCAGGTAAATAACAAGTACCAATTTTCGTTGCTTCGGAACTTTTTAAATACAGTTAAAGCCGCGCATATCAGTTGTCGACTCTTTTTAGTAATAGAAGATTAGATTTAATAGAATATTTGCACTTACCCCATAGACTATGAGCTTCAGAGCGTTCTGTGTGCTATACTCTACCCAAACACGTCTAACCTATGGCGTTTTCCCAACGAGCTCTACTACTTCTAGGTTTACTGGAACTCTCAGACGGTCACCCACTAACAGTTCCCTCAGTAAAGCCAGACCACACAGAACACCAAGGCCACTGGTTAATCCAGCACTACGACCACGTCGCTGTCTGGAGTTGCCTCTGCGGTCGTTCTGACCCTCTGGTCGTCCCTCAGAAGGACATGAAAAAAGTTCGACTACCAAATGATTTGATCCGCGCTTGCGAGGTCTGCCGTCAGGAGTTTGAATTTGCACGGGGTAAAACAGCACACCTTATGGCTTGGATCGAGCGGCACCGCTTTGTCTTAGACAAAAAAGAGCACCTGTACTTACCAGCTGATCTAGGCTATTGTCGCGACCGGGACAACGAACGTTCTACAAGGACAAAACGATTTGTTTATGAAATTTTCTGGAAGAAAAAGTTAAAGGCTACAAACTTTGTTCGTTCGACTTGTTCTGATTCCAACTGCATAAATCCTTATCATCTATGCATAGCAGAAAGTCCAGCGGCAAAAATCACGAAACCAGTTCGGTTCTACATCCAGAAATTAGCTGTTCAGGGAATTTCGGCAAAAACCACGCAGCGTCTATTGCACGATCAGCTCTCGCTCGAGCTGTCTCTGAGAGTAATACAGTTAATAAGATCAGACGCCGAGAAATCCAAAAGCTTAGTTGCTTGATTGAGGAGCTACAGTATTTGCAACCCGCGAATATTACGGAGCTATCAACAGCACTAGGGCAGTCTACAAACACGACTAGGTCCCAGCTTAACAAGCTTCACAGGCTTGAGCTCGTAATCAAAACGAGTTTTGAACAACATTCTTTGTACTGTTTAAATGGCAACTTCAACTTATTTATCGGCCAAGTCCTCCAATTTCTCAACTACAGCGGATAGCCCACAGCCGCCAAAACCTTTTCTCTGGCCCGAGGAACAAAGAGTTCTAAGTTTACCGTTTTGGATTTATACGGATAACGAACCTCCAAAAACAATCCAAGAATGTAAAGCAATTATTAGTTCACTTGAGTTCATAGTTAAAGATATAGATTTACAGATTGAAATCAGAGAACTAGAGTTGCGCGGAGGTAATTCACGACACAACAGCAGCTTTGATTTTGAAAAATGGAAGACACAAGCTTTAAGAGCAAAGCAAACACACTATTATCTTCTAAACGCGCATAACTATTGGTTAATAAAGAACACACCAGAAAAACTTGACATGGATCAGAAACTGCATAAACTGATTAGGCTCTTAGCTGATGAACCAAAGGACTTTGTGACACAACTTGAATTACTTCTAGACTGAAGCAGTCAGCGTGAAACAAGGGCCACGTTGGCACGAGGGGTGCGGCTCGTGTTTTCGTCCTTTCCACACCGCAGCAATTCGCTTAAATTGCCTGGTACCAGGTGGTTTGAGGAGCCCCTCTATTTTTCTTTATCACATGGACTCTGCGCTTCGAGAAATCAAACAGATACGAGACGCAATAATTAGTATTGATACGTCTCTGCAACTAATTGCGTTAAGTAAAAGTAGCGACAAAAGAACAACAGTTTTTGTTTCAAAAAAAGTTATTTGCCAACGTCTTAACGTACCGACAGTTACTCTTGATAAGCTAATTTATCAAGGCATAACATCGGGAGGCAAATCTGGTTTAGTGCAGGGTACTCACTACTGCAAAACTGACCCAGCCGAACAAAACAGTTCAAAGTTCCTGTACGATCCACACGCCATTATCCAATCAGCCTGGAGCAACTTTCAAAACAATGACTAATCTTTCAAAGAACGCAGCAATGTTGGTTAAACAACTGTTTCATGGAAACGAAACAGAAACAATGATTGCTGCGGGGGTGATGCGAACCATTCTGGCTGACATCACAAAAATTTATTTTGATAACAAGAAGTCTTTAGGCAAGGGCATCTTAGTTTTTAACCCTGAAGATCCACAAAAGAGTAAGTACCTAACGACAAAAGATCTGTATAGAGATCTAGCGTTAGCTGAAGAAATGATGCACAAAGAAGTTTGCCGAATGCTGAAGAAGGTAGATAAATTTATCGAAGAGCACGAGGATGAAAACCTAGCACTCGTTGCAATGATCCAACCTGAAGGAGTATCTCTACATCTTATAGATCCGCAACAGGTGAATAAACGTATAGACGAATTTTCTCGTGGTCTTATCCTCTAAAGATTTTGTTTCGCCACCGGAATTAATTGCTCTTACAGCCGCGTTTTATGGTGGATCAATTGATTTAGATCCAGCCTCCAGTGAACACGCAAACCAAGTTGTACAGGCTGAGCGATATTTTAACTGGCAAAATAACGGTTTAATCCAGACCTGGAAGGCTAAAAATATTTATCTTTACCCTCCCAGAGCTGTTGCGCTAAAGCACGAGCAACCAAAACCAACTAAGTTATTTACAAAAAATACTCAATTTAAAAAATCAAACCAACGTATCTGGTTAGAACAAGCATATAGAAAATGGCTTCATAAAGAATTTGAGCAGGGAATTTTGTTTATAACTTCTGCTGAGGTTGCTTTTATCTCGACGCAACGAATTAATTTTGATTTTCCTCTGTGTATCCTGAAAGATAAACCAAAATTGTTAATTGATGACGAAACTTTAAAACCTTTAAAAAACTGCAGGGTGTTTGGTTTTATTTACTACTTACCTCCTGTGACACAGTACGAATCAAACGTTAATAAGTTTCGTGAGATGTATAGTAGTCTGGGACGGGTTTATACGTAATAGGTTCCTTAGTCGCCCACGAATCATCAGGGCCAAAAGAATCTCGATTACCAAAATTTAAACCGGAAGGTTTGCCTGTGTAGGTTGGTTCTCGCCTAGGTTTTAAGTTAAACAATTGTCCAGCAAATCTTAAAAAACGAGGTTCTTTATTAACGTGCGATTCTCTTCGCGAACCAAAACTATCAGCACGTCTTTCTGCTCCTGTTTTACCTATAGCTCTCATTACCCGTAACTCATTAGGTCATTAACGGCTTGGTTCCCAGCATAAAACTGTGCAAGATTAGCATTAGCATCAGGTAGACCATAAATCTGACTTTGAAGGTTGCTGTAGTTGTACAGTTCACGGTTAGCTGGACTAAAACTCATAACATCTTTAATAGCCTGAGTATTAATAGAGGCAATTGCATCAGGAGCTTTATAAGCAGCCTGGTACCGTGGGTTTAATAAAGTACTGTATTGTGTATTACTTTTATTTATACGATTTTCTAAACGATCATATTCAGGTGCGATCTCGGGCGGTGTTGCTATTTGCGTCAAACCTTTTTGCTCAGCTCCGGGCATGTATTTCTCAAACGCTGCAATGTATTCGTTGACAGCATCGGGTATTTTTTTTCCGGTTAAACCAGCGATCCTTTCACGAGTTGCATTTATCTTCTCCGTAATATCTTTGCGTTCCGTGTTTATTTTATCTAAAGATTCTTGTGTTAATTGTTTGTTAAAAATACCTGGAGATTGTTGAGCTCCGACACCAGCAATATCTTGATAAGCCTTAGCAATATTAGTTACGCCTGGTATAAGCCTACCGAGACTGTCTACAAACTGACCAGCTTGATTAAAAAAACCACCGCCGCTTTGCGCTTTAGCAGAAGGATTATTAACGTTGTAATTTCCGTAGTTAACTCCTAAGTCACCCATAGAAAACCCACCTGAAAAGTCTCCAGTTGGATACGTAAACCCACCTGGGTTAACGCTATAGTCACCGTAATTAAACCCTAAGTCACCTACAGAAAAACTCATCTTACTTTGCTGCGAGAGACAGTCATTTAAGTTTAACCCTAAATTACAGGTCTAGGAGTAGTAAAAGCTTGTTGTGCTTGAAGCATAAGTCTATTTAGTTTGTCTTGAGTTTCCGCTTGAACACTTTCAGCAGACGCAATTGCTTGGTTTCGCGCTCGAAGTGCAGCCTTAGCCTCCTCATCTTCTTTAGCCTCCATAAGATACGATAAAACTTTATCGGAGGGAGCATCACCGTCATCCTCTTCTTTAAACTCAACAAGCGGCGGACTAGAAAGTGTTGACCTTTCTAACTCTTTATTACCTTCTCCTGCTTGTTTTAAAAGTCCCGTAATTACACTTGCGACAACTGGGTCATAGGCTCTATTTGTTGGTTGACCTTGAGTGCCGCCAGGTTCACCGGTACCTTCAGGAGCTGCGTACTGGACTGAAGGATCGTAAGAAACTGAAGCACCGCCGCCACGGTTCTGTACAAAACGTTGAATATCTTTAAAAGATCTAACTGGCTGACCGTAGTAACTTTTACCTTGCAACGTAGGTAAGGATGCCCACTCAGGAGCAAGACGAGCAATAGATTGAGGTGAGATTGGGTCGCGATCGGGATTAACTCCACGCATGCGAATTAACTGCAACGCCGCTAAGTCTTGAGATTTCGGCCCAAAATCTCTGGCTTTTACCATAGGAGCTACCCGATCCCACGTCGTTGACAGAAACTGATACGCGCCAGCAGCATCACTTTCATAACCCCCACTATTAACTAAACGTCTGGGGTGGGCCACCAACTTATTAGTTATAGGTGTATACCCAAACGTAATGTCATACCGAGGTCTACCTTGAGGACCGAGGGTACCCTCAGCAAAAGAAATAATATCTAGATAACGACGAGCATTCGGCGATATAAAATCTTTATTAGTCATTAGGCTCCTCTTGGAATATATCAATATTAGTATCTATAGCCACGTCAAGCTCTTCTAAAACAGATTTATACGCACGTTCTCTACACACAAAATTATAAATAACTTTCCACATATACTGGTCCCTCGCTTTTCCTTCCAAACTGATCGCCCTGTTCTTGAGTCTGGTCAGAACAAAATCGTCTTCGATTGTTAGACCAACAACCAACTGACTTCCGTGGTTTTTCATTGTATCCTCGAAGCTCATTTAAGTTTAGCTCCAATCGTTACCAAGATTTGCAAGCCCAATAACGAGCTTTTAATTTACTCCCAGGTGCATCACAATTATGACGTGCTCTGAAGTTAGCTCTTCGTTCTGGAATGTGTTTTTTAATAGTCATATTAGGGTCACCAAAACGCACTAAACGCACAGTATCTCCTTCCTTTGCGGCCACGGCAAACTTTTTACCTCCATCAGAATCTCGACGAGGCTGATTATATCCTTTGAAGATTTCGCCAGCAAGACGAATCGTCATGCGTCGTATTTCGACTACAGTTTAGTCTACCGTAACGATTATGAAATTAAGATTAAAAGCATAATCATGGTTTGACTTACAGCTAATCCCTGCTAACGTCGTTACGTCCACGACATTTACTTTCTGAACTCCAATGGAGACTGCACGGCTCCTGACTATCGCTCAGACCGCAGAGCTGCTCAACTGCTCTGCTGGTTTTGTACGTAAACGTATCTCTCTCACCGAATCTAATCAGCCCGGTGGTTGGCCTAAGGGCATCTTCGTTAATCTTCAGCCAAACGGCGCGAAGTCTCTGTACCGTATTCATCAAGATTCTCTTCAAGAATATTTGAAAAGCGGAGCAGAAGTTGATAACGAAGAGGTTAATATAGAGGAAAGCGCCGCCTGCGCTCTTTGAGCTTAAACCTAATGACCTCCTCGATCACGGATATACTTCAGGCTGCCGTCGAGGCACCTAAGAAAGAAATGATCACCCAGGAGGTCATTATACAAAAAGATAACTGTGTAGACAATTTGATCTACAACATGGTTGCTTTAGCTTCTTACCTATACCAGCTAAACACGCAAGCGCATCTACTTCATCTAAACATTGAGTCTCCTCAATTTTTAGCTCTGCACGAATTTTTACAAAAACAATACGAACAGCACACCACGGACTTTGATACAGTCTCTGAACTGGTCAGAAGCATGGATTACTTAATGCCTATGTGCCAGAACGGGCTACTAAGCGCCTATAAAAAGTTTCCTAACACCAAAACGTACGAAGCAAACGACAGCCTAGTAACTTATTTAAAAAATCTAGAGCAAGGCGGAATGTTAGGTAAAGCCGTCGTTGAAATGGCTAAAGAAGTTGAAGCTCCAGATGTAGAAAACTTTGTAGCTGAAATTGTTAACAATATGTTTAAGAGCGCGTGGATGCTCAAAGCAACTTTAAGAAACAGTTAAACTAGAGCCCACCCGCCAGCAAAGGCTACGTACAACCCGCTAGGCGTTCCAGTGTTGTCGATTTTGTAGCGAAGGGAACCAGAGGGCCCAGTTCCAGTCAAAGATCCTGTATAAATATCGGAACAGGATACACCAGTTGCGGTAACGACTCCAGAAGCTAGTACAGATCCAAGGGAACCAGAAGCCAACAGTGCACCGCGAGAACCAGAAGCAAGAATTGCACCTAAGGCCCCAGAGGCAAGGATCGATCCAAACGAACCTGATGCCACAAGAGCCGAGTTTGCAAAGATAGCACCAGAAGCAATAGTGACATTTGCACTTCCAGCTACATCAGCAAAAGCCGCACCGACTTTTTGCCAAGCTGTGCCATTCCATACTTTTAAATAATACGTAGTCGTGTTGGAGTCTGTCCACAGCTCCCCTAAGGAGTTACCCGCCAAACCCACGGGTACAGCGTTAGGAGCTACAGTGCCGTAAGCGGTGGGACCGATTTTTCGTATGCTGCCAGCAGAATCTTCGAAATAAACTCCAGGGTCTGCCGCACCAAAACTCATAGCAAGCTCACCATTAACAATGATGTTGCCACTCGGTCTATCGGATGCGTTACCGGTTCTTTTAAGTAAAGAAGTAACTGGTGTTGAAGTCATGTTAGTAGGTTCCTCCGTTTATAAATGTAGGAGGATAGCTCGGAGGCACAAGTTCACCATTAGTATACTGACCTCCGTCTAAAATATTAGAAGAGCTTGTGATAACAACACCATCAGAGTAAGTTCCACCATCATAAGTTTCTTGAGGCAAAGCAGCAGGATTTAAAGGATTGAAATCATTTATTGTAAACAGTTGAAAGTTTGTATCCTGAAGTTCTGTTAAGTCGTCTAGCTGTCCAAAATTTAGTGTTTTTGCAATCATATTATACTTATCAGCGTAAAGTAAATGCTTAGGTAACCCTCCAAGAGAAGGACTGTAGCGAGACCACCAAACAAGATCTTCCTCTCGTCTTAGAAAACTATTTTGTTTTGCTAAATCAACTTCAAATTTCTCACGATAATATTCATCCAAAGGCTCATCATTTGGTTGAGGTAATCTTGAAGTTGTGACATTAAACAATCTAAACTTACGTTGCATGTCCCAAAAAGCAGCATAAATATGTTTACACCATTTAGGTTGAAAATAAAATAAAGAGGGATCTGAATAGACGGCTGCGTCTTCGTACGAAGGTATAGTGTAGATTTTGTTTAGATAAATAAAACCAAAGGTTCTAGCGTACCCAGGATAGTCATTAGATGGACTTACTCGACCAGAAGCACTAGGACCTCCATCGAAAAAACCAGGATCGACGTTTAATATACTTGTATAGGGATACCGTTGTTTAACTGAGAGATTATAAAAATTAAAACCTTCTCTGTTTAAAAAATCTTGACAAGAGCACTGAACTCTTATTTCTGTTGTAAGAAATTCACCAACTAATGGAGGACCTGTAGCAGGTACAACAATGGTCGTGGAATTAACCACGGACCAACTTTTATCGGCTGCAAACGATAAAAATAATGTATTGAAGTCTGGGTTTATTGATGGTTCTAAAATAACACCGTTGAAACCTACAGCTGTAACTGTGTAGTTACTATATCCAAATTGTTTTTCCGTACCGTCAGAATTAAACCTGTTCGACAACACCTCTCCGGTAAAATACGAAATAGGAGAGCCAAATCGTTGACTTAGGACTACGGCGTAAGTCGTTTCATCATATTGAGTTACAGATTGAATTGAAATACCAAAATCCAAGAAGTTAAAAGTATCTCGTGGACGAATACCGACCATGTGCATACGCATATCGCTTCTGAGTGTCGGATATACAAAGAACAAGCCAGGTATATACCCACCTACACCGGCAGTGCCTGAGACGTAATACTTAAAAGACGAATAAATTAAACCACTGTACGCTCCTTGTGCATACATGCTAAGTTCATAACCACGGCGCCAACGTGACCAGAGAGAAGCATAATTGTATTCACTTACGACACTAAAATCTTTTGTATTGATTGCTGGTCTAAATCTACGCTTAAAAGGTAACGGACGTAAGAGCTGAGATTTTTTATCAGATCCAATAATATTTGAAATAGGTTTAAAAGAACCAAGTGGTCTTGGACCATTAGGCAAAAAATCATCAGAGCCCTTTTTACGAGCCACGGATCAATAAAAACCGCCTTGCGCAAAAATCGAAAGACCTGACGCACTTAAGCCACCGGAGACAGCGGCGGGTCCGTTACCTAAGTAACCTACACACAAAATATATCCTTTCTCTAAATACAAAGCTTCAGACTTACCAATTTCAATCGGGCGAACTAAGTTAGTGTCCCCAGTTTGAGGTGTGGGGGCAACGGTTGCGGGGAGTTCTACACGTTGAATCAAACCTTCTGTGTCGCCGGATAGACCAACTTCAAACTTACTTATCAAAAGAGAAGCTGAGGTAGAAGGAGCAGCTTGGTTAGGTGCATAGATATAAACACCAAAAGCTGCAGATCGAACACCACCTCTATTTGGGTAGCCTTCATTTGATACGACAAAAATATCCTCTACAAGAGCTCCGTCCTCTGAGGGAAGATCTCCAACGCGAACCAATTGAATTAAGTCACCAAAATCAGGACTACTTGTATTAGTTACAACAGTAGTTCCGTTATTAACTTTGGCGCCTCTAAGAAAAGGCCTATCAACCATTAAAGGTTGTTTGTTGGTGCTTGTAGAGCTCATGATTTAGATCCTAGGAAACAAGAGAAGAGTAGTAATCAGCCGGAAGTGCAGCGGTCTGAGACAGGTCCTCTGACCCAGCTAAAGCCACACTGGTACGAACTGGATCTATTGTAGAGGCAACCCCGCCAGTAAACAGCCGTTGCAATGCAGTGGGTGATGCAATTGCCTCACGAAGAATAGCAGTGTTAAAGGGAGAAAAATCTGACTCCGCCACGGCCTGTGCTACGTCTCTTGCTCCTGGTAGTTCTCGCATAGGTTGATTTCGACGGCGATTTTCACGATCAGCTATTACACGACCTAATCGATCCCCTGCATAACGAGTACCTTGTGGTTCAAAAGCAGGATTAGCAGGAAAACCCCTCATAGCCCTGTAAGCATTTGCTACACCTGGAGCTATGTTTCCAAGTTTATCTACAAAATTAAATAAACCAGACTCATCACGTCTAGCAACTCCAAATTCCGAGCCAGGAACCGGGAGCTCTACGTCTCGGAAAACGTCAGTTGTATAACCAAGAGGAGGATTGATAAAACGTTTGCCGGTATAGTCATTTATATTGCCCTGTAAGGGCCTGTTATAAGCAGTATCAAAACCATAACTAGGGGAGAAAGAGTAGCTCATTAGATAACCTCCGAGAACAACATTTTAACTCGTTATCAGTAATACATCATCTGATCACGCTGAGGAACACTTAAGCGCTGCAAGAACTCTTCAGCAGGAGTAAGTACAGGTTGTTCCATAGGTGTGGTGGCACTACGTAAGTCGAAACTTCCCTGAGTTGGAGCTACTGCACTTTGAGCAGTGGCTTCTGCGTTTCCAACGGCATTAGCCTGATTGTTTGTCCCCATTGGAGTTGTAATGGTCGTAGTCGTTACGGACTGTTGAGTTTGTTGATTAGCTTCAGGGTTAACCATGCTGCGACGCTGCATTTCGTAAGCTAGAGCAGGGTAGCTTTGAGCCCACGTCCGCAAGGCAGTTGATTCAGCAGGACTAGAACCTGTTCCTTCTGCATACTTCATCAACGATTGCCTTACAGGAGCTTGATTCGCATAGGCAGCTCTCGCAGCGTAATAATCCTCTGCACTTTTATACCTCTCAGGGCTACGGGGTTCCATAGCTCTATCTACAGCGGCGGCGCGAGGTGAATACTGAGCTAACTGCTCACGCATCTCACTTGCGCGATCTCCACCTCGAGTAATTACAGGTGCTGGGGCAGTTGGATCTGATCGACGAGGCATAGGTTGACTTTGTTCAGGAGAACCTACGGAACCTAAGGGAGTGCCGTCATTATCAGCAAATAGCACAGGGGGTTGTTCTGGTTGATTAATTCCGTTAGGAGTAACCACGGGCTCTCCAGGAGGGGTCCTTGTTTCACTTTGTAGATCAAGAGGAGCCGAGCCTTCACCTCCGCGCATCATGTTTCCTATGACACTACTTAACCCAAAGCCAGCTAGACCAGCGCCTCCAAGAGCGCCGACACTTCTAATAGGATTATTACGTAATACGTCTATAAGTGTGTTTAAATCACCCATTTGAATGCCCCCGGTAGCATTACGTGTAGCTTTTGTAACAGGATCAACTACAGCATCAGCCCCTCGTCTTACGAGGTCGCTGACTAAAGGGTCATCAACGACATTACCAGCCGGGAATGGACCCATTTGACTTTTAGGGTAAGACTTAACGATATTGAGCTGAGGCCTTGACGGTCTAGCAGCTAAAGATGATATATCTTCAACGACATTACCAGCCGTGTCTAAGACAACTCGACTTGTAGGGTAAGGATTGATACGTGGATCTATTTCAATGCGACCGGTAAAAGGATCAGGTTCAGTAAAAAAAGATGGCCCGCGAACTTCACCACCAGGTGCTCGGGGAGTAAGAGGAATACCCTGTTCAATGGCCTCCATGACATTAAGTCTATTTGGAGGAGGAACAGGACCTAGAAAAGCACCAATATTAGCTTCAACGCCCTCACCGTATGTAGTGTTACCAAGTTTTCCTCCTCCAACAGCTTTAGTACCTGCAGGGTACCTTAAAGGCATTCCAAAACCTTTTACCTCACCCGGACCTGGTTTAAGAAGTGTACCTTGTAAATATTCGGGAACAGAAGTAGGAATATCTCTAGGTGAAGGAGCTTGTCCACGCAACCTATTAAAGAGAGCTGCCGCATCCTCGGGAGGAACTGAAATTTCCCCTCGCATTAACCTATCTGCAAGTTCTCGATCTGCTGATACAGGTAGAGCTACACGAGTATTAGGTAGAGCATCAGCCGCGAGTCGTTTTGCAACACCCATCATGCTTCCCCCTCCTTCGCCTTGCATTAACTGTCTAGTTAATCCATAATCTCGTGCATAAGGATCACCAGTTGGGACTGACTCAGGTATTAATCGTGGGTCTTGCCTTGTTACCGTTCGTCCAACACCAGGTGCTCTAAGTGCACCGCCAGCAGTTTGCGCAGTAATTGGAGGACGATTTGGAACTTCTCCAGCCATTTCTCGAATGACTCTATTTACCATTCCAGCTTCAACCGCTCGTTGACGGTTTGTTTTCTCAGTAAGGTCGCTGACCAAACCCGTGGCACGGGCAGGAATATTACCAAATTTAGCTCCTGAAAACTGAGGAGGAAGAGGTCTCCCTAAGACTCTTTCAGCTTCTCTTGCTAATCCTTCATAAGTTTGTGGATCAGTAATTGTATCTTGTGCACGTTCAACAAATTTACGAGCTGGCTTAACCCCGTACTGAATCTCATTAAGTAATTTTTTAGCACCAGCCGAACCACCTTGAAGTACAAAATCCATAAGTCCTCTTAGTCTGCTCATGTGCTACAAACCGGTCGCTAATAAAGTAAGTCTACCGCCAATTTGCGTAAAAATAGAGTCTGTCTGCTCGTGAAATATCAGGTGGTCCAGGTATTGCTTGAATAAACTCTCCACCTGATCGTTCAAAGCGATATCTCGCGGCCACGGGGTCTCGATAGTTAGGCACATAAAGCTGTTGCGCTAACCTATCGCACTCATACAAATAGTTTTCCCTCCATATGCGAGCTGTTTCACGTTTATCCTGAATATTAATGGAACGTGAAACGTCACCAAGAATTGTTTCTTGACGACTTGTAGCTCTACCGGTAGCAAGCTCAGTAAGACGCTCAGCTTCCTCACAGCGCTCAATTTGCTGAATTATCTTGTCGTAATAAAACTCACTAGGGATACTATTACAAGCTTCGAGCAAACGAGCATAGTCACCCGCCGGAACAGTTGCGATGTTAAAGGCTAAGTGATAAGCAACACGGCTAAAGTTAAAATCGTCAAGGGCATAACCAAAAACCTGAGCAGGATTTCTAGTTAATTGATTAACTGTCGCATAAATTACTTCGCGCTTAGTGGCGTCGGTCGTTGTTGCCTGAAAAACAACCCCTTGTTGAGCTAAATACGATTGAATTTGCTCAAGTTCAAAAGTAGTTAGTTGGGCCACGGATACGAAAACTTATGTTCTTCTATTCTACGTATACACTCCCGGTAGCAAACACTTCATCCCAATCAACTCGTTTAATTGAGTTAAGTTGATCTAGTTTTATGAACTTTTCACCAGGTAAAGATTGACGTAGTTCAACAATTTCTTTAGCTGTCTTTAGTCCCACGCCTGGTAAGCACTGCGTAAGACCTTCGGGTGTCAGAGTATTTAAATTTATCCGAGTGTCCGCAGGTGGTAGAGGTTTAATTATCGGAGTTTTTTCAACCTCTGACTTCACATTTCGTCTGCTGCGCCTTGTACCTACATGGTTAGCACTTAAAGTTGGTTCATTTTCATCAAGAAGTTCTCCAACTTGGTCTTTATGAGCAAAAAAGACTTTACCCGTGGTATTTGAACGCACCATAAAGTAATCACCTTCGTCATACGTCGAAAGTATCTCAATTTTTACGCCACTAGGTCTATAAACACTGGCTGTCATGGGCTGAGTCAACATGTGTACAGTAGTTTAGGCTAAACAACCGCAAAAACAAAGCTTATTGATCACAAGTTTTTAGTTTTGGCGCAGATTTTTCAATAAATTCAGCTCGTTTCTCCCAAGTATCGCCTCCAACACGTCCTTTAGCTGGATTTATGCACTCAGAGGAGTCAGTTTGGTTACAAACCAAGCCCGCAAGGTCTAGTTCGCTACCTTTTGCCCCCGTACGCCAATAGTGAACGTTATTTAACCAAGTAGCGCCACATTTTTGGCACTCTTTTCGTTTAATTCCAAACTCTGAAAGCTTCCGGTCAGTCATAAAGACCACGCAAGAAACATATGCTTGATACTTTGCCAGTTAACGATTTAAAAAACGCTAAAAATTTTATTAATAATTTGATTCCAAAACAAAAACCCCTCCCGAAGGAGGGGTAGCTGTAAGAACCCTTACTGATTAGATCAGGAAGGTGAAGTCGAAGTAAATATACTTGACTCGATAACACCACCGGGCTGCAGAGCAAGATCTGAACGCTCGGGGGGTTGGTCAGGAAGAATCCAGCAAACTTCGCAGATTGCCAGAGCCTTGTTTGCACCTGAAAGCCTTCCAGTACCAGCGCGAGGATCGTAAATACCCGAACCTTGAGCAAGACCAGAAGCAGCAGCACCACCAAGATTGGCAGTGGTGAAGAGTTTCCAGGTAGTAGCGTTAGCCAGAGCGGACAAGCTGCTGCTGTTGAAGATGTTAGTAGAAGCAAAGCTTCCGTTAACAATCCGGCTAGTGGCGCCCGTAATGGAACAACCAAACTGACCAGAAACAACAGTACCGTTGTCACGCAGACCTTGAGCCACAGCAGGGATCAGAGAAACCTGTGGGGAAGCACTTCCACCGGCAACGCCGGAGCTAACGAGATCACCACCGTCAATGCGCAAGGAGGCACGATAAACGTAGCCAGACGCAGGAACGATAATGCCATTCGTGATATCTGCCCGAATATCCTTATGGAAATCAGGAGAAGGAATGATAACGTTAGCGTTGAGGAAGGGTTGCTGAGCAGCGTTTTGACCCGAACCATAAGGTAGGGTGTAGTACTCAAGTTGATTGTTTGTACCAAGAGCTTGGTAGCTCAGGTCAACATAACCAACTGCTTGCTGAGCAATCCAACCAGGGCGGAATACAACACCAACAGGACCACCCACGGGTTGGTTGGTTAAGTTGGTGGAAACACCGTTCGCATTGTTATACTGAACGGTTTTTTCTTCGTGCCAGTAACGAAGAACGTTTGTGTAGTTACCAGGATAAATCTTGGCAACTGAGAGCTGGTTAGTAGCGATCGCCATTTTTAGTTACCTCCTCAAGCGTCGAAAGAGTAGGCAACGGTGACGAAGTCAGCGTTCAGAAGTTCGAAACCTGCGTACAGGCTCCAAATCATCATGATGAAACGGCTGAAGTCATCGTTGTTGTTGAGTAGCACTTGGGCGTTGTTACCGCCGATGCCAACTCCAGTGGACTGCGGACCAAAGAAGATACCAATCGCAGAGTTGTAACTCTGTGAACTGGATGCAATGGTAGCAGCCTGTGTTTGTGTAGGCATGTTGGTGCTTTCGAAGAAGCGCACACCTTCAAACACAAAGCCCGTGGGCATAATCGGTTCGCCAGCCACGAAAGTAGCTTGACCGAAGCCCTGACCCATGTACAGAGCAGCGTTAGGCTGCATGCCGGACATAAGTGGGTTGATTTGACCGTTGCCAGGGTAACGAGCAACTTCACGGAAGTCACTGTTCTGACGCAGGTGCATCAAGAAGGTAGGATCGCAAACACAGCGATAGAAACCATCTTGGAAGGTAGGAGTGTTCCTCTTACGCAGGCTCTTCACCACGCGCAGAAGGTCGTCCTTAACGTCGAATTTGGCTTGTTCGGCGTTGGTATAGGTGAGACTTCCAGTGGCTAGATCGCCAGGGAAGTAGTAACCACCTTGGGTGTCAGAAGACTGACCCTTTGATACTGCTTTAAGGAGTTCATTGATGAACACCCGATCACGCCAACGACGATAGTCGTCGAGCAAAGTCAGGCTACCAATGGATTGGTGGAAAGTTGTGAGGCTGCCGGTATCCAGCAAAAGACGCTGGGCAGTGATCAGAGTCTCGCGAGCAATTTTGAAAGTGCTTGGCTGAGTTGGATCACTAGGGTCAGCAGGGCCGGTGTACTCCTTAAGAGTCACCTGAACCTTGTCCTTCACAATGTTGCGGCTGTTTGCAGTACCGATTGTTTGCTCGGCAGTGCGCTCGCGAGATTCTTTGGAGCCAGGGTTACCGAAGAAACGGTAACGATCAAGCTGCACAGTCTGTCCTGGCTGCTTACTGAAGTCATGTACTACCACAGGCTCCGCAGCCATCTCAACGATGTATGCGGGGTGAGGACGGTACAGCTCGGCACCAAGAATCTTCGGAAAATCATTATCGATAAACATCGATAAATTCTCGAAGAAACTACAAGAGTTATATTAACCTTTTATCCTGCTGATATAACTAAAACGTGTCGCAATCTTAGTGGTTTAACCAGCTACTTTACGGATTATATTTCTAACACCTTCACCTAACACACCGTACACAGATCCGTAGTTAGGCACGTATCTTGTCGATTTACCTCGATAGCTAGTACGAGACACAACACTCATTTGACCCGGCAAATCACTACGAATTGCTTCCGTAAACACTTGACAATATACAGGAGGACTATAAACCCACGCAGCGCGAGAACCTGATGTGTCGTTCGTTGGGTTTGTCAAAGCAGGATAACGAACACGTTGAAAAGATCCGGGACCGCCTGTGATCCCGTTACCTACAAAAGCACCTAAATCTGAATCGTATTCGTACGGATTATTACTGTTTGGTGTTTTAAAAGGATCATAATTTTGATTGTCAGGAACACTAGCTCCAAACCACGTATAGGTACCAAAATCTTTTAGTCCAGGTTGAGGACCTAAAGCTGTTTGGACAGTGCGACCAGCAACGCTGTACCTACCTTGAGCCCTAAAGCCAACATAGGTGTCTAATAAACCGGAAGCGTGAGGCAGTGTATTTTCATAATTAGTCCAGTAACCAGAAATAGCAGGTGGTACTGCCCTCCACTCCGTATTCAAGTACCCACTTATGTTTGGTGGCCCCACGGGGATTAAACCAAAGTCAGCGCCTTCAAGATTTACACCAAACCATGTCTGCTGAACCCCACTAGGCAGCATGTAGCCACTTGATAGTACTTTATATGTATCAGTTAAGTTTAAGTTATCCCCTGTACGCTGTGGTCCCGATTGTATTCGGTGATAAAGACTATTATCATAGCGCCAGTTTGTTAAAGGAGTGTAAACCATGTTGTTTTAGCGTATAAATTAATTCTACTCCTCTACAATCTGTAAAGAAGTTATCTATTCTAATGGTCAACGCAGAAAGATTTCTAACAATATTTTTTGAAGACCCAGAAGCTTCGATAGCTTGTTTTTCGGGTTCTTTAACGGATTCTCTCGTGCACCCACAAAAGCGATCCAAACTTGTTGTGTACCTTGTTAAAACAACTGTTGTCGGATTATTCCTAGCTACATTTATTAGTCCAGTTTTTCGCGATAAATTTAAATTAACAAGAAATGAAGCCATCGCGGCCTCTTTTATCTGCGGTTATGCCGGAATTCGTATGCTTAACACAGCTGAAAAATACTTTGAATACGAAATCCAAAAAAGATTACGTAAGCTTCAGCTGAGCTCCACAGATCCATCAAAATCAGACGACAGCTCAACTTGAGCTTGGGGTGCAGGAGGAAGCACAGGGGTGACAGCCTCAAGGGGTTGATTAACAACAACCTCTTGAACTTCTTTTTCTAAACTTGGCTTACGACGCAAGGTTCCTAAAGCTCTCATAATTAATCAGTTGGTACTTGTACATTAGCAAAAAAGAGCTCCCCCGTT
>Ga0222712_10002633_pt1 | contig 20295 bp, 39 predicted proteins | sample C33_657DmetaG_FD_165043 | JGI IMG/M metagenome (GOLD analysis project Ga0222712, IMG submission 165043) | Estuarine water microbial communities from San Francisco Bay, California, United States - C33_657D | ecosystem: Environmental > Aquatic > Marine > Unclassified | place: USA: California... | reverse complement strand
CTGTGTTGGATGAACGTTATTCTCACAGCCAAAAACCTTTTGACATTACAATTAATTTAGAAAATAAACAAATAGATATAATATGAGAAAATCAAATTTTTATGTGGTGATGTTATTCACATTACTAACAATTATGGCGACAATGGTATCTTGTACCGATGCTACAATGAGTAAGATGGGTGGATATGGTGACACCTTTACGGTTAAGGTTCTTGGACCTGACACCATGATTACTTACCACTCAACAGGTAAAGTGATTAGTGAAGAAAACTCTGATGGATATTATTTTACAAATCGTGAGACTGGAAAGTTGATTGAAGTGAGTGGTAACATTATAATTGAACAAGAATAATGTTAGCACTTGGATGTTTACTGATAGGGATATGGACAGGGATGTTCATATCCTTTCTTGTGACTAAACCTTTTTATAATAAAGAAAAATGAGTGGACATAGTATGAAAATGTTAGAGGATTACCTCTACGAAAAGAAAAAACAAGCTGAAAGATTGAAAGATAATACATCTCAAAAAGATTACTTCAAAGGACAAGTTGAAATAATCGACGAAATTTTATCAGACATGAAAAAAAAACCCATACCTTTTAATCCTTGGTTGATGCCGTTTTAAAATTTTTTCTTATCTTTGTGGTATGAATAACGAACTAAAATACATACCAACAAAGGAAGCGATTATTGGATACGGTGATTCTATAATTGCTAAGGGAGAAAGTAATGATTGCGTTGTTAGAGCTATCTCATCAGCATTTAAGATGCATTATGATAGAGCTCACGAATTTGTTAAAGAGAAGTTTGGTCGTGAAAACCGTAAAGGAACAAGATTTTTTGTTGGAGGGATGAGACGTATGGAAAATGATGGTCAAGACATTAATTTAAAGTCATTTGAAAGTATGGGCGACCAATACGGGCATATGGCTTACAACGTTAAAGTAAAAGGTGAGGTAGTTAAAAGAAAAATGACAACTGGAACCTTCATTAAGAAATATCCTGTTGGTAGATATCTTGTGATTGTTAATGGACACGCCTTTTCAATCATCAATGGAGAAGTTGTTGGTAATGAAGAAGATGCTAAAATGAAGAAAAGAGTTATTAAACACGCATTTAAAGTTTTGTAAAATGATTGATAATATTGAATTGATAAAACCATTATTGAACTTTGAAAACGAGGGAGACTTTTATATGCTCTACGTGTTCAAACGAAAGAAGGACCAACCTGAAGGTGAGAGAGACAATCACCAATCTGTTCGGACTGTAAAAACTTATTGTGTTGAAAGTATTGAATACTTGGAAAAACGATACGATGAGATTAAACAACTCTGTGAGATGTTTAAAGCTCGGGCATATATCCACGTTCAAAAACAAAACCATAAGGATGTCTCTTTGGAGATGATGGTATCTTTGGCTGAAAGAATTCGTAATGGACAGACCAATCAGAAAGGTTTGTTTGATTCAGTTGTTGGACAGATTAAAACTTATGAGAAGAGGTGGGTTTGTGATATTGACAATAAAGATGATAATTACTTGTTAAATGTAATGAGAGTGATTAATAGTTGTAAACCTGAAGGTAATAAGATTTATAAAACTATTCCTACCAGGGACGGATATCATTTGATTACTGACAGATTTGATGTTATGGAATTTAAAAAACACTTTCCTGACGTAGACGTACAACGTAAAAACCCAACTTTATTATTTTTACCTAATTCATTATGTTAATTTCATTTATTATTATCTTCATTCACTGGGTGGCTGACTTTGTATTACAAACTGACTGGCAAGCTCAAAACAAAAGTAAAAACAACTTTGCTTTGTTAACCCATACATCAAATTATTCAATGGTGTGGTTGTTACCTATGTGTCTTGTCTTTGGTAAGATGAAAGAAGGTGCAACAACTGAATGGATTGTTTGGTCTACACTTTATTTTAGTATTATTACTTTTGTTGTACACACTATTACTGATTACTTTACAAGTCGTTTAAATAGTAAGTTGTGGTCCGAAGGTAAAGTTCATTACTTCTTTGTTAGTGTTGGTTTTGACCAAGTGTTACATTATGGTCAGTTATTTTTAACGTATTATTATTTGTTAAATCGTTAATTTTTTCGTATCTTTGTCAAATGAAACAGGTACTATACAAATATTTTGAGGAAGGGTTAGTGTATCTACAAGTACATCCAACTCTTCCTTTGACTATATGGAACTATACCGAAAAGGTGCAATACGAAGGTCTTTTTGACGAAGTCACCATACAAACTCGCGGTTTGGTTACTGACGGTAATGGGAATGTTGTTGCTAGACCATTTAAAAAATTTTTTAATGACTCTGAAAACAAACACACTGCAACTCCTGACTTTGACGTTTATGATAAGATGGATGGTTCTTTGGGAATACTATTCAACTACGAAGGTGAGTGGGTAATGGCTACTCGTGGTTCTTTTACTTCTGACCAAGCGGTTAAGGGATTTGAAATGTTGAAGAACTATGACTACGAGAAACTTCACAAAGGTTACACTTACTTGTTTGAGATAATATATGATGAGAATCGTATAGTGGTGAAATACCCATACGAAGATTTGGTATTACTTGGGATGATAAACACTGAAACTGGATATGAGGTTGATTTGTATGGTGAAGGTGTTGATGTTAGATTTAAGAACTTAATCAATAACCTTGGTTTCAGAGTTGTCAAAAAATACGATGGAATTCGGGATTATTCCGAATTGAAGGGGATGATAAAGCACGATGAAGAAGGTTTTGTTGTTCGTTTCTCTAATGGGGATAGAATGAAAGTTAAGGGTGAGGAGTATCTTCGTCTACATAAGATAATGACCAATGTATCTACCACTGCGGTATGGGAAATGTTGAGTGAGGGTAAAGATGTGTTGGAGTTATTGAAAGATGTCCCTGATGAATTTTATCAAAAGATAAAGATGTATGTTGCGGATTTAAGATACCATCACTATCGTTATGGGGATTATGCTTACAAGATATATTCATACTTCCGTTATGGTAAGTATGGGGACAGAGAAACTGAACCATCAAAGAAGGAGTTTGCGTTACACCTACAAGGAAATGATACACACCCAAAGATAAAGGCATTATGTTTTTTGATGTGGGATGGAAAGAGTACTGATAAAGTGATATGGAATTATTTAAAACCTGAATATAAAAAGTTATGACAAAAGAAACACTTGAAGATGTTGCACAATCTTACGCTGTAAATAAAAGGAATAGAACTTCTCATTATATGGGGTTTATTGAAGGGGCTAAATGGATGGAAAAACAAATGGAAAATCTCAAAGATTTTGACACTTGGAAAGAATGGAAAAATAAAAATAACTAAACTATGAAAACTATGAAAACTATGAAAAAAATTATCTTCTCATCAACCACACTTATTCTTTTGGTTGTTGGAACCGTTATGTCATTACTATTAATCTCATCTTATCAAAAAAGTAATGGGTATTGGTATAAAGAAGCACATTACGCAATTAAAGTTGAAAGACACGTCCCAAGAAATGTACACGAGGAAATGAACTTGTATTATGACATTACACTTGAGAACGGTGTAACTATGAAATCACTCAAACACGTATCTGTTGGTGACACTATCTATTTTGATATGTATAAAGTTGGAAAATAACATTTTTTATTGTATCTTTGTAACATGAAAGCAAAATTAGAATTTGATTTAGATGACTTTGATGACAGAATGGCTCACATGCGTTGTGTTAAAGCGACTGATATGGCATCCATTTTATTTGAAATGAGTACTAATGCTCGTAAAAGAATAACTATGGGTTATGATGGGACTGATGAGTATTACAGAGGGGTTGATGCGGTTTTTGAAAAGTTACGAGAATTAATGGATGACCATAATATAGATATAGACGAATTAATACGATGAAAACAAAATTTGCTGACACTTTCTTTGAAAGTATGGAAAAATTGATAAACCGTCAAAGATGGTATTGGAAAACTTGGGATTTGTTTAGATATGACTTACCAAGATTTTTCCGTAATCTTTGGTTGTTCCGTAAAAACTTATGGAACCACACTTGGTATAATGGAGACGGTTCTATTTTGCCTTGGGTGAAAACTGCGGTTGATGACATGACATGGAAAATTGAAACTCGCGGACACGAGGTAGATGAAAGTCGTATGAAGAAAGTTGAAAAGATGAAACGACTTTCATACCTTATTGAGGTTTGTGTGAATGACTCATTTGTTGAGGAGGCTGAGAAAGAATTAGGTATTGAAATGATTCACCACGAGTGGGAATTTAAAGAAGTAACTGATGAAGAAACTATTAATCTTTCTGACGAGAAAGAACATACTCTATATGAACTCGTAGATAAAGATACTCCTGAGGAAAAAGAACATAACGGTAAAATTATAAAGAGAGCACACCAAATTCAAAAAGAATATTGGGAAGAACTTTGTTACATCATCAAGGGACAGGACTATGACTTAATCCGAGAGTCAGGTGAAGATTTTTATAAAAAACTTGATGGAACTGATATTCGCGGGTGGTGGGATTGATAAATTATTAGTATATTTGCGGTATGATTTTAAGAATTGAAAAAGATATAAAGGGAGTATTCCCAAACATTTGGATATGTTCTGACCCACACTACAATCATAAAAATATTTGTAGAGGTACAACCAATTGGAGAACCACTGACAACCAAGTACCTGAAGAACAAACTCGTGACTTCCCAACACTTGAAAGGATGAACGAGTCAATCCTAAATGGGATTAACTGGAATGTTGGACAGGACGATGTATTGATTTGTCTTGGTGACTGGTCATTTGGTGGGTTTGAGTTTATCAAACAATTCCGTGATAGAATTGTATGTAAGAACGTTCACCTTGTATTAGGAAACCACGACCATCACATTGAAAGAAACAGAGAGAATATCCAATCAATCTTCAGTTCTGTTTCAGAATATCTACGAATTTTGGTGATGGAACCTGTAAAGAAAAACGAAGCAAAGCGTCACGAGTTCGTGTGTATGCACTATCCAATCCAAAGTTGGGATGGGTTGAACAAAGGAATCATTCACCTTCACGGACACGTTCACTTACCAAATGAAAGAAAGTTTGGTAAAGGAAAGAAAATGGATGTTGGGTTTGATGGACATCCTGAATTTCGCCCTTATAATTTGCTCAGGGAGATTGTACCACTAATGAATAAACGAGAGATGTTGTCGGACATGCCAAACGACCATCATCTTGAAAGATTGTTAAACGCTGATAAATAATATGATTGAAAAGCTGATTAAAAACAGAACTCCATATCTCGGTAAGATAAAATTGAAGTTTGAGAAACATCCATACTATTCAAGTAGTCAGGATGGTAAATTAAATAAAGTTCACCTTAATTTAGGGTTCACCAAATTGGTTTCTAGGTTCATACCAAATAAAGTTATTGACGGCTCAAATGTTGACCCTGAAAAAGTTAAGTTGATTGAGAAATATACTGGTGGTGTTATCGGAACTCACACTTTTGGAAAGGATGACGAACATACTTTGGATAATTCGTTTTTGACAAAGGATGGTGTGTATATTGGTAATATTGATACTGCTTGGTGGTATTACATTAACAAATTTTATGTTTGTAAAGAATATCCACACGGAGTTGCCATCAAACTTAAAAGTTATGAACCAACTATTGTATTGAAAAATTCAATTGAAGATGAATATGAAAACTTTGTAACAGAACAGATTGAGAGCGATAATGTTGAAGGGTTCCACGGATATACTCATCGTGGAGGTTCAACATTCAAGATTGGGGACAGATTGTTTGAGGCGGATTATAACCCAATTGTTGATGATTACGATAGAAAAGAGTTTGAGAAGTATTGGGAAAAATATGGTAAGTCATACTCAAAGGCTGACGACTTTGATAAAAAATCTATTTATGGTGATGGAATCAAATCGGTAATACCGTTTAACCGTAGAGGTAAACAAGTCATTAAAGATTGGGACCAAGCAAGACAAGCGGCGATTAACATATCAAAAGATTTATCATAATGACAGGAAAGATTTATAAAACAACAAAGGGTTGGTTCGTTGAAACTAAAAACAATGAAATCATACCGGTACATCCAAAAAGTGAATTACCTGAAATTAATAGTGGTGAGAAAGTTAACTTTGATTTCATTGAAGAAGACAATAATGGAATGGGTTATACTGAGACATATGAGATAATTAAATACGCAAAAATACTATGAAAGTAATACCATTCTTTGATTTGACTTGGACTGATGACTTCAAACAAATTGCAATCATCCCAACAATATTCATAACCAAGAGTTATGGAACACGATACAACTTTGGAATTAACTTTTTATGTTTTGATTTTGGATTATGGATACTAATAAGAAAGTAAGAGTACTGGAAGATTTAAGTAAGTATAAGGATTATCTTACTGTTGGAAAATTGAAGAAGTTTTTGGAAGAACATCCTGAACTACCTGATGATGCAAATGTTTTAATCCAAAGGGTTGAAGATAGGTATTATGAAGAAAATGGTTGGGGTGTTGTCTTAAAGGAAGGTGACCATTATCATATGTTCAAAGAACAAAACTACCGAATGAATGAGGAGATTAAGAGAAGAAAAAATGGAGAACACCCAAAGTATGAAATGGAAGACCCATCAAAATTCATCGTTGAATTGGATGACACAATGAAAGACCAATATCATCCGGGATGGTGTTGTTTAAAATATAAAGATGATGATAATCTTTATATTGATTTACATTATTAATTCGTATATTTGCCGTATGAAAACACTATATATCGTTAGAGGATGTCCCGGGGCGGGTAAGTCGACATTTGCTCATACACTTGATTGTCCTGTGTTTGAGGCTGATATGTTCTTTGTTAATTCACAAGGTGTGTATAATTTTGATTTTACAAAAATTAAAGATGCTCACGCTTGGTGTCAAGAAATGGTTGAAGACCATATGTTTAACCAACACGAGAAGATTGCTGTGTCAAATACATTTACTCAGGAGTGGGAGATGAAAGCATACTATGATATGGCAAAGACTTACGGATATAAGGTGTTCTCAATTGTAGTTGAAAATCGTCACGAAGGTGAAAATGTTCACGGAGTTCCTGCTGATAAGTTGGAGATAATGCGAAATCGTTTTGAAATAAAAATTTAAAAAATATTTGGTATTTATAAAAAACGCAGTATATTTGTACTGTGAATCTCGGATGAAGATGACAGCACTTGAACGAATGAGTCAGGTCCTTAATACACTCAAAAGGTGGTGTCCGAGTGGGTAAGTTGGTCCAACCCTACCAACCGTATCAGAACGAAAAACTGAAACCCTCACAGAAATGTGGGGGTTTTTAATTTTTAGGGTTAGGGTATAATCTTAATTTTGATTGAGATTTCTTACCGTAGAACTCAACTCCCTTGATTTGAGTTACAAGTGTTAATACGTATCTTGGGGAGTTACCATATTGTTTATCAAACTTAACAATAATATGGTAGTTAGAACCATCGGCAGATGAAATCTCAACAACATCACCATCTTTAATCCTACCGATTAATATTTGTTCGGCTAACTTATTTCGGTTATTGTAAATTAAATCAATACCTTCTAATGGTGATGGGTTAGTTATTTTCGGGTCGTAATGTTTACCCTTTTCTTTATATTCAGGGTCTGATAACCTATGTAAACGATTAATAAAATGGTTTTTTGGGTTTATTAAGAATTCAACAGTTCTATCTTGTCCTGTTCTTTTATCTTTAAAGTTACCAACAAATGGACTAATTCTTTTTAAACGTCTATTAACAATTTCTCTTGATATGTTTAATTCAACTGGGTCAATATGTTCACTGATTAAATCATTTACTGACCCTATTACTCTAATGGTTGTTTTTGAGTCTGTAAATTCTTTTAGTAACTTTCTAATTAATTTTTCCATTCAAGTATAAATATTTATGATTTAATTTGGTGGAGTAAATATTCCACCATATATTTGTAGAACCAAAATGACACCACAACCTTTAAAACATAGAATGATGAAAACTATTGAAGTAACAATGCAAGAGATATGGATGGCGACTCGTCCAATTGTTCAAAAGAGTAAGAAGGACTATACTCGTAAACGTAAACATAAGAACCAATCTTGGAATAAGAATGACTAATTAGTTCATTACACAAACCCCTCACTTTTGAGGGGTTTTTTTATTCTATAAAGGTATTTATGGAATATGACTAAAAAAACAAAAATCTATTTACTTCTATCTATCATTATAATGTCTGTTTTTTTTGTTGTTAAAACATCGGTTTTACTTGAAATTCAGGAATCAACAAAATTTACAAGAGGTTTAGAATACACTTGTTTTATATTATTCCTTCCGCTTTTTGGATTAATAGTTCGTGAAATTAATAATGTTCAAACTAAAAAACTTAATGATACGGATAAGTTCATTGATAGAGCGGCGATTATTTCGGTTACTGATAGAAAAGGTAAAATAACTTATGTTAATGATAAGTTTGAAAAAGTGTCAGGGTGGAAACTTGAAGAAGTAATTGGTAAAGACCACTCAATAGTTAATTCGGGGACACAACCTGATGGATATTGGGGTAAGATGTATGAGACGGTATTAAAGGGTGAGATATGGAATGATGTGGTAACTAATAAGGCTAAAGATGGTAGTTTATATTATGTTGACACATACATCATGGCAAGATTCGGAACAGATGGGAGATTAGATGGTTTTTCGTCTATTAGACAAGACATTACGGAACTTAAGAAAAAGGAAGTTGAAATTCGTAACAGAATGAATGCGATAAATAAATCTAACGCAGTTATTGAGTTTGATTTAGATGGTAATATCATTTTCGCTAATAATTTGTTTTTAGAAACTATGGGATATTCTGAACAGGATGAAGTAACTGGAAAACACCATAGAATTTTTGTGGAGGATGAATATGAAAAAAGTGAGGATTATTGTCTTTTTTGGGAAAAATTAAGGTCGGGTGAGTTATTTTCAGGTGAAATCACTAGAGTTAAAAAAGATGGTTCTTTAGTTTATTTACAAGCAACTTACAATCCTATTATTGGTACTGACGGTAAGATTTATCGTGTTATGAAAATTGCTACAGACATTACACAATCTTACGAACAGAAAAAAGAGATTGAGAAGAAAAATACCTATTTAGAACATGCTGCTAAGATATTGAGACACGATATGCATTCAGGTATTAACACTTACATGCCAAGAGGTATTAACTCATTAGAAAGAAGATTAACTCCAGAAGATATTACTAATCTTAAAATTGAAGCTCCACTTAAAATGATTAAGGAGGGACTTAAACATTCACAAAAAGTTTATAAAGGTGTATATGAGTTCACCAATCTTGTTAAGAAAGATGTTGTATTGAATAAGGCCGAATGTAACATCAAGGACATACTCAAGGACTATTTGTCCGCGACTGCTTATATCAGTCAGGTAATATTAGATGATAACCTACCAACGGTTGAAGTTAATGAGCCCTTGTTCTGTACTGCGGTGGATAACTTAATTAGAAATGGTTTAAAGTATAACGACTCTGAAACAAAGTTTGTTGAGATATATTCTGAAGACAATTCAATTTCTATACAAGATAATGGTAGAGGAATTACCCAAGAAGATTTTAATCACTTATCTAAACCATATACAAGAAAAGAAGGACAAAAAGAAGCTGGTACTGGATTAGGATTAAACATTTGTGTGGCAATTTTGGAAGAACACGGGTTTCAAATTACTTGTGAGAAAAATGATATTGGTACTAAAATGAAAATAAAAATAAAATAAAGAAAAAACATGATTGATTCAATTTTGTTAGTGGATGATGAGGATTTGTTCCACTTGGTTTTTGAGGACAGTTGTTCCTTGTTAGACATTACATTGTCATTAAAGAGTTTGAATAGCTCTGATGAGGCTGCTAAATTATTTGCTGACTGGCAAAAAAATTCAGATGGAAAACCTGAGTGTGTGTTTGTTGATTTAAATATTATAGGTTCATCATTTGATGGTATTGAACTTATCCGTAAGGTTAATTTTGAATATGGTAATCACGTAGTGATTGGTATTATATCTTCAAGTAACGAACCTGAAGAACAGGCTAAGGCAATTCAAGCTGGTGCTCAGTTTTGGATTATTAAATCAGATGACATTGAACCAAGATTAGAGGAGTTTAGAAAAGATTACGAAGGTTATAAAAACAGAACTGCTCCATTCAAAGTTTATAAATGATTGTTTTAGATAAAGATACAAAGAAGATATTGATGGAAACCTTGAAGACCAAGAACATTGGCCTTGAAGGTAACATTACTAAATTAATAGATGCTCAAGACGACGAAGAGTTTAAAGAGTATCTTAAAACTTGTATTGAAAAAGATATATCGTCAAGACGGAAACGTTTAGAGATAACTAAACAAGTTCAGGTTCAGAACAAAGATTTAACCACACTCAACGAGGAGAACCAAAGAATGATGGAAGAACTCCAAGAAACATTAAAAAATGTTGAGGAGTCAAAACTAACAGTTGAAGTTCAAAACAGAGAACTAAATGAATGGAAACAGGAGAATTTAAGATTAACTGAAGAACTTCAACAAGAGATGGTTAAATCAGAACAAGCCAGAGTTGCTGCGGAAAACGCAAAGAATGAAGCTGAAAATAATTTAGATTTAATTCAAAAGAAAACTCAATTTGAGTTGATTAACAATATTGTTAGAGTTGCTCTTTATGTAATCATTGGTGTTGGAACTATAACTACTGGAATATATGTTTATTCTATGACAATAGGGATGGATACAGACATCATCGGCTCCACTTGGAGTAATATGTTTGGTATCCTGTTAACAAACAGTTTTAGTATCGTGGGAACAATACTTGGGGTGAAGTATGGTGCGAGTCCTAACAAAGATGATAAATAAAAAATAAAAATTAAAAAAATGAGTAGATTAAAAAGAATGTTATTCGGAGAAACCCCTTATGTGAAGGTGGAAGATAAAAATCGTTTCTATTACATGCTTCAACAAATGCAATCAAATAGATGGAAGATTACAGGAATTGTGTTGTTCTTATTCTTCTTTATCATATTTGGTATCAATATGGCGGTAATGTTTAATATTGAGATTGCGGAAAACTGGAAGGAGATGTTATTAATCCTTTTGGGGGCATTCGTTGGTAATTTGAACAAAGTAGTTGATTATTGGTTCAACTCTGAAGACAGAGATAAGATGTTAATCCAAAAGGTTGACGAGGAAGACGGAAGTAGTTTATCTAATGTAAGTGAGTTCCCAACAACTCCAAGACCACCACAACCACCAATCGTTGTAGTTACACAAGTTAAAGAAGAAACTCCTGAAGTTGTAGAAGAAACCACAACTTATACTGAACCTGAAGTATATGAGGACCCAATCGTTGAGGAATACCCAACAGAGGAACCGACACAAGAAGGTGAAGAAAATATATAACAAATAAGGATTGTTGAAAACCCCACTTGAAAAGGTGGGGTTTTTTATTTATATTAGCGTTATGGAAAATAATAAAGACAGAAAATATTTGGGATATTTGATATGGTTAGTATTCATACTGCTTACGACCCATATAATTTTGAAGATAAGAAATGATATACAAGAAAGAAACCAACAACTTGAAAAACAAAAGAATGAATTAAAAATCCAAAAAAATGTGGATGACACAGTTGTTTGTGATACAATGATTAGTCAACAAACTGAATCTAAACCTTGGCCGATTAGAGTCCAAAGTGTTGAGAAATCAGATGAAAAGAACACACCAAAATGGCAAGTTGTTGCTGAGAATGGTGTGATGTATTATACTAATAAGAAACCAAAGGTTGGTGATATTGCTTTCTACCTAAACGATAACGACGAGATAACTGACAAGTATGGAAATGGAGTGGAAAGAACAAGATAAGAATGATTTCATTGCTTTATATAAGAATTACATTCTTCGTGTAGAACAGATGGGTCCACAGAAATGGTGGTGGGCGGTTTATAAGGATAACGAAGATTTATGTTATGATAACCCATTTACAAGAAATGCTGAATATGGAAAAAAACTCGCTGAAGAGTGCGTCAGAGAAGACGAAACAAATGGTTAGATTCCCAAATGAAAGTGTTCCATTTGAAATTGAATTAGATATGAATGAGTTTCATCTTGAGAAAGATTTTGGAGATGAACTATTTGGGTATTGGAGAGGTGTATACATATCAATAAAAAAATGAAGAAATATATCCACGTAAACCAACACAAGATAAGGTCCAACAAGAAGAATAACACTTTAGAACCTGTCATTACCATTAAAGAAGGTAAGAAGAACACCTATTGTTCTGAGATTGAAATCTTGGGACCTAGTCGTGTTGTGTATGGTGGTAATGAAAAGACATTACTATCTTGTGGTGCTCGTGTGATAATTGAAACTGAATCTGAAATAAACATAATACGATGAATAGAAAAACTAATGAAACTGATTTGACAGGTTTGGTAATAATGATTATTATTTTTACAATTACACTTTTTGTAACTTTATTCTCAGTTTAATATGGCAACACTTGAATCACAATATTGGAACTTTTTAGAAAAGAATCCATCATCTACTCTTACATTTGAGGAGTGGAAACAAAAATGGGCTGATGATATGGGACCCATATTTGAGAAATTAAATAACCCTCCAATTGAATGGAACCTATATCAGAGATATGCTGATAGTTTTATAGGCCACGAAGACATCCCAAGTTTTGAATGGTTTAAACACGAACTGGAACACAACGAAGAGTTCAGGGAGAAGTATGGGGATAAGGACTCCATATATTGTACTGTATGTTCAGGATGTGGTGAAGATGGTTGTTGTAATGCAACAATGTGTAAAATGAGTCCTGATGGGAGTTATTGTGAATCTTACTTAAAAGATTTGAAGGTTTCCTACAAAATGGACGAGTGGTTTATGTTGAACTTGTACGAATCATTGACCGAAGAACAACGGAAACAATACGATGAAGCTTACGAACAAATATTAGATGAGGTATATGGAAAAAATTGATAAACTACACGAAGAACTTGAGAACTTTGAAATGGTTCGTTATAGAATGGAGAATGAAGGTTTCCATTATTGTTTCAAACATTATTCATCATTCAAAGAAGTTGAGGATGAAAAGTTTCACGAATTGAGAAGAAAATATTTGGAGATATCTAACGAGATTGAGGAGTATGTCCATTCAAAGATTAACGAATTAAGAAATGAAATTGATGGATTGGAAGACATCATTTAAATAAGGAAAAAAAGAAATAGAAAGTTATGAATAACGAAATTGAAATAAAACCAGTGTCCGAAATGGAAGCTGACACAAGACAAAAGGTGGTTATAAATGGAAATATAAAAATAAAGAAAATGAATAAATTAGATTTGGATTATCAAAATCTTTTAAAAGATATTTTAGATAACGGAGTAAAAAAAGAAACTAGAAACGGAGGAACACTATCCGTATTCGGTAGACAGATTCGTCATAATATGAAAGATGGATTTCCACTTCTTACAACCAAAAAAATGGCATTCAAAACTATGGTAACTGAATTACTATGGTTTTTAAGAGGTGATACCAACATCAAATACCTTGTTGACAATAATTGTCATATTTGGGATGGTGATTGCTTTGCTAACTATGTTAGAAATTTTCCTAAATATGTAGATTCATTACCTGAAAATAGTGAAACTGAATTTATTATTGACAAAGATAAGTTCATCAACAAAATCAAAACTGATGATGAGTTTGCTTATAAGTGGGGCGAATTAGGAAAAATTTACGGGCGGCAGTGGCGAAATTGGGGTGAAAGAAACCACGATTCTATATCCAATGAATACTTTATTGGTATAGACCAAATCCAAAACCTAATCAACGACCTTAAAACAAATCCTGACTCAAGGAGAATGATGGTTAATTCCTGGAATCCAGGTGAAATTGACCAAATGGTTCTTCCACCGTGTCATTATGGATTTCAAGTTTATACGAGAGAGTTGAGTTTGGAAGATAGATTATTATTGGCAGATAAAATCAATAAAGAAATCAGACAAGATTTATATTCATACGCTTTCAATAACCCAATTTATACAGGTGGTATAGACCAAAGACCAGATGATGTGGAAAGACATCATTTACTAAACGACTTAAACATCCCAACTAGAGCAATCTCTTTAATGTGGAATCAAAGGTCGTGTGATGTTCCTCTCGGAATTCCAATGAACATCAGTTCATACGCTTTACTTTTAATGATGATTGCGGATGAGGTGAATATGGTTCCTGATGAATTAATTGGTAACTTGGGTGATTGTCACATTTATTTAAACCAAATGGAAGGTGTTAAAGAACAAATTGGTAGAGAACCTTACCCATTACCAAAAGTATCTGTCAGAGATGGAATATTTTGTAGTTCAGTCAATGATGTTATTTTAGAAAACTATCAATCACACCCAAAAATTTATTTTCCACTTTCTAATTAATTATGGATAACTTTAAACACATATTAAATCGTATCAAAACTCAATTGGAAGATGTGGATTACGATAACGGAGATGTCTCAGATATTGGAAATGAAATAGGTATTGTTTTGGGTGAGTTTATTACTACCGAAAGTGAATTAAAAGATTTCATACACGGAATAAGACATGGAATGTCATTAACAAATGGAACACACTGATGATTTATGGTGTCAGTATTCTGATTTACCAAGCGTAATGTCTTACGATATACCAAAAGAAAAAAAATACCCCGACAATGTTGTATGGAGTGAAGAACGTGGATACTACGCTCATCTATTACCATATGCGACAAATGTCGGAGCGCCTGTCATCATACCTGATAACATATCCACTTGGAAGAACGAGAAGATACTGAAGACAAACCACTACTTCAACAAGAAGTATGAGGAAATAAAAGAACAGTATGGTAAATTAGTTGAAGAGTTTGAATGGAACCAAATGGTTTATTCTTCAAACTACAACTTTCAACCTATTGTTGGTGAAAAATATTACTTGTATCGTAGAAACAATGGTGAAACTTTCTTATCATTAATAAAACCAACAGAATGGAAACAAGAGTTCATCGGAGAATTTGAGTTAGATTCTGATAATAAGTGGAAAAAATGTCAAAATTAAACGAAAACATTGAATTATTTAAGTGTTATGTAAGAGCGTCACACTTTACAAAAAATGAAGAAGATAAGGACACTTATCACAAAGCTTATGCATTTGCTCTTCAATCATTGGCTGGTAAGATATTAACATTTCACGTAATGACTGATTATGGAATGTTGAGGTCAAGAGTTCCTATATCTGAAATTTTTATAGAAATACCTAAAAATGATATTCCATTTGATTTTAAACAATTATGGGATTGTTTTTCTGAAAATGTAAGTGTAATTACCTATGATTATCTTTATGAAAAAAGATGCCAGGTTGTTTTAAAAGACGGGTCAAAAGTATGGGCGACTTATCTAATGACTGTTGATTGGTATAGAAATCCATATTCTGATGAACCTTCTGATTATAAATGTGGGCACATACTAATTGCTGATGATGGTTATTTACTTTGTCAACCTAACAACAGAATATATTGGAAGGATTCTAACTGGGTGACTAAATCATTTCCAATGGAACCATCAACTTTAAAGGTTGATACACATATTGAATCAGTTGAAGCTCAATCTGATAAATGGGTGTCTGAAGATTCAAATAACTATTATTATGAAATAAAAAACATAGAGAATGGAAAATAATAATTGGGAAGTAAAATGGGTGACAAACGAAATTGCCCGAGGTCTTGATTACTGGTCAAGACAAGAGAACGAGAGTATGTCGTTGTATAAAGTTGAGATTGGAGGTAAAACAATTTCAATGGACGAAACGATGACAATCACTCCAATCACTTTAAATGGTAAGAGAATAAAAATTACTGTTACAGAGGAATGAAAGGGATAGTACTAGCAGGGGGTTCGGGTACAAGATTACATCCGCTTACATTATCGGTAACCAAACAATTGTTACCTGTGTATGATAAGCCGATGATTTACTATCCGTTGGCGACATTGATGTCTATGGGTATAAGTGATATTCTTATTATATCTACCCCACAAGATAAACCATTATTTCAAAATCTATTGGGTGATGGAAGTCAGTGGGGAATTAATTTAAATTATGAAATTCAGGAGAAACCAAATGGACTTGCCGAAGCGTTTATTATCGGTGAGAAGTTCATTGGTGATGATTCTGTTTGTTTAGTTCTTGGAGATAACATCTTCTATGGTATTGATACCGATAAGGTTAAGGAACAGATTGAGAATTTGAAAGGTGGATTGGTATTTGGTTATCAGGTTAATGACCCTGAAAGATATGGTGTGTTGTCTTTTGATAAGAAAGGGAATGTCACAGGTATTCAGGAAAAACCAAAGAAACCAAAGTCAAACTATGCGGTTCCTGGTTTATATTTCTTTGACAACTCAGTAACCAAAGTCGCTTATGAAGTTAAACCATCTGATAGAGGGGAACTTGAAATCACGGACGTAATCCAACATTATTTGGATTGGGATTTGTTGAAAGTCCATAAGTTACCACGAGGAGTTGCTTGGCTTGATACAGGGACATTCGAGTCATTAAATCAGGCGGGACAATATGTTGAGACCATTCAGGAGAGACAAGGTCTAATGGTAGGATGCATTGAAGAAATTGCTTATCAAAACGAGTGGATTAACTCTGAAAAATTGGAGTTTATTTCTGAAAAATATAAAAAGAATTCTTACGGAAAATATTTGAAAAAGATAATATCTAATGTTGAATAAACTAAGGATATTACTATATTTTATCTATGAAAATTTTTGGTTTTGATATCGGTAATCACGAAGTAAATTCTTACTTAAAGTCAGTATGGACTGACGAGACAATGCAATCTAACAGCTACAGACACTTGGGGTTTTTTACCTCACGTCATTTGAGTAGTATCTTCCGTAGTAAAAAGGAAGATGGTAAAAAAATGAGGTCCACCACATATAGTTTTGGTGTTGATTTAATTTGGGTTAGATATTGGATTGCGTTTAACATTGCTTCGGAGTACGTATACCAATCCACACCAAAAAGAAAGAATAAAGGTAAGACAAAAGATTTTGATTTTTATAATGATTAATTATGAACAATGAAGAATTGGTAGAAGAATTATTATGGACCGCCCATAAAAAGGGTATTGGTAACGAAGTTTTAGACAAAGCAAAAGATATTCAAATCTCAACTAGGATGCCTTGGGTTGATTGTGTACAAAGAGCTTACGTGGAATTGGATGTAGATAACTATGAAATGGATTGATTAAAAATATGATATACAAATTAGAATATATTTGGTTAGACGGATATACACCTGAACCAAACATCAGAAGTAAAACAAAGATTTATAATTCAGAATCTGAACCAAACTTAGAAGACTTACCAATTTGGAGTTTTGACGGTTCGTCAACTAAACAAGCTGAGGGTAAATACTCTGACTGTATGTTGAAACCTGTTAAGATGATTCAGGACCCACAAAGAAAAAATGGTTATTTAGTTCTTTGTGAAGTATTAAATCCCGATTTGACACCTCACTCATCAAATCATAGAGCTCAATTAAAAGATGACTCAAATACTTGGATTGGATTTGAACAGGAATATTTCATTTATGATGGAGAGTTACCTGTTGGACATAAAAAGGAACTTATGAAACCACAAGGTGAGTATTATTGTGGGATTGGTAATGGTAATGTTTCAGGAAGAAACATTGTTGAACATCATTTGGATGTTTGTCTATCTTCAGGTCTTAATTTAACAGGTATAAATGCTGAGGTTGCACTTGGACAGTGGGAATTCCAAGTTATGGGAAAAGGAATATTAGATTCTTGTGACCAACTTATTCTTTGTCGTTTCTTATTACAACGATTAGGTGAGACTTACGGTGTGAAAATCAATTACCACCCAAAACCACTTCACGGAGATTGGAATGGTTCAGGACTACACACAAACTTCTCAACCAAGTATATGAGAGAAGTTGGAGGTAAACCTTACTTTGATATGTTATTCTTTGCAATGGAACAAAACCACTCAAAACACATTGAGAACTACGGTTCAGATAATCAAATGAGATTAACTGGTGAACACGAAACACAATCTATTGATAAATTCAGTTGGGGTGTTAGTGACAGAGGAGCGTCAATTAGAGTACCGCAAACTACTGAGAAAAGTAATTGGAAGGGTTATATTGAAGATAGAAGACCTGCATCAAACGCCAATCCATATTTAATTGTGAAATCGATTTCAGAAACTGTTAATATGGTTGAGATGAATTTTAAAATGGTTAATGTGTAATGGAGTTAATAACGACAACAATAATGAAAAAATCTGACGAGGGTGTTCACGGGAACATTTTTGGAGGAACTTTGATGTCTCTAATTGATGACTCGGCTGCATCATATGCGGCACAGATATGTGACACTTCAAGAATAGTGACAATTAAGATTGACGAGTTATTATTTAAGAGTCCTGTTAAGGTTGGTAGTTTACTTAAAATTTATGGTAAAGTTGAAAAGTTCGGGACCACCTCAATCAAATTGTATATTGAGGTACGTAAACATAATGTTCATACTGGTAAACAAGATGCTGTAACACAAACATTTATCACATTTGTGAGGATTGATGGGGATGGTAAAGCAATACCAATCCACGAATACGTTAAGGTGAGATATTATGATAGGATGGAAAAATTTGGTAGAGGTCTTTTATCTTTAGAAGAGAAAGAAAAAGTTTAAAATATGACACTTGAAAAAAATGAATTATTTTTTTTGAAATGTGTTAAAGAAAAGGTTTTAGAAAAACACAATCTACCTCACCAATGTTTGTCAATTGAATTTCATGATGATAGTTTATATAAACTATATTTTATTATGAAAAACTTCCCGATGGAAGTATATCTATATCGATATGACATTATTGATGAAATTGAAAGCTTGATTAAATTTTATTGTAAGGTGACAACTAATAAAAAAATAATGCATATGAAAGTTTACGTTGATTACAGAAGTCCTAAAGGTAATCTTTTAAATTTTGTAATATAATTTGATATATTTATTTTATATGAAAAATTCACTAATAACTGAAGTTTTAAGGATTAATTCTATACTTGGTACAAATCCTAAAGAAATTAATGAAGATTTACAGACAACAGAACAACATTTAAAGAATATTAAAAGTTTATTATCGGCTAACAATCTTCTAAAAAGTAAAATAGAAAAAAGAATTAAAGATATTATAAATTTATCTAACGAACAGATAATAAGTTTTGATTTATTAGAAAGGGGTGTTAAAAAAACTCTACAAATTAAAGGTGATAAACAAAGAAATATTGAATCTTATTTAGATAAAGTTTATAAGTCTTTAAGAAATAGAGAACCAAATTCATACGAAGGTGATTTGGAAAGTAATGATTATGGTTTTGAAATTGAGGAACCCTCAATATTAGGTAAAAAAGTTTTTAAAAAGGAATTATATTATCTACAAGTTGAACTAATTAAGTTACAAAATTGGTTGGATAGAACTGGTAAAACAGTTATAATTTTGTTTGAAGGTAGAGATTCTGCAGGTAAAGGGTCAACGATTAAAAAGTTTACTGAGAATATGAACCCAAGGTATTACAATATAATTGCTTTAGGTATTCCATCACCTGAAGAAAGACAAGATTGGTATGGTAGATATTCTAGTAAACTAAAAAAAGGTATGATAAATTTATTTGATAGAAGTTGGTATAACAGAGGATTAATTGAACCTGTTATGGGATATGGTACTGAGGAAGAATATCAAAATTTCATGGATAGTGTTGAAGATTTTGAAAATAAATTAGTTGAGAATGGTGATTATTTATTTAAATTATGGTTCTCAATAGATAAAGAAACTCAAAAGAGAAGATTTGATATTAGACAGAAATCACCTTTAAAACAATGGAAATACTCACCAAATGACGCTAAAATGCAAGATTTGTGGGATAGATTCTCAGAGTTTAAAGAAAGATTGTTTGATAAGACATCAACCGAAAATCATCCATGGGTAATATTAGACTCAAACGACAAAAGAATTTCAGGATTAAACGCTATTAGATATGTCTTACAAGGTATACCATATGATGATAAAAATAGTGAATTATTAGATAAGGATTATCCAGAAGCGGTCCAAGTACTTAGA
>Ga0222712_10002632_pt1 | contig 20311 bp, 13 predicted proteins | sample C33_657DmetaG_FD_165043 | JGI IMG/M metagenome (GOLD analysis project Ga0222712, IMG submission 165043) | Estuarine water microbial communities from San Francisco Bay, California, United States - C33_657D | ecosystem: Environmental > Aquatic > Marine > Unclassified | place: USA: California... | reverse complement strand
GGAGTTCGCGGAGTTGAGCGCGATGTATGGGAAACTCGTGAGCGTGGATCTCGACGGAATGCGCCAGGGGAATGATTTGGGGGATGGGAGAATGCGAGGACGCGGGGCGGCGCGAGCGCGCGAGCGAGGATTGGCGACGGCGCTGACGCGCGCTCGGGCGTTGAGCGACGCGAGTGGGGTGCGACGGGATGCGGCGACGTGCGTGGAGACGGTGATTCCGAGCGCGCTACGCGCGATGTCGAGGGGAAATGTCCGGGCGTATGAGCTCGCGAGAGTCGCGGCGACGACGCATCCGAACGCGCTGAGGGCGAACGCGTGCGGGTTGGAGGCGGCGTGCGCGAAGGCGTTGCGAGAGAGCTCGAGGGCGAGCGAACGACAAGCGGCGATTCGTTTGCTCGCGACGTTACCGCGCGTCGCCGGGGATGCTCAGGCGTGGAGCGAGTACGCTAGGAGATTGATGCGCGTCGCGAGCGACGGGATGAATCGAGCGTTCGAGGGCGCGGAAGACGGAGCGGCTCGACGAGCGCTCGACGCCGCGCTCGAGCCCGCGGGGGAGGCGGCGCCGGCGGGGTTTGGAGTCGGAGGATTAGGCGCCACCGCTATCGAATGCGCGATCACGGGAATGCGATGCTTAGAAGAGATGCTGCGCACGCGGTTTTCGACGGCGGTGCCGATGCCGAACGCAGCCGTCGTCGAGCTCGTCGCTCGAGCGCTCGACGTCGACGGCGGCGCCGCAGTCGCGGTGCCGGGAACGCTCCCGACACCAGTGGACCCAGAGCTCGTTTTTGAGCTGCCGCGCGTACACGAGGCCGCGCTGGCGCTTTTAGAGGCGCTGTTAGTTTCGGCGCAGACGACGGCGATTCCCCAAGCCGGTCGCATCGCTCGAGCGCTCGAGGGTGTTCTTCGACGAAGCGCGCCGACGGCAGCGCACCTCGATCGAAGTAAACCCGCGCGGTCGTGCATGCGCGCGCGTGCGCGTGCGCACGATACCATCGCTTCGGCGTGTTACGCTCTCGGCGGCGCGTGCGCGAGCGGCGAACTCGCATCCGCCGTGGCGGCGTACGTCATTCAAGACGCCAAGCCGCGTGGCGCGCGAAAGAGTGCTGTGGATGGTGCGACGAAGGAAAACACGAGTTCGGGGAAGAAACGCAAGAAGAAGGGCGGCGCTTGGGGGGCGGCCACGGCCGAGGGCTTGAACGACCTCAACACGGCGGCGCTGCTGGACGACATGAATGGTCCCGCCGCGGGAACGACCGCGATGGAGGCCATGAAGCTGCAAACTTCGGCCCTTCACGCACTCGCAGCGTTTTGTAACGTCGGCGGCGCGATGCTCGCACCTAGCGTTCGAACAAAGCTCGATTCCGCGGTGGCGCACGCGACGGCACAAGTCATTGAGAGGCCGCTTTGGGATGATTTTGACGACATCATGGTGCGTCGACGCGACGCCGTGTACGACGCCTTGCTCGCGTCGGTGCTCGCGCCGAGGCCGTTTAGGTCGCCAAATTTACCGCTTGCGATAGCGGTGTTCTCTAAAGGCGCGCAAGACCCCGCCACGTCGAAGAAGTGCACGCAGGCTGCGATGGCGATCAACGCCCTATTGCATCCATCCGCGCCGCCGTTGGCGCCGCAGGCGCTCGCGCCACCGCGCGAAGAGCACGACGACAGGACGAACGACGTCGCGCCGCAGTGGTCGATGTTCGCATCTTACCACGAAGCACCTAGAGACAAGATCGCGCCCAACGCGTCGCGCGCGAGTGCGATCGATGCGGAGCCGGCGAATGCGCCCAAAGTCGCGCGCACGACTGTTCGCGCCGCCTCCCCGACGGCGAACGCTTCACCCATTGAAGACGAAGATGCCGACCACGAGATGGACATCGATGCGACGACGTCGGCGATGCCAGAGATTCGCGAATCGGTACCGTTTCTTGGAGCCTCGGCCGCGTCGGGAGGTTTCGGCGCCATCGCGAAATCGACGCCGGCGTTTGCGTCGACGACGAAAGCGCCGCCGTATGACTTCATATCGTTATCCGCCGCGCCGACGAAGAACGCGCGCACTCGCGCTGAAATGTGGGAAATAACATCCGAGCCCATCGATCTAGGGAATGGGAAACCAAAGGTCGTGATGGCGCTATCGGACGACTCTGACGGCGAGCTGCCTGAAATTCATAGCGGGACGACGGACGAAGACGACGACGACGAAGTTGCTGAAGAAAACGACGGCGACGCAAGCGACGAGGACGATGGTGAAGAAGAGAATGAAGACGAGGAGAATGAAGAAGAGGAGTGAGACGACTCAACCGTAGCGACCGATGTGATAAACTATACGCATGAGAACCTCAAATGATTTGCGTCAAATCGTCCGCAACCGTCGAGTGCGAGCGTCGCGCCAACCGTTTCCACACAACCGCACACGAAATTTTTTTCGCCGCAATCGCTTGCGACAATGTCTGCCGACGAAGCAATTCGTTCGATCTCCATCAAAGCCGGCTCACTCCGGCGATTGTTCAAGGAGCGCGCGATGTATGCCGATGAAGTCATCGCTGGTCAACGCAAAGTTTCAGCCATGCGTGAGGCCAAAGCGGATGCGCACGACGTGACGCAACAGGTGCGCGGTCGATACGATAAAGTCGCGCGTTCCTCGCGCGTTTTTCTTCATATTTCAATCTCTACGTCGCGCGTGGTCGTCGGAAAGTTGACGTCCTCTACGCGGTTCGCGTCGCGCGCAGGAAAACGTTTTGAGAGAGAGCGAGATGATGGTTCGGGACAACTCGACGCGATTAGAGCAAGCGTACGATTCGTTGACCTTGACAAGCGAGCACTTTTCGCACGATGGGTTGGTGCGACAGAGCGAGGAGTATAAAAAAGCGTCGGCGCTGTTGAAGGAGGTGGGTGAGGCGTTGCGACGGTGAGCTGGCATCAGAGTCAACGGTTCGGCGTGTTGAATTTTTAGCGACTAATACTCAAGTAAATGAACTAATCTGACTACGTCCTATGACTAAATATTAACTTTCTACCCGTACGCGTTTACGTCCACAAGCGGCACGATGTCGTCGTGCCGATTGCGACGGTTCTGTTCCCTCAACGCCCGAAGCTTCAACATCTCGATTTTGTACGCGTTGTAACCGACGACGCCGACAAGGCACAATCCGAGTCCAACGATGTTGTAAAACCCGAACTTATCGCCGAAAACGAGCATGCTCAATATGATGGCTACGATATCTTTCACCACGCCGATCATCATTATGGACAACGCTGAGGTTTCTCGCAGCAACTCAAACTCGCTGAGCGTCAACAAAAACGCCATGCACGCGCCGCTCCCGATGATGACGACGTCCACCACAAAATCCACTGGGCCGGTGAGCCACCGGGAGTGCGGAATCGAGATCCACCACCGCTCTTTCACGCATGAAAACAGAAACACCACGCCACACATCACGGGCATGACCTGGTACACGAACACCACCGGGTGCTCCAAAATGTGTGCCTCCTTTATCCCGGGCGCGCTGTCTCCGGGGGCGTTTAAATCTCGGTGCAGCACGCGCTGCGACAGCGTCCAACGCAATCCACTCATGAAAGACGCCACGAGGCAAAGGAAAAATCCCGAAAGATCGAACCCGGTCTCACCTTTGACGCTCATTACCTGCCCGACGCTCACGACGCATACGACGCCCGCTAAATACCAACTCGGCCGCTCAAATCGAAACCAAAACGCGAGCACGAGCGTGAACACGATTGAGCTCGTCTTCACCACGGTGTAAAACGATACCGATATGAAAACCAAAGACAAATTACTCAACGCAATATCTAACCCCATGGCTGCCCCTACTGGGGCTAAAGCCGACCAGTACACCGCGTTCGGCACCGCCTCTCGCCGTCCGCGCTCGCGCTCCATGTCCTCGATGACCCCCACCGCGATGGCCACCTTGGCGAATAAAAACTGAAACGCAAACTGCATGGACGTCAGGAAAAGCGGCGCTGGAAACCCTCCGCGTTTCTGTCCGAGCACTTGCTTGTTAAACAGCGCCAGACCGGTGCTGAAACTGAACCACGCCACGGCGAGCAACGCGCACTTGAGCGTCTTCCCTCGCACTTCATCCATCACCGACGACGCGCGCTCGCGCTGCTCGCGCGCCCGTCGAATCTTTTGCCGTTGAATAAATCGTCGTATTGACGTTTGAATCTTCACCACCGCTCGCGAGCGACCGTCAGATCCATCGTCGCTTTCGTCGCGCGTTCGCGCGTCGTCGCGCTCGCGCTCGCTCTCGCCATCGATCGCATTCTTGTGTTCTCCGAACCTGTCGCGCATCGACGTCGACGACGTCGACGCGACGCGCGGGGAAACATCCATCGCGCGCGAGTCGGGCGCTCCAATGCGATTCCTCGCCCTCGCTCGCTATGCCATGCAATGCGGCATTGCTCGACTCTCTCGCGACGGCGTTCGCATGCAAAAGCGCAGAGGGAGTAAATTCACGATCGATATCCCGCTCGACGACGACGACGAGGACGATGCGAACGTGAATGAACGCGCGAACGCCGTGGATGATGACTCCGCGGACGTCGCGACGACGAGGGCGAGGGAGGATGTGTGCGTGACGCGAGCGAGCGAGCGAGCGAACGCGCGACTGATTGGTGAATCAGAGCGAGCGAGCGCGAGAACGACGCGAGGGAAACGTTGGATTGACGAAGTGCGATGACTGTTTTCGCAACGCGCGCAGGACGAAGAGCGGGACGTTTACCGTGGATGAGTTTAGGATTTCCAAACGCGGGTTGGGAGTGTCGACGGTGGATTTACAGGCGTTGGAGGCGAATCACGCGGAGACGAGCGAAGTGCGAGCGAGCACGGCGTCGAGCGCGAGTGCGAGCGCGAGCGCTTTGGGGGATGATGAGTTCATCTTAGGCGTGGATGATTTGGACTTCGTGGACATCGTCGGAACGGGGTCGGGAGGGGTCGTGCGGTTGGCGAGGCATAAGCAAACGAGAGAGGCGTTGGCGGTGAAGAACATACAACTGTCCCTCGGGAAAGACGTCGAGGCGCGGAAAAGAATCATCACCGAACTTAGGACGCTGCATAAGTCGTCGTGCGCGTACATCGTGCGCAGTCGAGGGGCGTACTTTGATCAAGGGTCGATTAGCATCCTGATGGAGTATATGGATGGCGGCACGCTCTGCGACGCGACGCGGGCGCTCGGACGATGGCACGAGGAGGATTTAGCGGCGGTGACGGGAATGCTCGTCGACGGATTACATTATTTGCACAGCGAGCTCAAAGTCGTTCATCGCGACATCAAGCCAAGCAATGTGCTGCTGAACACGAGCGGCGTCGCCAAGTTGAGCGATTTCGGCGTGAGCGGTCAACTCATCGACGCGAGCAAGTGTCATTCATGGGTCGGTACCGTGACGTACATGTCCCCAGAGCGCATTCAAGGCGAGTCGTACGAGTACAGCGCCGATGTGTGGAGCTTCGCGCTCGCCATCGTCGAATGCGCGCTCGGAAGGTTTCCCTACAATCCGCCCGACGTCAGCCATCGATTTAGCTTTTGGGACTTGCTCGACATCGTCGTCAAAGCCCCGGTGCCCGAGCTCAAGCCCGAACTCGCGGTATCAGACGAGTTCGCAAATTTCGTCGCCCTCGGGTTGAACAAAGATCCCACCGGGCGCATGAGCGCGCGAAACATGATCGCTCACCCGTGGATTTTCGGCCGCGACCGTCCCGCCGACGCCCGCCGCGTCGCCGCCCTCGTCGCGCGCGCGCGAACGTCTCGCTCCTAGCGCCCGTCATCATCATTTCCCATCTCCATCACCCCCATAGCGCTTAACACGCATCTCCTTTAGTCGCCAACGCGCGCGCCAAACTCCATTCCGTCGTCGCCGCCGTCCTCTCCCGCGCCTCGCGTCTCGCCCGCCGCACTCGCGCGCTCGCGCGATGTCATCCCTTCCCCGCGCGCGTTCTCTGGATGACATCTCTCCCGTCATCGACCTCGCTCGCGCTGCCGTGCGCGCGCGTTCGCTCATCGACTGCCGACGCGCGTTCGCGTCGCTCGAGCTCGCCCGCGACGCGAACGCGGTCGCTCGAGCTCGCGACCTCGTTCTCGTCGCCATCGACGTTTTGGCGTTCGCCGCGACTTTTCTCGACGTCCATGACCGTCAAGACGTCACGCGCGCGCTGGAGGTCGCGCATTTGGCGTCCGCGGTCGTCGCTCGCCGACGCGAGCTCGGCGCCGCGCTCGACGCGAGCGACGGCGCGCGCGCGACGACCGTCCTCGATGACGTTCTCACTCGCTTGACGCGAAAGGACTTCACGTTCGCGCGTGATGTTCCCGAAAGCGCGACGTCGTGCGCGCTCGCGCTGGCGACTTTGGGCGACGACGAAGCGCGCGAGGCGTTGCGCTCGAGCGGGGCGGAGCTCGGACGGTTCGCGCGCGCGAGCTCGCGCGCGAGCGATGACTTAGCCCAAGCCGTGTGCGTCGCGTTCAAATCGATCGACGACGGTGGTTTTGATGCGTTCGATGCGTTGTTACGGTCGTACGACGACGTGGACGACACGGCGTGGACGTACGACGTCGCTCGCGCGCGCGCGTCGTGCGCCCGGACGTTGGCGCGACGGCTCGAACGCGAGCTCGCGAGCGGGGCGATTTCACCCAGCGCGCGCGCGACGGTGGCGTTGAAGATGATCGACGCCCAAGGGTGTGGGACCACGGCGGTGGTTTGCGCGCTCATGAACGCACACGAAGGAGTGAGCGAGGGAGAAGAAATCGCTCGAGCGGTGGACGCGGGCGTTCGAGCGCGGACGCGAGACGTCGCGAAATGGACGTCGAGTTCGTCCTCGCCGAGGGACGTTCGACGAGAGGCGCGAGCGATGGCGTACGTCGACGCGATGGCGACGATGAGCGCGAATGCGCGAGAGAGAGAATCGGTGGGAGAGGCGCGAGGGACGTTCGCGACGGCGGCGTGTCGGTTGTTTTCGCTCGCGCACGGGATTTTGATTGAATCGCGCGCGAATGCGCGCTCGCCGAGCGAGGCGTCGCGAGCGGTGAAAGCGTTGACGACGTCGACGGTGTTTGTAGATGGCGCGAACGTAGCGCGCGCGATGTCGATGAAGGAGGCGGTGGGAACTCGCGCGGCGCTCGCGACGCTGGCGACGTACGCGTACGACGCGGCGCGCGACGTCGAGCGCGGCGAATGGGGGAAAGGTCTCGATGAAGTCACGATTTCGAACGCGCGTGCGAGCGTGCATGAATTCGTCGTGATCGCTCTGGGTAACGTGATGCGCGCACACGTTGAGGAGGTCGTCGTCGAAGTCGCGCACGCGCTGATGATGTTGGAATTCGCGCGGAGGACGACGACGGTGGAGTACGCGCAATTACTCGGCGTCGTGGCGTCGGTGCTGAGCGCACCGGAACCGATGATGGATTCCCCCAGGACTGTGGCGTTTGTGAGTGTGCTTCCAGACGTCTCGGAAGACATGTCGGACGACGTCGCGAGCGCGAGAGTACACTTGGCGCTGCGACTTTTACCATTCGTAGCGCCGAAGCTATCCTCCTCGCGCATCGTCCGCGATGTCGTCCCGTTTGTGGATGCGTGCTGTTTGCACGAACGCAAGCACGTATTAAAAGCCGCGCACGTGGCGTACGCGGGCATCTTCTACGCCCACCCGGAGTTGCACGGGGCGCTCGTTCCCAAATACGTGCGCTCGTCGCTCGAAAACTATCCCGCAAAGACACCAATCGAGCCGTTTATCGCGGCCGTGGCCATCATCACCAAGCTTGGTGACGCCGGAAGTGATCTGGGCGTGCTCATCGCGCGCGAGATTTCCGAAAAAGTCCGATTCATGGACGCGGAGGCCGCCGACGCGCCCCTCGCCGCCGACCGCGACCCCCCGGTCGAGCCTCTGCGTCGCTTACTGTTTCAGCTCATCACCCTCGTGGATTTCCCACTCATCCCAGTCGTGCGGGACATCGTCCAAGACGCGGTCTTCGCCGCGCGCGACCGCTCAACGCGCGTTAGGCTTCATCGCGAGCTCGCGAGCGTCGTCGCTCGGTGCCCGGATTACGCCCGCAAGCCCGCCTTCGTGGATTGGATCTTGCGTCTCTCGAGCAAACTCTAGGCGTTCTCGCGATGACGCCGTAGCACCCATTAGTGTTGTTAGCGCTCTAGTCCACCGCCCCATCGCGCTTAACGCGATGGTTGATCATCAAATCAGTCATCCGATCCGCGCGCCGCGAGCGCTGACGAGGCATCCAGACAGTTACCCACGCGCGATACGGCGTCACAATAACCCGCGTGAAAGCGACGACAAATCTCTCTCGCGACTGACATGAGCGACCAGAAGAAAAGAAAAATATCGTTCGATTTCCTCCGACCCAAGGCCAAGGATGAAATCGAGCTCCCGGGGTACTTGCGCGAGCTCCAGCGCGCGCCGAGCGCGGACTCCAGAAACGACTTGTCCGCATTCATCGGTCGTCGTCGGTCGTCGATGGATTCCGATCGTTCGACTCCACGGAACAGCGCAAACGACCACGCGAGTTCGAATGAAGACGAAAAGTGACGAGCGGTGCGAGGACCGGCGAGAAGGGGGGCGCCTCCGGGGCGAAGCGCGGCGCGCGAACGACGCTGACGAGGCGTATCGAATCCGTCGACATTTTTGTTCTTAATCGGACTCAGCGATTTGAATTGTAAAGTAATTTGTTCGTTGTTTCGTAAAAAAATCGTCAGGGCGCGCGCTAGAGCGAGGCGAAGGGATTCGGGAGACGGGCGAGGAACGCGGCGGGATCGCGAGCGAAATCCTGGACGCCGTCTTCGATCCAACGCTGCGCTACTTTCATGCGGTGTTCGTCAGTGGGCATGCGGTAAAGGTAGGCCAGTCGGCGCAACGCGGCGGCCGCGGGGCCATCAATGGTGACGTCGCCCACGGGAAGCGCCACCGCGGCGTCGCGGGCGCCGAGAACCATCATGTCGCCGATGTGTTGGTAGCGAAACGGCAGCGCCGGGCGGCCGTTGATCGCCGCCCATATGTTCCACGCAGCGTAATCGGCTTGTTGAAACGCCACTTGCGCGGTGGATGGCAGCACTTCAAAGTTGGTGTCGATTAAGTCCGCGGCGCTCGAAGAAGCGTCGCCGACGGCGTAGATGCGAGAGTGCCCGTAGACGCGAAGCGTCGCGTCCGTCTTCACCTTGCGCGTCGCCGTCATGGGCAACGGCCAATCGCTCGGCGTCACCGCGCGCTGCCCGACGGTCCAGCACACTAAATCGTACATTTGTTCGCCTTCTTCGCCGTTGGCGTCATTCAGGATGATTTTCGTCGCCGTCGCCGTCGCCGCGTCCACCCCTTTCGCCTCGATTCTATCCAATCGAACCACTCGACCGTCGACGACGTTCACCGCCGCGTTGTTCAAAACCTTCATCGCCGCCGCGCGCTGTCCAGGCGGCGACGTCGTCATCACTCGACTATTCGGTGTGATCATATCCACCGACCCACCCGCGGGGCTCGCGCGTAGTCGTTCGGCGACGACCGCCGCGAGCTCTACGCCCGCCAACCCGCCGCCGACGACGGCGACTCGCGCTTTCTTCCCATCGCGCTCGAACGCGTTCAACGCCCGCGCGATCGCCTCCGCATCCTCCGCGGTGTTCAGCGCGATGGCGTTCGCTTTCGCCCCATCCACGCCGCCATCGCTCGTGGACGCGCCCAGGGCGAGCACTAAATAATCGTACGCCAGCGTCGTCCCGTCGCGAAGCGTCACGACCCCCCCGAACGCGCTCACGTCCTCGCCGTCGTACCCAACTCGACCGTCCTCGACGTCGAATCTCACGACGTCACCGCGCACGAACTCGACGCCGGTGCCGCGCACGAGATCGTCGTACGATGGGGCGACTTCCGCTCTCCCCATCGTCTCGTTCACGAGCTCGTACAGCAACGGCTTGAACGCGAACGCGCTCGCGCGGTCGCACAACACGACGTCGATCGCGCGCTCGCTTTCGCGCGCGCGCTTGGCGAGTTTCAGCGCGGTGTACAACCCACCGAAGCCGCCGCCGAGGACGACGACGCGCGGGTTTTGGCCGATCGCGGTCGCGGTCGCGCTCGCGTCTCGTCGGCGAGCCGCGCGTCGTCGCGCGCGCTCACGAGTTCGCATTTTCGCGCGTTGAGATGCCACGCGCGACGTCGAGGACGACGACGACGATGCGTTCGATTTCATGACGCTCGACGTCGAGTGTCGAAGACGCGAAGCGATTAGGAGTGAAGCGATGTGATGGCGAGCGCGATGGCGAGCGCGAATGTCGATCGCATCGTCTTCTGAGGTCATCATTCGACGACGATCGAGATCGCGATCGAGGAAAAGGAAATAAATCACTCGAGTGCAACGCATCGCGCGCGTTCAACGCGAAAAGCGAGAGAAAAGGATTTCGACGTTGGAGCTCGCGCGACGCGCGCGCCGGCGTCGCGATGGCGAGCTCGCGCGAGACGAGCGACGCGTCGATCGGGGTCTCGCTCGCCATCATCAGCGCGTTCGCCATCGGGACGTCGTTCATAGCGAAGAAAAAAGGGTTGCTCAACGCCGCGATGGCGTGCGAGAAAACGCGCGCGAGCGCTGGAGGGTTCGCGTACGCGCGCGAACCGACGTGGTGGCTCGGCGTCGCGTTGATGGCGATCGGTGAGGGGTGTAATTTCGCCGCGTACGCGTACGCGTCGGCGACGATCGTGACCCCACTCGGGGCGTTGTCCATGATCGTCACCGCGGCGCTCGCGCACGCGGTGCTGAACGAGCGATTGACGACGCACGGGTGGGTCGGGTGCGCGTTGTGCGTCGCCGGGAGCGCGGAGATCGTCGCGCACGCGCCGGAAGACGCGCCGATGGTGAGCGTCAAGGCGCTCGCCGCGATGGCGATGAAACCACTGTTCGCGCTCTACGTCGTCATAGCGGTTGGAAGCGCGATTTGGCTCGCGATTGACGTCGCGCCGACGCGCGGGAACGTAAACGTGTTGGTGCCGATTATGATTTGCTCGCTCGCGGGTTCGCTTTCGGTGGTGTCGTGCAAGACCCTGGGCGTGGCGGTGAAGATGACGTTTGAAGGGAACAACCAGTTGGTGTTCGTCGAGACGTGGGTGTGCGCGGTTTGCGTGGTGGTATGCGTGCTGACGCAGCTGAATTATTTGAACAAGGCGCTCGATCGATTCAACACGGCCGTCGTGACGCCGGTGTATTACGTGTGCTTTACGACGCTCACACTCACGGCGAGCAGCGTGATGTACGAAGATTATAGGCATCAAACCACGCGTGATATAATCGCATCGTTCGCGGGGTTCGTGACGATCGTATGCGGCGTGTACGTGCTCACGACCGCCAAGGATGGGTACGGGACCGACGTCGTAAAGTTCAAGCGCTCGGCGGGCGCGCGAACCGAACGCGCCGTCGACGACGAAGAGTTAGCCAACGTCGCGTCGCCCGCGCGCGAACGAGATGCATAGTATAGTGTAACGTCTAGTAGTATTAGCACATCGTGAGATCGATTCCCGATGACAAAGTCCGCTCGCGTCGCGATCGCCTCGCGAGCGACCGCGACTAAGGCGCAAACGAGCGATTCGACATCTTCTCACGTCGAATACGGCGTTTCGCTCGAACGCGTGCGCACTCGCCCATCCGTCTCAATGTACAACACCTGTTTCTCATCACGCGCGATGTGCTTGAAGCAATAATTCGTGAGCGCCATCGGACACCGCTCGCAATCCTCGACGACGCACGCCCGCGACAAACCGGCGCGATCTCTCTCCTCGTTCGCTTTTTCCCCTCCAACGCGCGACCCATCGTGTCCTCGACGCAATGCAAATCTCCCATGCTTCGCCCGTAACTTCTCTAACAGCACCCAGTACTGTTCTTCGTACGCCAATCTTAAATCTCTCGCGCGTTTCAGCCGCCGCGCCACGAGCGCGCGTTGCGTCGTCGTCCTCGTTCTCCCCCCCCCCTCCCCTCCATCGCCCCACTCGCCTTCGCCTTCGCCTTCGCCTTCGCCTTCGCGTTCATTCATCTCATCCCCGTCGTGCGAATCCCCGCTCGCTTCCGACGCCGATCCATCGTCCGCGCATTCGGATTCCGATTCGCTCGCCAACGCGTACGCGCGCGTCGTCGCCCGTCGCCCGTCGCCCTCCGATTCATCCCTCGTCCTCGTCCCGTCCTCGTTCGAATGTTTCCAATCGCTCGATGGTTTCACGTCGCGTTCGTCCTCGACGTCGACGCTTTCGCGTTCGATGACGTCATCGCGCGTCGACGCCATCGCGCGCGCGCGACGAGGCGCCGAGTGACCGCACACGCGCGCGCGCGCGACCGATGGCGCTCGAATCGCACGCGCGCGCGATCGCCCGTGCGCGCTCGAACGCGCATGGACTTTGTCGACGACTCGCGCGCGATCGCCCGAACGCGAATCGACATCGAACTCGATCGTCCCTTCGTCACGCGAGTTCGAGCGACGACGCGTTGGAGCGCGCGCGCGACGCCCGAGGGCGCGTCGCGCGCGGCGCCCTTTGGGGTCGCGGTACCCATCTGGGATTGCCCGCGAATTTTGTGTTGCGATGGCGCGACGACGCGTTCGTGGAGGAGAACATGAACGCGGAGCTGTGCTACGCGAACGGACGCGCGCGCGGGCGCCGCGGCGCGTGTTGGGAGGAGGATTTCAGCGGGTACGCGCAACGATTGGAGTTGGACGACGCCGAGGCGTTGACCCTGAGCGCGTGGACGCGCACGGGGTATTGGGCGAGTGCGTCGTGCGTGGAGGAGTATTTGGATTTAGAAGTGTGCGACGGAGGCGATGGGGATGTGATTGAGATCACGATGAAGATGAAAGGAGGGCGAGTGCGGGCGAAGTTGACGCTGGACGGAGGGACGGCGCTTCCGAAAAGGCTCGCCATCGCGGTGTGCGGGGACGAGGACGTATGGGAATTTGAAGATTGGTGTCGCGATAGCGAAGGGGCGGCGTACGCGAGGAGGACGGTGTTGCGCGGCACGAACGGAGGGACGCAGGAGTTTTACGTCACGGGAGCGACGTCGGGGTGGAGCAACGAGGGGTGGGAGATTTTCGACAAGCCGAATGAGAAGCCGCGAACGGTGATCGTGGATGCGATGGCGAGCTCGAATGTACCCACCGTGCGCGCGTCGTCGTCGCACGTTTTGGTGGAGCCGATTATTAATGGAAAGAATGTCGGGCCGTTTATATTAGACACGGGCGCGAGCGGACTCGTCGTCACGCCTCGAGCGGCAAAGCGTTTGGGCCTACGCGCGTTCGGCGAAGTGCACGTCTCGGGCGTTTCCGGTCGCGTGCCGTGCCAGTTTAGACGTGGGGAAGATTTAAAGCTCGGACCGTTGACGTTGCTGCGGCCGGTGTTTATGGAAATGGGTTTGGATGGCATAGTATCGGGATCGAAAAAGCCCGTCGCCGGCATCATCGGATTTGATGCATTCAAAAACGCGATCCTGAGTGTTTCCGCGGGGGGCGAGCGCGTAGATTTATACGCCGCCGATCAAATCGACGTCATCGACGAAAACTGGGCATGGCAAGAGTTGAGATTGGTGTCAAATGTGCCGCACATAAGCGCCACGTTTTCTGGCGTCAGCGACGACCACAAAACCAAACCAAATATTTTCATGATCGATAGCGGTGCCGGTGGAGCTGATGTTATTTTCCATTCCAAGGCCGTAGAAGAACTCGGTTTAGCGGCGTTGTTAGGTCCAGAGGGCGATCGCGTGTCGAGTCGAGTACGCGGCGTGAGTGGCGCGAACGGCGAAAGCGCGGGAGCGACGATGACCTTTCGGACGTCGATGGATTGGTTGGAGCTCGTGAGTGCAGGATCAGACGGCGCTAACGTACGATTCGAAAAGATCGATACTTTGCTCGCGTCTGGCCCAGGATTCAGCCTCTCCGAGCATAGTTGCGGAATGATTTGTGCACGATTATTGGGAACGAAGCGCATCGTGTACGACGTTCCTCGTAGAAGAATAGCGTTTGTCGATTGAAAGAATTACCCAGCGTTGTTCTGCATGTTCGTATTAAATACAGTAGCAATTTTCTAAGTCTTTATACTTCTGGCACCTGCGGGAGCATCATGATCAGATCCACGGCTTCGCGCGGCTCCATCTGCTCGTCCAAGATGGAGGCCACGGCGGTGAGCACGGGGAGGCTTACGCGATACTTGCGCGCGAGCTTGACCACCGCCGTCGCCGTCGCCACCCCCTCCGCAACCTGGTTCATCGACCCAAGGATTTCCTCTAATGACTCGCCCGCTCCGAGTCTCACGCCCACCGTACGATTGCGGCTTAAGTTGACGAAGCATGTCAGCATGATGTCCCCGGTGCCGCTCACGCCGGCGAGCGTTTCGGGTCGGGCGCCCATCTTACCAGCGAGCCAGCGGATTTCAGCCACACCCTGGGCCACGAGCGCCGCCATGGCGTTGTTTCCGAGTTTCAGGCCCTCGACAATACCAGCCGCGATCGCTAGTACGTTCTTCATCGCCCCCGAAAGCTCGACACCCGTCACATCCGTGCTCGTGTTCACGCGCAAGCACGATGACCCGAACAGCTGCTGTACGCGAATAGCAAGTTTTTCATCCTCGCTCGCGGCGACGATGGACGTCGGTAAACCCTGCATGAGCTCCACCGCGAACGTGGGACCGGACAGCACCGCCAGCGGTTGCGGCCGCCCGAGAGCCGCCGGGATAACCTCGCTCATCAATTCGCACGTCCCCACCTCTAAACCTTTACTCAGGCATAACATCGGCGTCGCGGGATCGATGAAATTCTTCACGCCGGTCAAAAAAGCTCTCGATTGTTGCACGGGAACGGCGTGTATAATAAAATCACATCCCTTCAGCGCCTCTTTCGCATCTGTCGACGCCCGAATATTAAGTGGGAGCTCGTACGTCGCCAAGTACTTCATGTTTCGGTGCGTCTCGTTCAACGTCTTCGCGTCCTCCTCGCTCCGCATCAAAATCACCACATCCAAATCGCTCTTATTCCTCGCCAAAAGTGTCCCCATCGCGGTCCCAAACGACCCTCCGCCCATGATCGCCACCTTCTTCGCGCTCGCCAGCACGCTCTCATCCGTCGAATGCGACTCCACGAACGCCTTCCACCGCATGATCTTATCCCACGCCTCGACGATCGATTCTCGATCGCTCGCGCTCATGCCCGCGCGAAAACTCTCGTACGCATTCCCTTTTCTTCCGTTCGCATTCGCATTCCCTTCGATCGTCATTCGACTCGCTCTCGCTCGCGCCCCGCTCGCTCGCGCGCCGCTCGCTCGCGCGCTTCCCCTCCTCCCCTCTCTCGCCCACTCTCGCCCGTTCGTCGCCATCGGACATCGCGCGCTCATCGCGCGCGTCATCACTCCTTTTTTTAGCCCTTCGCCCGCTCGCTCGCGTGTCTCTCGCCGTTCGATGCGTCGCGCTGTGCCGATCTATTGTGTCATCGCTCGTCATCGCGCTACCTCGGTCATCGGTCATCGGTCATCGACCGCACATCGTGACCTCGCGTTGAATCGCTCTCGCGCCTTTCATGCGCGCCGAGCGAGCGCGTTCGACGTCGTCAATCGCCTTCGCGCGTTCAAGCGCGAAAGGGAACCGCACGAAAACAACGGCGCGAATGAAAAGTCGAGCGCGCGACGCGTCGCGCGCGTCGAGCGACGACGCGACGCGCGCGACCGTCACCGAGGTCAACGACTTGGATGACGACGAAATGCGAGCGAATGAGACACACGCACGAGATGGTGCCGAGGCGATCGCGAGAGATGACGGTTTAAGGGCGCACGCGGAGCATTTGCGATACCGGTACGCGACGTTCGAGCGAAGGAAGCGAGCGGTGACGGAGGCGGAGATCTCGTTGGAGGCGTTCGCGCGCGGGTACGACGAGTATGGGTTTACGATTGATAAAGAGAGTGGCGAGGTGAGGTATCGCGAGTGGGCGCCCGCGGCGGCGCACATGGCGCTCATCGGGGACTTTAACGCGTGGGACGCGAAGGCGACGCCGATGACGAAGACGGAGTACGGGACGTGGGAAGTGACGTTACCGAAAGGGGCGATCGCGCACGGTTCTCGGGTGAAAGTGCGCGTGTTCGCGGGCGATAGAGGGGAGTTCGATCGAATTCCAGCGTGGATTCGCCGGGCCACGGTGGAGCCGGGGGTCATGGGCGCGGGGTACGACGGCGTGTTCTGGGCGCCGGAGGAGACGTATGAATTCAAGCATCCGTCGCCGCCCAAGCCTCCGGCGTCGCGAATCTACGAAGCGCACGTCGGGATGAGCTCGCTTGATCCCAAAGTGTCGACGTATCGCGAATTCGCCGATACCATTTTGCCGAGAATCGCGAGCGGTGGGTACAACACGGTGCAACTCATGGCTGTCATGGAGCACGCGTATTACGGTTCGTTTGGTTACCACGTCACGAACCCGTTCGCGGTGTCCTCGAGAAGCGGCACGCCTGAAGACTTGAAGTACTTGGTCGATACCGCTCACGGGCTCGGCCTGCGCGTGTTGTTGGACATTGTGCACTCGCACGCGTCGAGTAACGTCAACGACGGCATCGCCGGTTTCGACTTTGGTCAAGGTCCAGAGGATTCTTATTTCGGCGCCGGTGCGGCTGGCTACCACTGGTTGTGGGACTCGCGGCTTTACAAGTACGATAATTGGGAAGTGCTGCGGTATTTGCTCTCCAACCTGCGATACTGGGTGGAAGAGTACAAGTTTGACGGCTTCCGATTTGACGGCGTGACGTCCATGCTGTACCACCATCACGGGTTGCAAATGGAATTCTCTGGCGATTACGCGCAGTACTTCTCCATGTCGACAAATGTCGACGCTGTCGTGTACTTGATGCTCGCGAATGATATGTTGCATACACTGTACCCTGAAATTGAAGTCATCGCCGAAGACGTCAGTGGGATGCCTACTTTGTGCTTGCCCGTGAGCGAAGGTGGCGTCGGATTCGACGCTCGCCTCGCGATGTCTATCCCCGATTTTTGGGTTAAGTATCTCAAAGGACGCCCAGACGAGAGCTGGAGCATGTCCGAGATGGTGAGCACTTTGTGCAACCGCAGATACACGGAAAAAACCATCGCGTACGTCGAGTCCCACGATCAATCCATCGTGGGCGACAAGACCACTGCGTTCTGGTTGATGGATGCCGAGATGTACACTGGAATGTCTACGTTGAATAAGCCGTCGTTTGTGATCGAACGCGGCATCGCATTGCACAAGATGATGCGTCTCGTAACCGCCGCTCTCGGAGGTGAAGGGTACTTGACGTTCATGGGTAACGAGTTTGGGCACCCTGAATGGGTCGATTTCCCGCGCGCGGGCAACAACTGGAGCCATGCTTTCTGCCGCCGTCGATGGGACTTGGCCGACGCGGACCATCTTCGCTACAAGTTCTTGTTGGAGTTTGACAAGGCGATGCTAAAGATGGATGACGAGCACCAATACATGAGCGCTGCGCACCAACACGTGAGCACCGCGGACGATTCCCGCAAGATCCTCGTCTTCGAACGCGGTCCTTTGGTCTTCGTGTTCAATTTCCACACCCACCAAACCTACGAAGGGTTAGAAATCGGCGTCGGCGAGCCTGGCAAGTACCAATTGGTCTTGGACACCGACGCCTCGGAATTCGGCGGCGCCGGTCGTTGCGGCTTCGGCGTCGACCATTTCACCGCTCCCGGCGGGCCTCCATCCTGGGTCGGTCCATGGGAGCAAACACCGCGTCCGTGCAAGATGTTTGTCCTTTCCCCGTCGCGCACGTCTCAAGTCTACCGTCGCATCGATTAGCCCTTTAGCGACGTCCTTACGACGTCCTCGGCGTCATCTCAACCCTCGCTCTCGCCTCTCTCTCGCCGTTCTCGCCTCTCTCTCGCCTCATTCCTCTTCGCGCGTCTCCCGCGGCGCGCGATTTTGCGAATGCCCCCACTATCGCGCACCGTCGCTTTCGCCTTCGCCTTGGTCGTCGTGACGTTCGCATCGTCCGCGTTCGCGTCCCTCGCGTCCCTCCCCGAGTGCGCGCTCGCGTCCCTCGTCGCCGGCGAGTGCGACGACGTCGTTCGCGTCGCCTTCATCGGCACCGACGCCATCGGTGCGCTCGTCGTTCGCGATGTTTCCTCCCTCTACGCCATCGCTCGAGCGAGAGGGTTGGCGTCATTGATGCGATGCGCGGCGAGCGGGCGAGCGGCGCCCGAGCGAGCGAGCGCGCTCGCGACGTCTCGCGCGTGGTCGAAAGCGCATCGTGGGGCATCGCGAGCGACGATCGCGGCGAAAGCGAACGAACGATTGAAGTTTGATTCGAGCGAGATGTGCGTCGGGGGCGACGTGAGGAGGGATCTGGAAACGTTACGAGAAGGCGCGGATGTCGTCGCCCGAGCGACGTTGCGGCGGTTGGACTTCGCGTTTCATAACGTCACGAGAGGGTTTTACGAGCACAGCGCATCGAGCGACGGGAGTTTGGATCATTTTCACGCCTACGGTGTGCGAGCGAGCGGAGAGGAAATGGACATCGATGGAGACGGTTGGGAAGACGCGCACGGGAAGCACGCGCACACGGATGTCGGCGTGGCCATCGTGATGACGCCGGCGTTGCTCGCGGACGAGACGAGAGGGGCGCGAGGATCGCGCGGGTTGTTCATCGGCGACATCGAACCGGATTTGCCGGATGATGGGATGATCGTGATGCTCGGCGAAGCCGCGCGAGCTTGGGCGCCGGGATTGAGCGAAGAGATGCGCGCGTTGCTTAAAGTGCCGACGCACGCGGTGCGACTTTCAGGCGAACGCGCGTGGTTCGGGCGCATGGTGCTTCCAGAAACGACAACGATGCATCCGATGCGCGAGCACGAAGGGCTGACGTTTGGAGCGTGGCACGATGGGGCGATTGGTGCCGCAATGCGCTCAGGAGATGACCCCGAGCACGATCGATGGGCGTCGGCGGCGTGTCGCGCGCCGGTGGCGGCTGGCGAGGTCGGATCATCCAACCCACACGCGAGACGAATTTTGGCAGATGACAACTCGTGCGACGTGGGCTACATTTATTGCTGGCTATCTTGCTTACAAGCGCCGAGCGCGTGTTCGAATACGGCGCAGTGCATAGACCAAACGAGCGGCGCGGTATGGGCCGGCGACGCTTCGGGACACTGCTCGACGTGCGCGCCAACGTGCCCGGCGAGAAATACGACGTCGTCGCGCTCAGGGTATTGCAACACGGACATCCCGGCGACGACGATGTTTATGGATGGGTTTTCTCTCAACGGCGGGGGATCAAACGCGCCGTGCGTGGCGTTGTTGTTCAAAACGTGGACGCTGCATACGCCTGCGCTCATGGCGCTCGGCTTTTTCGCCACGCTCATCATGGGCACGAGTATCGAAGCCTTGGCGGCGTTACGCCGCCGATTGCAAAGCCCCGGGTTTTGCAACTGCCACAGCATCCCTCCGCCCAAATCGCGGGTATATTGCGTGTTGCTTTACACCGTCCAAGTCACCATTGGGTATTTACTCATGCTCGTAAGCATGACGTATCACTTCGTGCTCTTCTCCGCCGTCATCGTTGGCTTGGTCATCGGCCACATCGTGTTCGGCGCCAAATCACCCGTTGCGGCTACAACCACCGCGTGCTGCGCCTTTGCGTCACCGAGCGACAAAGAAGAATGCAAGGGATGCGCGCCTTCGCCCGACGGCCAGCGCGCGGCTTGTTGCGCCGTCGCCGACCCGCCGACGCCCACCGCGGACGACAATAACGCGCTCGCGCCGTGCTGCGCCGCGCGCCGCGCCGACGAAATATCGCGATCGAGCACGCAATCCAGCGGTGATCTCGAGAAACCCCTCGCGCGAGATTCCTACGATCCCGAATCCCAGCGCTAGTCGCGTCCGTCGCGTCCACCCTCGCCCTTCTTCCTCTCGCCGTACCCTTGTCATCTCCATACCGTCTCCCACCGCCTTCCCGCCGCGTTTTTCGCCGTTCGTTCGCGTCAACTCCCTCGCGACGCCGTGTCACACGCCTCCGATGCGCTTTCGTCGCGTCTCGCGCGACGGCGTCTCTCGCGCTCGCGCGTCCTCCCGGCCCGCCGACCGACCGAACATCGACCGACCGACCAAACAGTCTCCGACCGACCGACCAAACAGTCTCCGACCGACCGACCAACAGTCTCCGACCGACCGACCAAACAGTATCCGACCGACCGACGACCAAACAGTCTCCGACCGATCGACGACCGATCCCGTCCCCGTCCCTGGGTTCGCGAGCGTCCATTCGTCGATTTATGACTCTCCACGTCACCCCCCCCCCCCGGCCCCCGCCGCCGCCCCCC
>Ga0222712_10002631_pt1 | contig 20314 bp, 20 predicted proteins | sample C33_657DmetaG_FD_165043 | JGI IMG/M metagenome (GOLD analysis project Ga0222712, IMG submission 165043) | Estuarine water microbial communities from San Francisco Bay, California, United States - C33_657D | ecosystem: Environmental > Aquatic > Marine > Unclassified | place: USA: California... | reverse complement strand
TCTGGTTCAAGAAGGTCCGCGAGAACCACTCCCTCGTCTGGATCATCTGCCTCTTCGTCAACGTCGGCATGTGGTTCGAGCGCTTCGTGATCACCATCACCTCGCTCGCCAACGACTACCTGCCGTCGAGCTGGGGCTACTACAGCCCGACGATCGTGGATATCTTCACCTTCTTCGGCACCTTCGGCTTCTTCTCGGTCCTCTTCCTCCTGTTCGTGCGCTTCCTGCCCCTCCTGCCGATGGCCGAGGTGAAGATGGTCGCGCCGCAGGCCGACCCCCACGCCCACTGATCTCCGCCGCAACCCGACCATGAACGAACGTAACGAACGCATCCACGGCGTGGCCTGCACCTTCCGCAAGGTGTCCGACGTGTTCCACGCCGCCGAGAAGGTGCGCGATGCCGGCTGGAAGAACTGGGACGTGCACACGCCTTTCCCGATCCACGGGATGGACCAGGCCATGGGCCTGCCGCGCTCCCCGGTCCCGCGCCTGACCCTGCTGGGCGGCGTCACCGGCTTCATCACCGGCTGCCTGCTGACCTGGTACATGAACTCCTACGACTACCCGCTGATCGTCGGCGGCAAGCCCTACTGGAGCGTCATCTTCCCGTTCCCGGTGCTCTACGAGTGCACGATCCTCTTCGCCGCCTTCGGCACCTTCTTCGGTCAGTTCATCTTCAACCGCCTCCCGCGCCACAATCACCCGCTGTTCGAGCTCCCGCACTTCGCGCGCGTGTCCGACGACACGTTCATGATCGTGCTCGAGGCCCGCGACCCGCGGTTCCATCTCGATGAGTCGCGCAACTTCCTCCAGTCGCTCGGCGGCCAGGAGATCACCGTCATCCGCGACTAATCCGCACCCATGAGCCGTTATCTCGCATTCCTCGCCGTCGCGGTCGTCGCCACGATCAGCTTCCTCGGCTTCCAGGGCAAGGTCTCCAAGGACACGCCCGTCTATGTCTTCGACGACATGGACTATCAGCCCAAGTACAAGGCCCAGGGGGAGAACGCCTTCTTCGCCGACGGGCGTGACGCGCGTCCGGCCGTCGCCGGCACCGTCGCCCGCGGCACCGGCCTCGAGCCTCTCAAGGTCTTCTCGGCCGACTACCGTCGCGCCGAATCCCTCAACCCCTCGTTCGTGAGCGGGAAGGACGCCAAGGGCGAATTCCTCGCCGGCTTCCCCGCCAAGTCGCTCAAGCTCGTGAAGGGCCAGCCCGGCGACTACGCCGTCGACGCCGCCGTCCTCGCCTTGGGCCAGGCCAAGTATCAGGTCTACTGCGCGGTCTGCCACGGCGACGCCGCCGACGGCAACGGCATCATGAAGGTGCGCGCCTCCCTCGAGGGCGACGTCGGCATCCTGACCATCGCGAACCTCCAGACCCCCGTCATCCGGGCCTACCCCAACGGCCAGCTCTTCGACGTCATCACCAACGGCAAGAACACCATGATGGGTTACGGCGACAAGCTCACCCCCGAGGAACGCTGGGCCGTGGTGGCCTACCTGCGCGCCTTGCAGCTCTCCCAGAACTGCCCGCCCGAGCTCGTCCCCGCCGACGTGAAGGCCCAGATCAAATAATCCGACCATGAGTTCCCTTTCGCCTCACGCCCTCACCGCCCATTGGAAGAAATTCCTGGCCTTCGGCGTCCTCGCCCTCGCCGTCGTCTGGTACTTCGCCTGCGCCGGCCTCGCCCATCACGACAACCGCCAGGCCCTCTCGGTCCTCGTCGGCGCGCTCTTCTGGATCGCGACCCTCGTCGGCATGCTGATGCTGACCATGATCACCCGCGTCTTCGACGCCGGCTGGGCCCCGCTCATCCGCCGCAACTGGGAGCTGCTCATCGTCGGCCTTCCCGTGGTGATCCTGCTCGGCGTCGCGCCGCTCGCCTTCAGCGAGTCCTTCCGCCACGCCGTCTGGTATTGGACGGACGCCGCCCACGTGCTGCCGAGCGGCCATGAGGTCGGCCACGACCCCATCCTGCAGGCCAAGAGCTGGTTCCTGAACGAGAAGTTCTTCCTGATCCGCGTCGCCCTCTACGTCCTCGTGTTCGGCGCCCTCGTCACCCTGCTGCGCCGCTGGTCCTTCGCCCAGGACACCGACCGGACCGCCGGTCACACGCACCGCCTGCACGCCGTCTCGGCCGTGGGCATCCCGCTCGGCGCCGTCACCCTGACGATGCTGGCCTTCGACTGCCTGATGGCCCTGTCGTACCACTGGTTCTCCACGATGTACGGCGTGTGGTTCTTCGCGCTCTCGGTCCGTCTCGCCCTCGCGGTCACGGTGATCCTCACCTACAAGCTGTCCAACGGCGGCTGGCTCGACGGCCTGCTCAACCAGGCGCACCGCCACGTGCTGGGCTGCCTGATGCTGGCCTTCACCGTCTTCTGGGCCTACATCAGCTTCTCGCAGTATTTCCTGATCTACACCGCGAACATCCCGGAAGAGACCTTCTGGTATAACATCCGCGAATTCGACGCGGCCACCGGCCTCAAGAACGAATGGTGGGGCGTCTCGTTGTACCTCATCTTCGGCTTCTTCCTCCTGCCGTTCCTCACGCTGCTCTTCTACCGCACCAAGATCGTCGCCGGCCGCTTGCTGGCCGTCGCCTGGGTGATCGTCGTGGGCGGCGTCGTCGACCTCTGGTTCAACGCCATCCCCCGTCAGGTCCATGACAAGGCCGCGCCCGAAGGCTTCGTCGTGACGCCTTTCCTGACCTCCTCCCTCTTCCTCGACCTCGCGGCCATCCTCGGCTTCGGGGCGGTGGTCATCGCGCTGTTCCTGCGCGGTGCGTCCAAGCACCAGACCATCCCCGTCCACGACCCTCGTATCCTCGAGTCCATCCATTACCATGAGTGATTCTTCTTCCTCCGGGAAGCGCCCCCTGATCCCCGGCCAGGTCGCCGTGTGGCTCGGCGTCGTCGCCTTCGTCGCCGCCGGCCTGATCGTGACGGGCTATTCCTACCTCGCGCTCCGTCAGGCGCCCAATCAGGACGCCCTCCGTCGCCAGGCCCAGAAGGACCTGCGCGCCGAGAACGCCAAGAAGGCGCAGGCCTTGCTCACCGAGCCCGCCCGCAACGCCGACGGGACTTTCCGCATCCCGGCCAAGGCCGCCTTGGCCCTCGCCGCCGCGGACGCCCAGGTGCTCGACAAGGTCCGCCTCGCCGCCGCTCCGGCCGCTCCCGCTGCTCCGGCCAAGCCTGTCGTCCAGGCTTTCGTCAAAGCCGATGCCGAGCAGATGAAGCGCGGCGCCGCCGTGTACGCCCGCACCTGCATCGCCTGCCACCAGCCGACCGGGCTCGGTCTGCCGCCCGTCTTCCCGCCGCTCGCCAACGCCCCGATCGTCGCGGGCGACCCTGAGCTGCCGGTGAAGTTCATCCTGCAGGGACTCATGGGGCCGATCACCGTCAACGGCATGACCTACAGCAGCATGATGCCTCCGGTCGCCGGCCTGAGCGACGCCGATATCGCCGACGTCCTCACCTACGTCCGTCAGAGCTTCGGCAACCAGGCCAACCCGGTCACCGCCGATCAGGTCCGGGCGATCCGCGCCGCGAACGCCGGCCGCACCGCGCCGTGGACCACCGCCGAACTCGGCCTCAAATAATCCTCCATCTTCCTTCCACCGATGTCTCAGGATAACCGTTCCGGCCGCCCGCAGGGCCGTCCCCCCGAAGGCGACGCCCGCCTCTCGCGCGTCGAAGCCTCGCTCCGCGGGCCTTTCCTCCTCTTCTTCGTCTCCGCCGTCGCCTGGCTCCTCGCGGCCTCGCTGTTCGCCTTGGTCGCCTCGCTGGGGCTGGGCTCGTCCGCCGGGCTGTTCCGCGACTGCGAATTCCTCACTTACGGACGCGTCGTCGCGGCCGAGCGCAACCTGTTCGTCTACGGCTGGGGCTTCAACGCCTTCTTCGCGGTGAACCTCTGGCTGCTCTCGCAGCTGGGTCGCTTCGAGTTCCGCAACGGCTGGCTGGCCACGCTCGGCGGCGCCGTCTGGAACCTCGCGCTGACCTACGGCGTCGCCCGGATCTTCGCCGGCGAGCTCAACGGCTTCGCCCTGCTGGAGATGCCGCGCGAAGTCGGCCCGGTCCTCGCCGTGGCCTTCCTGCTCGCCGCGTTCTGGCCCATCGTCGCCTTCGCCCGTCGTCCCACGGGTCACACGTTCGCCTCCCAGTGGTTCGTGGTCGGCGCCTCGTTCGTCTTCCCGCTGGTCTATCTCCTCGCCCAGCTGATGGTGCTCTGGGCGCCCGCCTCGGGCGTGGTGCAGTCCCTCGCCCACAGCTGGTTCGTCTCGAACGTGCTCCTGCTGTGGCTCGGCGCCTCGGCGCTCGCCGCGACGTATTACTTCCTGCCGAAGCTCCTCGAACGGACGATCTCCGCCTACTACCTGGCGCCGGTCGCCTTCTGGACCTTCTTCCTCTTCGCCGGTTGGACCGGTCCGGCCGCCCTCGTCGGCTCCCCGGTGCCGCTCTGGCTGCAGTCCGCGGGCGTCGTCGGCTCGGCGATGCTCCTGGTCCCGGTGATCATCACCGCCTTGAACTTCCACGGCACGCTCTGCTCGCAGGGCGGCTGGGGCCGGGCCTGGAATGACACCACGTTGCGCTTCGTGTCCTTCGGCGCCGTGGCCTTCACGCTGTATGGCGCGCTGCAGGCCTACGCCGCCTTCCGCGGGCCGAGCGCGTTGCTCCGGTTCACTTCGTTCGGCGTCGGCCTGGAGCACCTGCTCACCTACGCCTTCGTGACGATGGTGCTCTTCGGCGCCGCCTACTTCATCCTGCCCCGGCTCACCGGCTCGCTGTGGCCTTCCGCCAAGCTGGTCCATGTCCACTTCTGGGGGTCGGCCCTCGGCATCCTCGGCTGCCTGACGGCCTGGCTCGTCGGCGGCTGGCAGGTCGGTCAGCTGCAGGCCGCGGTTTCCGTCGCCCACGCCGACGTGCTCCGCGCCGAATCCTCCTGGTTCCTCGTGCTGACGGTCTCGTCCGTGCTGCTGCTCGTCGGCCACGTCGCCTTCGCCCTCAACGCCTTCGGCATGATCCTCAAATCCTCCGCGCCGGTCTCTTCCGGCCGCCACGACTAACTCGTCGCCCCCATGAAGAACCTCAACACCCTGCTGGCCGGCGTCTTCGCCGCCGTCGCGTTGCCCTTCGGTGCGCTGCTGCTCAGCGGACAGTCCCAGCTCGGCGGCCTCGGCCGTGCGGCCGGCGAAGAAGGCGGCGCGCTCTTTCCCGCCCGCGAACCCGGCCTGGCCATCCAGGGCCGCGAAGTGTATCGCTCCCTCGGTTGCGTCAGCTGCCACACCCAGCAGGTCCGTCCGGCGGGGCAGGGCAGCGACCTCGCCCGCGGCCTCGGCGTCCGTCCTTCCGTCGCCCGTGACTACGTGCTGCAGCCGCAGGTGCTGCTCGGCGACCGTCGCCTCGGTCCCGATCTCGCCAACTACGGCGCACGCAAGACCCAGGTCGACCCTGAGGTCCTTCTGACCAATCCCGCCTCCAGCGGCGTGGCTTGGCATCCGTCCTACGGTTTCGTCGATGCCGGCTCCCGCACGGCCCTCGTCGCTTACCTCAAATCCCTCCGTCAGGACTACCCGTCCCCGGAAGCCAAATTGAAGCAGTGAACCCATGAACGACCGTAACCGTCATCCTGATCATAACCGCCCGCGCCGGGGTCCCTCCGGCGCCGGCTCCGAAGGGCCTTCCGACGGACGCCTGGTGGAGGTTCACGCGCAGCTTTCCCGCGACAAGGACGAGCCGGCCGAAGGATTTTCCCTCACGCCGATCTTCATCGTCTTCCTGTTCTGCGCCTTCGGTTTCTGGGCGGGTCTCTACCTGACCCGCAACTCCGGCGAGTTCTCGGCCGGCGCCTTCGACCTCGACGCCCCCAAGGCCGTCGTGGCCGGCGGCCCCGCTGCCTTCGAGCCCGACGTCGCCAAGGGCGAGCAGCTCTTCATCGCGAATTGCGCCGCCTGCCACCAGGCCACCGGTCTGGGTGTCCCCGGCGCCTTCCCGCCTTTGGCCAAGTCCGCCTGGGTCGCCGGCGCGGAAGAACGCCTCATCAAGGCCATCCTCGCCGGTCTCGCTGGCGAGATCGAAGTCAACGGCGCGAAGTACAACGGCAACATGCCGAACATCGGCGCCAACCTGAAGGACGCGCAGGTCGCCCACATCGCGACCTATGTCCGCCAGGCCTGGGGCAACGCCGCCGGACCGGTCATGGACAGCAAGGTCGCCGAAGTCCGCAAGGCCATCGGCAACCGCGCGCAGTATAATCCGGCCGACCTCCTCAAGGAGCATCCGCTCGAGGTGAAGTAAGCTTCGCCGCCGAGGAAAAAAGAAGGCCCGGGAGCGATCCCGGGCCTTTCTGTTGCCGTCGGACGGAGGCCTTAGGAGTGCTTCTTGATGAAGGCGGCGATGTCGCCCTTCGGGCGCGCGCCGACCATCTTGTCCACCACGACGCCGTTCTTGAACAGGAAGAGGGCGGGGATGGAGTTCACGCCGAGCTGCTGGGCGAGGGCTTGGTTCGTGTCGACGTCGACCTTGGTGATCTTGACGGTGCCGGCCATCTCGGAGGCGAGCTGGTCGAGCACCGGTCCGATCTGCTTGCAGGGACCGCACCACGTGGCCCAGAAGTCCACCAGGACGGGGACGGTCGAGTTCTTGATGGTGCTCTCGAAGTTGGAGTTATCGAGGTTGGTGATGTGTTCGGAGGCCATGAAAAGATTCAACCTTTGGTTCTGACGAAGAGTTCGACCGCGAGGAACCACACGGCCGTCGCCGCGGCGGCGAAGGCGAGCAGGCTGACGACGGCGACGGCGGGGCTCACGGTGCGAGCGACGACGGGCGCGGCCGGGCGAGGAGCCGCCGGCGGGGGCGGAGGCATGGCGCCGGTCGCGGCGGGGGCGGGCACGGGGGCCGCGGTCGGCGCGATGGGGGAGGCGGGCTTCGCAAGCTTGAGCTTCGGAGCGGCCGGGGCTTCGGTGTCGGTGGGCGGAGCCGGCATGGCCGGGATCGGCTTGGGTTCCGAGGATGCGGCGCCTTCAGGGGGAGGCGGCGGGGGAGGCGGGGGGGGCGGCAGCTCGTTGCTCATCGGAGAAGATTCATCAAATCTTGGGTGACTGGTGAGTCAATCCGTCTGTGGTCGATTTTGGTTTAGGCGCCCCGCTGATGTTTGCGCAGAAGGTCGGCCAGCTCCTCCGGATGGGCATCGGCGATCGTCCGGCCTTTGCGGGCCAGATCTTCCGTGGTCTTAATGACCGTTTCGGTCATCTGGTCATGGGTCTCGGCCGAACCGCCGACCAGTTTGAACCCTTCTCCTTGGGTGATCCGCCGATGCTTGTCATGGCCGTCGAGCCCTAGGCCGAGGAGGGAACGGGAAGGACGGCTTGCGCGTGCCATGCCTGCAGACTGAGGCCTGCCCGGACGGTTTCAAGTCCGTGGTCAGGAGTCCTGGCTCGCCGGCGCGTCGAACTCGGAACCGGCTTCGAGTCCTTCGCCGGCGTTGGGCGCGCCCGTGGCGTCAGCCTTGGTGCAATTGATCTCCGCGAAGGACAGGTCCTGCTCGAGTTTCAGCTTCCCGAGGCGGGCGAGTTCCAGGCAGGCCAGGAACGTGGCGACGAGGAGGCTCACGGTCGGACGTTCGGGCAGGAGGCTGGTGAAGGTGAAGCTCGCCTCGGTCTCGAGCCGCGCGAGGATCGTCTCCATCCGGTCCGAGACCGTCGCGGTCTCCACGGAGATGCTGCCCGGCTGGATCCGTTCGGCGAGCCGACGGAGGACCAGGTTGAAGGTGTTCCAGAGTTCGATGCGGTCGGAGGCCGCCACGGGGCGGACCACGGCGTCCTCGCCCTGAGGCTGCACGACGTAACGGCTCAGCAGGCCCTGACGGTCCTCGACCAGGCCGCGGATGAGGGCGGCGGTCTCCTTGACCCGCTTGTACTGGATGAGCTGCTGCACGAGCGCCCAGCGGGGGTCCTGGCCTTCGTCGGCGGCGGCGACTTCCTCTTCCGGCCGGCTTTCGACGGGCAGGAGCGTGCGGCTCTTGATGTACATCAGCGTCGCGGCCATGACGAAGAAGTCTCCCGCCAGCTCCAGGTTGTCTTTTTCCTGGGTCCGCAGGATCTCCAGGTACTGCTGCGTGACCTTCTCGATCGGGATGTCGTAGATATCGATCTCGTTCTTGCGGATCAGGAAGAGCAGCAGGTCGAGCGGTCCCTCGAAGACGTCGAGCCGGATGGGCAGGTCGGCGGGCGGCAGGATGCCGTCCGTCGGAACCGAGGGGGATGGGGGAGGTGTTTCCGACACGGCTTAGAATCTGAACAATCTGAACCGCAGGTGGAAGCCCAATGAGCCGATGCCGCGGTTGAGGGGGTCCATGCGCTTGTTGAGGCCGTACTCCAGCTCCCAGGAGTTGCCGACGCGCTGGATGAGTCCGGCGCTCATGAAGGTGGTCTGCGCGAGGATGGCGTCATAGTTCAGGCCGCCGATGACGCTGTAGACGGAGTTGAGGCGCAGCCGGCCTTCCCAGATGAGCTGGCGGGCCACGGTGGCCTGCCGCAGTTCGACCCAGCTCAGCGAGCTCTGCCAGAAGTCCCCCGAATTCACGGAAATGCTCTGCAGGGATTCGAGCGGGGCGCCGCCGCCGTTCGGGAGCCGCACGGCCGAAGCGACCGTGAGCCAGGAAGTGGGCGTGAAACGGAGCGCCCCGAGGAGGTCGGTCCGTCCCGTCTCGGCGTCCGTCGGACCTTGGCGCCAGTCCGTGAAGAAGTCGGCCCGGGCCAGTTCCCGGGTGCCATCCTGACCGTCCCGGGTCTCCAGGGTGTTCCGGACGCCGAAGCGCACGGCCTGTCGGTCGGTGGTCGAGGCCGCGTCAAGCCGGTCGGCCAGGTCGAGTTCTTCGAGCACGGTGACGGAGACGGCGCGCTGGGTCATCGGCGCGACGCCGACCTGCTCGTCGGCTCCGGGCATGACGCGATACTGGAGCATCGGGCGGAGGCTGTGGCGCAGGCCGTCCACGCCCCATTTCTCGGCGCGGAAGTCCCAGGAGCCGGTCACGAGTCCTTCGAGGTCCACGCCGGCCTGTCCGATCACCTTGGAGGCGGCTCCCTGGCCGTCGATGCCATCGGACCAGCCGGTGGCACGGACGCCGGCGACGGGTCGCAGGGAAAGCCAGTCGCCGGCCCGGTAGGTACGGCTCAACCCATAATAGCCATCCAGCCGCGCCGATGACCAGGCCGTCGAGGCGAGGGTCGCCGCCTGGAACGCCGGGAGGGGGAGGTCTTCCGAAGGGCGTTCGGTGAAATAGCCGAGGCTGACGAAGGCCCGGCGGTCCCAGGCTGATGCGCCGAGCCGCGCCGTCGGCAGGTCCAGGCGAAGCTCAGGGAGCCTCTGGACCACGTCCTGATAGTCGTCGGCCTTCGCCGTGAGCGCGGCGGAAAGGTAGCCGCCGTCGACCGCTTTCACGGCTTCCAGGTTGAACTGGGGATTGCCGTTTTCACCGATCAGGAAGGGCCGGAAGTCGCGGAGGACGGCGGGGTCGGACTGCGCGAAGGCGTTGGCGGTGATCTCGACGCCGTCGAGCGTCCGTCCGTTGAGGTCTCCCAGCAGGAAGGCGCGTTGGTTGTCGGGCAGCCGGCCGTAGACGTCCGCGACCGGCGTCGTCTGGTCGTCGATCCAGCCGCTTTGCAGCTGGCCTTTCCAGCGCGGGCCGCCCGGGGCCTGCTTGGCGTTGTCGAAGCGCAGGGCCGGCCCGACGAGGACGCCCGAACGGCTGTAGTAGTCGACCAGTCCGCCGGCCCAGAGGCCGGGGCTCATCTTGGTGAGGAGCGTGGTGCGCAGGAAGCCGCCCTGCTTGTTCTCGTTGCCGGTGTTGAACCAGATGTCGTAAGGGAAATCCTGATAACCTTTCTGGCCGTAGTACGGCAGGTTGAAGAGGGGCACGCCGGTGGCGTAGGCCGTCGCGCTCCGCATGGTCAGGCGGTCGGTCGATTCGACGTAGGCCAGTTCGGCGATCCGCAGATGCATCGCGCTCGGGACGGGTTCGCCGTTCCAGACCCGGACGCCGCGGATCGTCTTGTCGCCCTTGACGATACGCAGCGAGTCGGCGGTGAAGTAGACGGGAGACCGTCCGAAGCGCACGTCGGTCGCCTCGATGGTGTCGGTCCGGGGGTCCACGGTGATGCGCGCCCCCAGGATGCGGAGTTCCTTGGTCGCGTAGACGACGTCGCCCTCGGCGACGATGACTCCGGTGCGGGCGTCGCGTCGGATCGTCCGCGCGGAAAGGAAGGCGTCCCGCGTCTGCAGGCGGCCGTCCGTGGCCACCAGGACATGGCCCCCGTCCTCCGAAGCGAAGGAGCGGGCTTCGATGCTCGGTTCGCCGGCGCGCTGGCCACGGTCGCCGGGGGCCGGTTCCGCGGCCAGGGCGGCGGTCAGCGAAAGGCTCGCGGCGAGGATCCAGAAACGATGGCCAGGCATCCGTCGAGCGTTGTCGCTCCGGGCTTTCCCTCAAGTATTTTCGGGCAATGTGCGCTTGCCGACCTCGGGCCGGCGGAAGAGTCTCGGGGGATGCGCCTCAGTCCCGCCGAGTTGACCGCCTTGGTGGACGCCACCGAGACCTCGCCGCATCGGTTCCTCGGGCTGCATCGTCTCGCCGGGGGCGGCCTCGTCGTCCGTTCCCTCCTGCCTTGGGCCACGGGTTGCGAACTCCTGCCGGAGGGCGGCGCGCCGGTGCCGATGAAGCGCCTGCACGCCAGCGGCGTCTTCGAGCTCGAGCTGCCGGGGAACGCCCTTTTCCGCTATCGTTTCCGCGCGAGCTATCCCGACGGCGTCCGCCGCGAGTTCGACGATCCTTACCGGTTCCTGCCCACCATCTCGGAGGACGACCTCTTCCTCCTCGGCAAAGGCGACGATCATCGGGCGCACCACAAGCTCGGCGCCCATGTGCGGACCCTCGACGGCGTCGCCGGGGTGAGCTTCGCCGTCTGGGCGCCCTCCGCCCGCCGGGTCTCGGTCGTCGGGGATCATAACCTCTGGCACGGACGCGCGCATCCGATGCGTAACCTCGGCGCCTCCGGGATCTGGGAGATCTTCCTGCCCGGGCTCACGGCCGGCGCCCGCTACAAGTTCGAGATCGTCGGACCGCACGACCCCACGCCCTTCCTGAAGACGGATCCCTACGGCCTCCACTTCGAACCCTCGCCGAATCATGCGGCGATCGTCTGCGACGTGTCCGGTTTCGTCTGGCATGACGAGGCCTGGCTGGCCAAGCGCCGTTCCCGGGACCTGCGCACCCGTCCGATGTCGGTCTACGAGGTCCACCTCGCCTCCTGGCGGCGCGTGCCGGAGGAGGGTGGCCGCGTCCTCGGCTACCGCGAGACCGGCGAGCAGCTCGCCGCGTACTGCGTGAAGATGGGCTTCACCCACGTCGAGCTGATGCCTCCGTCCGAGCATCCCTTCGACGGCTCCTGGGGCTACCAGGTGACCGGTTTCTACGCCCCCACCCATCGGTTCGGATCGCCGCTCGACTTCATGGCGATGGTCGACGCGCTGCACCGCGCGGACATCGGCGTGATCGTGGACTGGGTCCCCGCCCACTTCCCCCGGGATTTCTTCGCGCTGGCCCGCTTCGACGGCACGCATCTCTACGAGCATGCGGATCCCCGCCTGGGCGAGCACCAGGACTGGGGCACGCTCATCTTCAACTACGGCCGGCACGAGGTCCGCGGCTTCCTGGTCTGCTCGGCGCTTTCCTGGCTCGAGCGTTTCCACGTCGACGGCCTCCGCGTCGACGCCGTGGCTTCGATGCTCTACCTGGACTACTCCCGCAAGTCCGGCGAGTGGATCCCCAACCGCTTCGGCGGCCGCGAGAACATCGAGGCGATCGAATTCCTGAAGCAGGTGAACGCCTTGGTCCACCTCTACCACCCGGGCGTGGCGATGATCGCCGAGGAGTCGACCTCGTTCCCGGGCGTGACGAAGCCCGTGCCGGAAGGCGGCCTCGGCTTCGACTTCAAGTGGAACATGGGCTGGATGCACGACACGCTCGACTACTTCCGCCAGGACCCGCTTTACCGCAAGTTCGCCCACGACAAGCTCACCTTCGGGATGCTCTATCAGTGGAGCGAGGCGTTCGTGCAGTCTTTCTCCCACGACGAGGTCGTGCACGGCAAGGGCTCGCTCATCGGCAAGATGTCCGGGGGCGACGACGCCGTGAAGGCCGCCAATCTCCGTTGCCTGCTGGCCTTGCAGTGGTGCTGGCCCGGCAAGAAATCCCTCTTCATGGGCTGCGAGTTCGGCCAGTTCGCCGAGTGGAAATACGACGCCTCCCTCGACTGGCATCTGCTGGACTACCCGCTGCATGCGGGCGTCCAGCGGCTGGTGGGGGACCTCAACCGGCTCTACGTCGGCGCGCCCGCGCTGGCCGAGCAGGAACTCCGGCCCGAAGGCTTCGCCTGGCTCGTCGCCGACGACGGCGCGCAGAGCGTGCTGGCGTTCGAACGTCGCGGAGGCGACCAGGCCTGGGTCGTCGCCGGGAACTTCACGCCCGTCGAGCGCACCTACCGGTTGGGCGTGCCTTTCCCCGGACGCTGGGAGGAAGCCGTCAACACCGACTCGAAGCACTACGCGGGCCAAGGCCTCGGCAACCTCGGCGGCGTGGTCGCGGAGCCGGTTCCCTGCCAAGGCCGTCCTTATTCCATCGAGGTCCGGCTGCCCGGCCTCGCCCTCGTGGTCTTCCGTCCGGCCGCCGGCCGGGCTTCCCGCTGATGTCCCGCTCCGAACTTTTCCGCCGTCACGTCGCCGCCGACCCGGCCAATCCTTTGTTCCGTTTCTCGCTCGGCCAGGCGTTGTTCGCGGAGGGCGATGCGTCCGGCGCGACCGAGCACCTGCGGATCGCGGCGGCTTCCAAGGCGGATTGGATGATGCCGCGCATCCTGCTGGGCAAGTGCCTCCGGGCTGCCGGCGACCAGGCGGGCGCGCGGGCGGTGCTGGGCGAGGCCCTCGCGCTGGCCGTGGCGCAAGGCCACGAGGAGCCCGAGGCCGAGCTGCGGGCGCTCCTTGCGGAGGTCTGAGGGCTTATTCGACCCGTTCCAGGATCACCCGGCGTAGGTCCATCACGGCGGCCTTGGCTTTCTTGACGGGGCGGACGGTGAGCGTGTTCGCGCCCGCGACCAAGGTGATCCGGCCGACTTCGCGCGGGACGAACCGCTGGAAATGTCCGGTCTCTTCGACCGTGAATTCGCAGGTCCTGCCGGCGACGTCGAGCGCGACGACCGAGCCTCCCTGGCCCTTGCCGCAGCCCTGCAGGACGGTCACGCGGTAAGCTCCCGCCTGCGGCGCCTGGAAAGTCCAGGCCGCGGTGTCGGCCGCGTTGACCCAGAAACCGAGCGTGTCCTTCGGCGGCGGCTCCTCGTATTTGAGTTTCGTGCCTTTGACCTGGGCGTCGCGGGCTTCGAGGTGGATCAGGCAGTTGGGGCCGGCCTGGCCGGCGTCGTCCATGGCCTGACGCCAGGCCGCGAGCACGGGACGCATCGCTTCCGACTTCGGGAGCGCGGTCAGGCGCGTGGTGTCGGTCTTCACGAAGCAGGCCTCCCAGCCGGCCCGGTCGAAGCGGGGGTTCGCCTTGGGGCGCTCCGCGCCGACGCCGCGGCGCCAGGCCTCGAGCTGTCCGCGCAGGGCCGCCACGCGCGCGGGTTCGGCCGCGGCGCGGTCGGTGGTCTCGCCGGGGTCCTGCGCGAGGTCGAACAACTCGGCGCGGCCGTCCTCGTAATGCTCGATGAGCTTCCAGTCGCCTTCGCGGATGACGCCGCCCGGGCGGCCGCCTTGGTTCGTGTAATGCGGCTGGTGCCAGGTCAGCGCCCGCGGCTTGGCGGCGGCGGGTGGCTTGCTGTCGAAGAGGAGGGGCGAGAGGTCCTGGAAATCCGCGGTCGGCGGCGCGGACGCCTTGGCGAGGGCGCAGAGCGTTGGCGCCAGGTCGCCGAGCGACACGGGGGCGCCGATCACGCGGGTGGCGAGGCGGCCGGGGTACCGCACGATCAACGGCGTACGCAGGCCGCCTTCGTAGAGGTAGCCTTTGCCCGCCCGGCAAGGGGCGTTGAAGGTCGAAGGAGTCTCCTTCAGTTCGGAGACATGCAGGCCGCCGTTGTCGGAGGCGAAGATGACCACGGTGTCTTGGGCGAGCCCTTGGTCGTCCAAGGCCTTGAGTACCCGTCCCACCGAAGCGTCGAGCGATGCGACCAGCGCGGCATACGTCGGATGGAACGCGTCCGCATGCGCCGCGACGGCCTTGGCCGGCGCCTCAAGCGGGATGTGCGGGTTGTCGAAGGACAGGAAGAGGAGGAAGGGCTTGTCCTTGTGGCGCGCGATGAACTGGGCGCCGAACTCCGCCTGCCCGAGTTCGCCTTTGCCGCCTTGCGGCGATTCGCCGCCGGGGTTCGCCCGGCCCGGGAAGTATTCGTCGAAACCGTGGTCGGTGGGCTGATGACCCTTGCCGCCCAGATGCCACTTGCCGACCGCCGCGGAGACGTAGCCCCGGGGCCTGAGCAGCTGCGCGAGGGTCGGGACGTCGCTCGGGAGGAAAGCGCTCGAGGTCGGGTTCAGCAGGCGATGCGAAGCCCGGTCGGTCCGGCCCGGGAGGAACGTCGTGATCTTCAGGCGCGCGGGGCTCTGGCCCGTCAGGACGGCGGCGCGGGAAGGGGAGCAGACCGAGCCGGCCGCATAGGCCTGGGTGAAGCGCGCCCCGTCGGCCGCCAGTTTGTCCAGGTTGGGCGTAGGGTGTTCCTTGCGGCCGTAGCAGCCGAGGTCGTTGATCCCGAGGTCGTCCGCCAGGAGGATGACGATGTTCGGCGGACGGTCCTGCGCGTGGAGCGGCGCGCACGCCGTCAATACGGCGAGGAGAAGGCCAAGAAGCGGGCGGGGCATGCCTTGTCTTAGCACCCCGGGGTATTGTGCAAAAGACAAAACCCGCTTTCGTACGGCCTATGGACAACCCTCTGCTCCGGCTCGGCCTCGCCTCCGTCGATCTCGCCATGGCGGCCGTCTCCTGGTTGATCCTCCTCTGCACCTATCCGGATTTCGCCCGTTGGCGGGCCGAGGGCTTCGCCACGGCCCATGACGCCTACACGCGCAAGGTCGGCCGGGTCGTCGGCCCATTGCTCGTCCTGCAGATGGCCGGTCACCTTGCCGATGCGGCGCTCGGCGGCGCCTATCTCGGTCTCGGTCTGGTCGCCGTCTCCTGGGCCCTGACGGCCGGGTGGTCCGTCCCTTGCCATCGTCGGCTCCGCGACGAGGGTCCCGCTTCGCCGGCCTTGGCGAGCCTCGTGCGCTCCCACGCCTGGCGCACCGCGGTCTGGTCCTTGCTGGCGATGGATTCCATCAGGCGGGCCGCGGGTTGACAGCGTATCGTAGCTCGTGATGCTCCACTCTGATGAAGACAGCCGACCTTAGCGCCGCCCGCGCTGCTTCCCGCTGGGGAGCCTTCCGGCGGTTCCTGGGTTTCGTGGGCCCGGGCTTCCTCGTCTCGGTCGGCTACATGGATCCCGGCAACTGGGCCACCGACCTCGCCGGCGGTTCGCAGTACGGCTACGCGCTGCTGTGGGTCATCCTGCTGTCGAACCTGATGGCGATCCTGTTCCAGCACCTGTGCGTGCGGTTGAACGTCGCGACGGGGCTGGACCTCGCGCAGGCCTGCCGGAGCCGTTACTCGCCGCTCGTCAGCAGGTTCCTCTGGGTCGCGGCCCAGCTGGGCATCGTCGCGATGGACCTCGCCGAACTGCTCGGTTCGGCCATCGCCTTGCAGATCCTCTTCGGCATCCCGCTGTTCTTCGGCGCGATCATCACCGCGCTCGACGTCCTCGTCCTGCTCGCGCTCACGCGCCTCGGCTACCGTTGGCTCGAGGCGCTGGTCGGCGTGTTGGTCCTGACCATCGCCGCCTGCATCGGCGTCGAGCTGCTGCTCGCCCAGCCCGTCGTCGCCGACCTCCTGAAGGGCTTCGTCCCTACCTCGGCGGTCGTGACCAAGCCTGGCATGCTCTTCGTCGCGCTGGGCATCATCGGGGCCACGGTCATGCCGCATAACCTCTACCTGCATTCGTCGATCGTCGGCTCCCGCGAATTCGGGCGGAGCGAGGACCAGCGGCGCGAAGCCATGCGTTTCGCGACCTGGGATTCCACGCTCGCGCTGAGCCTCGCCTTCTTCGTCAACGCCGGCCTGCTGGTGCTCAGCGCCGCGGCCTTCCATGGCCGTCCGGAGGCCGTCACGGACATCCGCGAGGCCCACCGCCTGCTCGACGGCGTGCTCGGCTCGACCGTCGCCGGCACCTTGTTCGCCGTGGCCCTGCTGGCTTCCGGCCAGAACGCCACCATCACCGGGACGATGGCCGGCCAGATCGTCCTCGAAGGTTTCCTGCGGATCAAGAAGGCCGGCTGGATCATCCGCGTCGCCACGCGGCTCGCCGCGCTCGCGCCGGCGCTCCTCGTCATCGGGTTGGCGGGCGAGGGCAGGGTGGAGTCCCTGCTGCTGTGGAGTCAGGTGATCCTCAGCCTGCAGCTGGGCTTCGCCTGCTGGCCGTTGGTCCGGATGACGGGCGACGCCGAACTCATGGGTTCGTTCGTCGCGCCGCGCTGGATCCGCGTCCTCGGCTGGGTCGCCACCGCCCTCGTGGTCAGCGCCAGCCTGTGGTTCGTGGCCGGCGCCTTCTGATTATTTCGTTGTGAGCCCGGCGCGTCCGTGGGCATAGTTCCCGGCGGATGAAGCTGTCACGAAAAGGAGAATACGCCCTGCGCGCGCTCATCTGCCTGGGCCTTGGCGAGGCCTACGGAACGGAGCGCCTGCAGGTCGCGGAGATCGCGGCCTCCGACAACATCCCCGAGAAATTCCTCGAGCAGATCATGAACGACCTGCGCGACGGCGGTTTCGTGAAAGGCCTGCGCGGACGCAAGGGCGGCTATCGTCTCGCGCGTCCGGCCACGGAGATCTCCCTGGGCCAGGTCATCCGTCACGTCGAAGGGCCGTTGGCGCCCGTCGCCTGCGCCTCCCATACCGCGTATGAGCGTTGCTCCTGTCCCGACGAAGCGAACTGCGGGCTGCGCATGCTCATGCTCGACGTGCGCAACGCGATCTCCGACATCCTGGACCGGCACACGCTCGGATCGGTCGTGCTCGTCGCCCGGCGAAAACTCGAAGCGAGCGGCCGGCGTCCCTCCTTCGTCACGGGTACGCCTAACCTTCCGGAAAAGACGCAGGGTAGGCAGACGGATGGGCTGCTCGCTAATCTCCTGCCCGATTATTTCATCTGAAGAGGGGAGTGCGGTTGCATTAAGAATACCAATTCACTCTTCTTTTTCTGGGTAGGTTTCCTTAAATTTTCATAAATCATTGATTAACAATTAAATAAAAACATACTGTTTTGGTATTCTAATCTTGACCATAATCATTTAATCATAACTAATGATGTCACCTTAACAACAGGAGCCACTCATTACGTTATCACGATGAACAGCAAGATCACCAAAGCCACCCTGCCGCTCGCCGCGCTGCTGGCGGCCGCGTCCGCCGCCCAGGCGGCCGATACCTACACCGTCACGGAGGGCGGACTCACCACCACCTACGACGCGGTCAGCTACTACAGCAAGCCGCTGGCGTACAGCACGACCCGCGACCCGGATCCGCCCAAGTATGTCACGCCGGCTTCCAAGAGCCCTTGGAGCCTGCTGAACGATTACCGCTGGCTCGACGCCGGCCTGGATTACCGTTTCCGCTACGAGTATCGCGATGACGACATCCGTCGCGCCGTCGACGGCCTCGATGAGCCGCTCCTCCATCGCACGCGCCTCTACCTGGGCGTGCATGACGTGATCGACCCGCTGCGCTTCGCCGTCGAGATCCAGGACTCGCACCGTTACGGCAGCAAGTTCGCCAAGGATAACCGCGACATCAACCAGCATGAGCCGATCCGCGCCTACGCCGAACTGTACTTCAAGGACCTGCTGCCGGCCGACGCCCAGGGTAACTCCCGTCCGGTCTCCGTCCGCTACGGCCTCCATAACTTCGAGTTCCTCGACCGTCGCCTGATCGGCAACAACCAGTGGCGCAACACCGCCAATTCCTTCCGCGGCGTCCACGCGTCGGTCGGCCAGGAGAGCAGCGACTGGCAGGTCGACCTGCTCCACATCCAGCCCATGAACCGACTGACCTACCAGCCGGACCGCACGGTCGCCGGCCAGACGGTCAACGCCGTCATCGGCCACTGGCGCAAGTGGTCCGAGGACGTGACCATCGAGCCCTTCTACTTCCAGTTCAAGGACACCACCGTCGCCAACGGCGGACGCGTGGTCGATTCCCCGGGCCTCCGCGTCTACGGCGTGTTCGGCAAGAGCGGTTTCGATTTCGACGCTTCCGTGATCACCCAGTCCGGCCATAACGGCGCCCGCCAGGTCGACGCCTGGGCCGCCTGGACCGAGCTCGGTTACAGCTTCGGCGATCCTTGGAAATCCCGGCTCAGTCTGTTCTATGGCGTCATCTCCGGCGACCGCGATCCGAACGACGCCGAAGACAACCGCTTCGAACGCTTCTTCGGCTTCGCCCGTCCTTGGTCCGCCGACGACTACGTGATCCTCGAGAACCTCATCGCTCCGAAGGTCCGTTACGAAGCCGCGCCCACGAATACGTTGAAGTTCGACGCCGGCTACAGCTGGTTCAGCCTCTACAGCGCGACGGACCGTTTCTCCAACCTGGCCTCGATCCCGACCGCCCAGAATTCGATCAACCGCGACCAGAGCGGACTGAGCGGCACCAACGTCGGCTCGGAGTTCGACATCCGCTTCCTGTGGCAGGTCACGCCGCAGACCTTGGTGACCGTGGGTTACGCCCACTTCATCTCGGGTGAATGGACCAAGAACCGGCTGCGGGCGGCCGGCCGGCCTTCCAACGACTCGGACTTCGCCTACGTCGAGGTCCTGACCAAGCTCTTCTGATCCTCTTTTAACCTGTCTCGACAACTCTGACCCAGCCTTAATCCTTAACTCATAGAATCATGAAAACCAACCTGCTCCGCCTGACCCTCGCCTGGCTAGCCCTGACCGCCGCCCTCCCGCTGGCGTCCGCGGCCGAAGAACCGGTCGTGCTCCGCGTCGGGTTCTTCCCGAACCTCACGCACTCGCCGGCGCTCGCCGCCCGCCAGCTCCAACGCGAACAGAACGACTGGCACCTCGCGCACCTGCCGAAGGGCTCCCGGATCGAATGGCGTTCGTTCAACGCCGGCCCGTCCGCCATGGAGGCCCTGCTCGCCGGCGCGGTCGACGTGACCTACGTCGGTCCCTCGCCGACGATCAACGCCCACGTCCGCACCAAGGGGAAGGAGATCCGTATCCTCGCCCCGGTCGCCCGCGGCGGCAACGCGCTCGTGATCCGCAAGGGTCTCGGACTGAAGACCCCGAAGGACTTCGTCGGCAAGCGTCTCTCCACGCCCCAGCTCGGCAATACGCAGGATATCGACGCCCGCGTCTGGCTCAAAGAAGGCGGCCTCAACATCACCGTCAACGGCGGCGACACCAAGATCATCCCGGCGCAGAACGCCGAACTGGTCCTGCTGTTCTCCCGTGGCGACATCGACGCGGCCTGGACGGTCGAGCCCTGGGTGACCCGTCTCACCGGCGAGTTCGGCGGCGAGATCCTCTTCGAGAAGAAGGACGCCATCATCACGGTCCTGACTTCTTCCAAGTCGGCGCTGGCCAGGAACGGCAAAGGCATCGAAGCCTTCGTGCGCTCGCATTATGCCCTCCGCGACAAGCTCCTGGCCGACCGCGCTTGGCACGAGAAGCTCGTCATCGCCGGCATCGGCGCCGAGACCCGCTCGACCCCGCCCAAAGCTGAGGTCATCGGACCCGCCCTCGGCCGAGTGATCTTCGACGCCCGCGAGGAAGACGCCGCCCGGAAGGCCCGCCTGACCACTGCCTTCACGCAGGCTCTGAAGGATTCCAAGGACTCCGGTCTGCTCAACGGCGAGGCTCCGATCGAGCCGCTGCTGGAATCCCTGGTCTCCGACCCGGCTCCCGCCGCCGCCAAGTAAGTTTGTTTGCCAGATAGCTCGGGCCCCGTAGGCTGAAGGAGGTGACTCCTTCGACTACGGGGCCTAAAATTTGAGGCAGACGCACCTAATCCTGATAACTTAACTAAACTTGACAAGTTAGACGGTTTCCTTTGTCTTTCCGTTCTCATGGGCTCCCCGCTCGACAAGCCTGCCGCCCCCGCGGCTTTGACGCTTCGCAACGTGACCAAACGTTTCGACGGGGCTTCAGGCCAGGTCACCGCCTTGGAGGACATCACCTTGGACGTCAGGGA
>Ga0222712_10002630_pt1 | contig 20317 bp, 24 predicted proteins | sample C33_657DmetaG_FD_165043 | JGI IMG/M metagenome (GOLD analysis project Ga0222712, IMG submission 165043) | Estuarine water microbial communities from San Francisco Bay, California, United States - C33_657D | ecosystem: Environmental > Aquatic > Marine > Unclassified | place: USA: California... | reverse complement strand
GCATTTTGTTAATCAAGCGGATCGACAAGGAACAGCACATGCTATTGAATTAGCAAAATCGATAGTTGGTGATGACGAAATATTTATATCTCTGGGAGATACTATCTGTGAATTTGATATTAGAGAAGTTATGGATAGTCCCTACAGCATGCTGGGTGTAAAAAAAGTAGATGATCCAAGATTATTTGGGGTGGCAGAAATTAATGAAGAAGGTTTTATAGAACATACAGTAGAAAAACCATCTATCCCTAAATCGAATACCGCATTAGTGGGATTATATAAGATTAAAGAGTCTGCAATTTTATTTGATTGTTTCCAACAATTATTTGTAGAGAATATTAAATCTAATGGAGAATACAATTTGACAGACGCATTAGATTGTATGATAAAAAAAGGAGTTCAGTTTAAATCTTTCAAAGTAAAGAACTGGTATGATTGTGGTAAGAAAGAAAATCTCCTAGAAACCAATGCAGTTCTATTAAAGAAGACTGGCGGCATTACAATTAATCCAGAAAATTATATCAACAGCATTATCATTCCTCCAGTAAGTATTGCGGATGGCTGTGTTATAGAAAATTCAATTATTGGCCCACATGTAACTATTGGAAATAATACCACTGTAAAAAGCTCGGTAGTAAAAGAAAGTATTATTGGCTCCTATACTTCATTGGACGAAGTGGTACTAGATAATTCTTTAATAGGAAGCGATGCTTCGGTTAAGGGATTAAGTAGAACATTAAATATTGGGGATAATACCGAAATTGACTTCGGCTAGCCTTTAAAAATTGTAGTAGAATTTCCTTGTGCTGTACAGGTTATTACTAAATCATTAATACATACATGCGCAGGTGTATTAGCTACATACCAAATAGTATCTGCTATATCTTCTGCTTTTAATGGTGTATAGCCAGCATATACGGCACTTGCTTTAGTCGTATCTCCTTTAAATCTTACTAAACTAAAATCAGTTTCTACGGCACCTGGATGAACAGCAGTCACTTTCACTTGATGTTGTAATAAATCTATTCTTTGTGCCTTAGAAATAGCATCTACAGCATGTTTTGTAGCGCAATAAACATTGCCATCTTTATATACTTCCTTTCCGGCTGTACTTCCTATATTGATGATATGCCCTTTTTGAGCAATGATAAAAGGCATTACCGCTTTACTTGCATATAGTAAACCTTTTACATTGGTATCAATCATTGTCTCCCAGTCTTCCAAATTAGCTTCTTCAAATGGATCTCTACCTAATGCCAATCCTGCGTTATTTAATAATACATTAATAGCTTGCCATTCTGCTGGAAGGTTTCCCAATTGTTCAAAAACTGCTTTCTTATCTTGCACATCAAAAACCAAAGACAAGGTTTTAACACCGTATTTTTTTTCAATATCAGTAGCTACTTTTTCTAATTGATCTTTTCTTCTTGCAGTTAAAATAAGGTTCCAACCACCTGCTGCAAATTTTTCTGCGGTAGCTTTTCCTAGTCCTGCGCTTGCTCCTGTGATTAAAATAATTTTTGACATAGTTATTTTGTTATGTTGTCTTGAATAAATTGATGTATGGCTTGATTCACTTTATCGGTAGCTTCTAGCATACCCATATGACCAACCTGCTCTAAGATAAGAACATTTTTTGTAGGTAAAAGTTCAATCTGTGCTTGACTATCTTCAAAAGGTACGGCAATATCTTCTTTACCAACAATCATCCAAATTGGAATGCGCTTTTGGGTCAACATATGAATATGCGCTCTTCTGTTGCGCATAGCAAAAACAAATTGCATCATAGTTTCTTTGGAGATATCACTAGCGTTATCAATGACTGTTTGAATTTTATCTGGATGTTGTTCTTTGAATGGGTTGGCAAATAAATTGGCAGTAGCAGTTTCTAAATACTTAAGGGTACCATGCTCTTCTAAAAATTCTGCTACTTTCATTCTACTTGCTTTTTTCGCATCAGAATCTGCATAAGTAGTAGAATGTATTAAGCCAAGACCCATTACATGATTGGTATAATAATCTGCAAAAGCCAAACCTATATAGCCTCCCATGCTATGGCCCATTACATAATATTGTTCTATATGCAAATGGTGCATTAATTCATGGAGTACTTCAACATACAAATTAATTTGCGGTTGATGACTATGGTGTATTGTAAGTGGCTTGCAATGCACGCCAGGCAAATTGGGTGCAATAATTCTGTAAAATGCAGATAGGTATTGAATTTGTGCTTTCCAAATGCAATGATCTTCTCCAAATCCATGTATTAATAAAAGGGTAGGCAATTGACTTTTGCCAGTATCAAAATAAGCTAATTCATCTACTCCGTAATGGTAGTAGTGAACAATTAGATTATTGGAATTTGGCATCTCTCCCTCTTTTAATTAACCTGATATTTACAAGTAATACAATACTAATTAATGCTATAACCGACTTAGAAAAATGCTGTGGTATCCAGTAATTACTTACCATAAATAGAATCATGGCAGTAAAGAAAATCCAGCCAAGATAAGCCGTCCATTTTCTTGAAGTAAAATAAGTCACTAATGTTATAAAATACAATGGGTGTAGCCAAATTATATTATAATTTTCGTGGCATGCAGTGTGCATAGAGAATTGACTCATATAGAGTAATAGTAGACCACCCATACCCAAAATGAATAGCAAGCTTATATCTAGTGTCTTTGCTAATAACACTGCCGGTCTTGCATTCCAGTTGCTTGCCAATAAGTATACAATAAAAACAAGTATCAAGACATTAATAGGCATCAGTCCTTTTTCGATGGGCTTAATCTGATATTTAATATGATTTGTTTTAACAACCAAAGATGGGTTATTGGCCACTCTATTGTATAAAAGCTTTGGCAAAAATGCTTGTTCAAAAGCAGTTGGTTTTTTATCGGATACGGCACCCAGTAAAAGATCTATGCCTAAACCAATCCAAGGTTGTCCACCTTTATATGTTGGAGAAACAATTTGTTCTCTATAATTTGGCACATCTATTAAACTATCATTTAAAGACGCATGTTTAAAAATGCCGTCTTTTATCCTGGTCGTGCAATTGTCTGAAATAAAATTATACAAATAGAAACGGTTGTCTCCAATCATATTGGTTTGCAAAGATTGATACCACTTAATTTTTTCAGCAGTAGAAATATTCAAAACTTGCTCGTGCACATCTCTTTCAAAGTATTGGTATTCGTATAAGAAATTCTGATAAGTATCTGCCGAGATAAAGTACAATAAATTACCTTTTAAAAATTTTGCAATAAAATTAGGCGTATTAAAATCAAAACTACCATAGTTGTAAACAATATCTGTATGATTAACGCTGTCTATAACACGAAGTGCAGTATGCCCCCAAATAGTATAAATATCTTCTCCTGCTTCACAAGTAATTAAACTAAAACGAAGATTAGTATTTTGAATACTATCCTGCGCTTGTATAGTAGGGCTATTCAATAAATGAAAAGCCAATACAAGAATGAAAAAAAATATTTTTTTCATTGAGACTTATTTTCTGCTGTAATTAGGAGCTTCTTTTGTAATATCAATATCGTGTGCATGACTCTCTCTCATACCAGCGTTGGTAATTTGAACAAAAGTGGCATTTTGCAAATCTTTGATTGTTTTTGCACCACAATAGCCCATACCTGCTTTTAATCCACCCACAAATTGATAAATTATTTCACTCAATGTTCCTTTGTAGGCTACTCTTCCCTCAATTCCTTCTGGCACAAACTTTTTTGAATCGGTTGTATTGCCTTGGAAATATCTATCGCCACTTCCTTCATTCATGGCGCCAATACTTCCCATTCCTCTATAGCTCTTGAACTTTCTTCCTTCGTAAATAATTGTTTCACCTGGACTTTCTTCTGTACCTGCGAAAATACTTCCCATCATTACGCAGTTAGCGCCAGCTGCTAAAGCTTTCACCATATCGCCAGTATATCTAATTCCACCATCTGCAATAATTGGGATATTCTTTCCTTTTAATGCTTTTGATGCTTCCATGATAGCGGTTAACTGAGGAACACCAGCTCCTGCAACAATTCTTGTTGTACAAATAGAGCCAGGTCCAATACCAATTTTTACTGCATCTGCTCCTGCATTGGCTAGTGCTAAAGCTCCACCTGAGGTAGCAACATTACCAGCAATTACTGGAAGATTTTTAAAATTCTTTTTTAATGATTTAAGTGCTTCAATAACTCCCTTACTATGTCCATGTGCACTATCTAATGTAACAATATCCACGCCAACGCTTTGTAAAGCAGCTGCTCTGTCTAATACATCTTTTGTGATACCTAATGCTGCACCTACTAATAAACGACCAATTTTATCTTTAACTGCATTAGGGAAAGCGCTTAATTGTAAAATATCTCTATAAGTAATTAAGCCAATTAATTTTCCTTGCTTGCTTACAACAGGTAATTTTTCAATTTTATATTGTCTTAATATTTTTTCTGCTTTTCTTAGATCTGTTCCCTCTGGAGCAATGATTAAATTTTCTTTTGTCATCACTTCACTCACTTTACGTTTACGATCAGTTTCGAAACGTAAATCTCTATTGGTTAAAATACCCACTAATTTATTACCCTTATCTACAATAGGAATACCCCCAATTTTATTTTCTTTCATTAGGTTTAATGCATCTCCAATAGTGGCATTTACTTCTAATGTAATGGGATCGACAATCATTCCACTCTCGCTTCTTTTTACTTTTCGCACTTGTTCTGCTTGGCGTTCGATACTCATATTTTTGTGTAAAATACCAATACCACCTTCGCGGGCTAATGCGATAGCTAAACTTGCTTCTGTAACAGTATCCATTGCAGAAGATAAAATAGGAACATGTAATTTGATATTCTTGGTAAGCTGAGTGTGAATGTTCACTTCTGAAGGAAGAATTTCAGAGTAAGCTGGCATTAACAATACGTCATCGAATGTTAAGCCTTGACCAAAAATGCGGGAGTTGTTTGTAGAATTTCTTGTTGCCATAGGCAAAGATAGTGTTTTTAGCCAATTTTCCTAGTGTATTGGTTGCCAGCCTGCCTTTCAATGGCTCCATCTAATTCTAAATCAAGCAGTTTTGCGTTTAAAATCATGGGTTCCAAACTAAAATGTTCAAGAATAGTTTCTTCGTTTACTGGGCTATGTATATCAATAAAATCAATAATTTGTTTTGCTATTTCATCCCATTGAATGCTGATTTGTTGGTTTTTGATCATTGATTTTGAAGGTGGAGGAAGGGGCCATTGCATGGCTTCCAAAAAATGTAATGGATCGTGATATAAATGAGCAATATTATTTTTAATCAATGCTAAACAACCCCGACTTTTAGGGTCATGAATTTTACCAGGTGCGGCAAACACATCTCTATTGTATTTAAAAGCTTGGGAAGCAGTAATCATACTTCCACCTTTTGTATCGGTCTCCACCACTAAAGTGGCATCGGCCATGCCGGCTACTATTCTATTTCTTTTAGGAAAGTGAAATTGCATTGGAGAAGTCTGATGAGTGAATTCTGTTAAGAGACCCCCTTGTTCAAGCATTTCAATAGCCATTTTTCTATTTTGTGTTGGATAAATTTGATCAAGTCCATGTCCTAATACTGCCCAAGTAGGTATTTTATGATCAAGGGCTGTTTGATGCGCTATAGAATCTATGCCCAAGGCAAGACCACTTATTATAGCTATGTTTAAATGTTTTAAACCTTCTATCAATTCATGAATAATAGTGAATGCTTGACGAGTATGTGCTCTTGTTCCCACAATACTTAGCGTGTAGGGGACTTGAAAATTTCCATTCCCTTTTTGGTATAAGAGAATAGGTGCGTCTTCACAGTGTTTTAAGCGATTGGGATAATGATTGTCTACTATAGAATGCGTTTGAATTTGATGCTTTACAATAAATTCAATTTCTCTTTTTGCTAAGTCTAATGGCCAAAATAGTTTTTTTAAAATACTGTCTTGTTGACAATAATCAAATAAAATCTTGGCGCTATTGAATTGAATTAATTGTTCTTTTTTGGTTGCATCTGGTATGTTTTTCATTTTGGAAAAAGCAATTAGATACATAAGTTCTTCCATGGATCTTTGTTGAGTCATGCAACAAGTTCTCCAATCTAGAGGATTAAAATTTGCGTAGAAATACCTTAAAAAATAATACGAAAACTTGTTCGTCTATTCATTGCCCTGCCAGCTTCGGTATTATTTGAAACAATAGGCTGTTTATCTCCGTATCCTATAGTAGTAATTCTGCTGGCATCAATTTGATGGTTCAATAACCAAGCTTTGATAGCTTCTGCTCTTTTAGTAGAGAGGATCATATTTTGCGCAGGGTTGCCGGTATTGTCTGTATGCCCTTCAATAATAATTTTTGCATTTTTATGAAGGGTTAAAAATTTGGCAACACTATCTAATTCATTTCCTGCATATTTTATTTGATCAGTATTAATGTCAAATAAAACTGCGTTAAAATTTTTTGTCTGATTTACTTCCACTACAAAGTTGCTAGTATCTTCTTGTATAAACCCGCGATATTTTTCTGCAAGCACTACTTTATATATGTCCAATCCGCCTTTGGTATCAGTTCTATCACTTGCTATAAAAGCATCCTGTCCATTACTAGCAACACTAATGCTTCCTTCATTGTCATAGGTATTAATAGGGTAGCCCAAATTGAGAGGTTTGGACCATTCCCCTTCTTTATTTTTTCTACTAACAAAAAGATCAGATCCTCCAAAGCCAGGCCAACCATTAGAAGAGAAATATAGTGATTGATTATCTGCATGAATAAAAGGCGACTGTTCGTCTGCGGAGGTATTGATAGTGGGTCCAAGATTTTCTGCTTCTTCCCAATAACCTTTTTCGTTTTTATGACTTACATAAATATCTATACCACCATATCCGTCTGCTCTATTACTGCAAAAATATAATGTCTTTCCATCTGGGCTAATACTTGGCGCACTCTCCCAAAAATCGGTATTGATATTGCGACCTAGATTTTTTGGCTCACCCCATCCGCTATCGGTTGCATTCACTTTATAAATATCATATCTGCCATAACCTGTTCCTGGAAATTCTGCGGCAAAATATAGGGTTTGCGCATCTTTACTTACACTTGCACTTCCTTTTTTACTAGTGTTATTTAAAGCGTCTGAAAGTTTCTGAGCCTTTGTAAATCCATCTATATTTAAATAGCTCACAAAAAAATCTTCTCTCTGCCAATTAACTCTGCGCATAAAAAGTAAAATACTATCCTGAAAATTGATACTAGGAAAATATTCCGCTTCTTTGCTATTTATATTATCTCCTAGATTCTGAATAATTGTTTCTTTCGACAAAGGGTATCTAATGGCGAAACTACAAATCTGGTATAGGCTTTCGGCTTTATCTTTTAAATAATTGGGTAATAGATCTTGAGCAATTAAGGGCTGCAATTTTGAATAAGCTATTGCATAATCTCCTTTCATGGCATATAAGCTCAGGTACTTAATTATAAATGGCTTTGCTTCGTTACTATCTATTGCCCATGCTTTATCAAATGCAGTGATGGCTTCCTTGATTTTCTTTTGTTCAAATGCTTCTTGAAAAATAGGTAGTTGTGAAAAAGCAGATTGACCGATGCTTAGAAAAAGCAAACTGAATAGGGCAATATGCAATTTGCGGGTAAGCATGATTAAGGCACTTGTATATACTTATGTAATTGTGCGCTAAGTTCCCATCTTGGATTTGCTTTAATATACTCAATCACCAATGGAGTGATTTGGGTAGACTTATCCCACTCTGGTTGTAAATATAATTTGCAAGAAGGGCTTACTTGTTTTGAATAGGTTTCTGCCCATTCAAAATCGTGTTTGTTAAAAATCACCACTTTTAATTCAGAAGCTAGTGCAATGTTTTCTTCTATTGGAGCTTTGAATTTTTTAGGAGATAAACAAACCCAATCCCAATTTCCAGACATAGGGCTAGATCCAGAAGTTTCTATATTGGTTTCAAAGCCCGCTTCTTTTAATGCAGTTGTTAGTGCATCTAAATTATATAATAGAGGCTCACCTCCAGTAACAATTGCTAATCTTCCTGGTTGCGCTTTTGCAGCTTCAACAATTTCTTCAATAGATAATACTGGATGTTTTGTTGCATCCCAACTTTCTTTTACATCACACCAAACACAACCCACGTCACAACCAGCCAATCTTATAAAAAACGCAGCACGACCCTGATGAAAACCTTCACCTTGTAAAGAATAAAACATTTCCATTACTGGATAAGAAGTAGGGTTGTTCAAAATAGTTATTTGTAAAATTTATAAACCTTGATAGGCTTTCATGGTATTTTTTAATAAGGCAGCGATAGTCATTAAACCTACTCCGCCTGGCACTGGTGTAATTGCACTTGCTACTTCACTCACAGACGCATAATGCACATCTCCTTTGATTCTGAATCCTTTCTTGGCAGTTTCGTCAGCTACTCTAGTAATACCCACATCTATAATGGTTGCACCAGGTTTAATCATGTCTGCAGTAATAAATTCTGGAATACCAACTGCTACTACTAGTATATCTGCATTTTTACATGCAGCAATTAAATCTTCTTTAGCAGTATATCTATGACAACAAGTAACAGTGGCATTACCTTGAGGATGATCTGCACTTAATAATATACTCATTGGTCTTCCTACAATATTGCTTCTTCCAATCACCACTGCATTCTTTCCCTTAGTTGGAATATTAAAATGTTCTAACATTAATAATACGCCGTATGGAGTGGCAGGAATAAAAGTGTTTAATCCTTGTACTAAACGTCCTACATTATAAGGATGAAATCCATCCACATCTTTATTAGGATGTATAGCTTCAATAACTTTAGCGTCGTCGATATGTTTTGGTAGAGGTAATTGAACTAAAATGCCATCCACATTTTCGTCTTTATTTAAAGTTTCAATTTGAGCAAGTAATTCTTGCTCAGAAACATTCTCGTCAAATCTAAAAAGAGAAGAACCAAAACCAGTCTCTTCGCAATTCTTTACTTTACTGGCTACATAGGTTTCACTCGCACCATTATTGCCTACCAAAATGGCTGCTAAATGTGGTGTTCTTTTACCCTCAGCTTTTAATAAAGTGGTTTGTTCTAATAAACTTGCTTTCACAGCTGCAGAGGCGATTTTTCCATCTAATACTAACATGGGGCAAATTTAGTTTATTTTAAGATTGGTTCCGAGTATCTTTGTTACCATAATTTGAAATATGGAACAACAACCTAACCAGCCCTTAAATATTGAGATTAGCGAAGAAATTGCTGAGGGTACTTATGCCAATCTGGCGATTATTACCCATAGCAATGCGGAGTTTGTAGTAGATTTTGTGAATGTAATGCCGGGTACACCCAAGAGCAAAGTAAAATCTAGAGTTATTTTAACACCCATGCATGCGAAGCGTTTTATGAAAGCCATGGTGGAAAATATTGAAAAGTTCGAAGCAGCAAATGGTCCAATTGGAGACATGGAAGCAATAGAAATCCCAATGAATTTTGGAGGTCCTACTGCGCAGGCATAGTTTACCAAAGACTAGATTGTTCGGCATAACTATAATATCCCTCGGTACTTACAATAATATGGTCTACTAATTGCAGATCAAATAGCTGTGCCCCTTTTTTTACTTTTTCTGTTAATTGATCGTCCATTTTACTAGGTCTTAATTGTCCGCTGGGGTGGTTATGGCAAATAATCATGCCGGTAGCACTATGCGCCAGCGCAATTTTAAAAATAATTCTAGGATCTGCAATAGTGCCCGTTATCCCACCTTCGCTTAAAATTTCTTCATGAATAATTTTATGTGCTTGATTTAATAATACAATCATAAAATATTCCTTGGGCTCGAATTGCAAACTGTTCTTTAAAAAATTTACCACATCTATGCTTTGAGTGATAGCTGTTTTAGGGTATACGGTATCCATTCTTCTAGAGCCTAATTCAATTGCGGCGAGTATTCTAACGGCTTTTACTTTTCCAATGCCTTTGATTTTTAAATTCAGGATATCTTTCAAACTAAAACCAGCCAGTTTTTTAAAGTTATGTTGAGTGCTTGCAAGTAAGGTTCTGGCCATTTCTATGGCATTTTGGTTGGCCGTGCCATGTTGTAAAATAATAGCTAATAATTCTGTTGTACTAAGATGTTTGGCACCCTTGGTATGTAGTTTATAAATAGGCTGATCTTCCATTGCCCAGTTTTTAATAGAATCTTGCATGCTCAACTTCTTTACAACAAAAATCCAAGAAATGGGCATTTAAATCTTGGGTATAAATACTATAAAAACGGATGATATGTGTATAAGTTGGCTAGTTGTTGAAAAGTAGGGGTTTTATTATTTAATTCTTTTTGTGCTTCTCTTTAACTTTGACGCAATACACTACTCCATGAACCCTTCAGTTAAAATATTTGCAGGAACAGGATCTACCGAACTTGCAGAAAAGATTTCTCAAAGATTTGGCGCCCCAATTGGTAAAGTAAATATCCAAAAATTTAGTGATGGAGAATTCCAGCCAGTGTTTTTGGAAAGTATCCGTGGCGATTATGTTTTTTTAGTACAAAGTACTTATGCGCCTACAGATAATTTAATGGAGTTGTTGTTAATGATAGATGCTGCAAAAAGAGCAAGTGCTTATAAAATTATTGCTGTGCTTCCTTATTATGGGTTTGCTCGTCAGGATAGAAAAGATAAGCCACGTGTTGCCATAGGTGCTAAATTGATCGCATCTTTATTAGAAACAGCTGGTGCAAATAGAGTGATTACAATGGATTTGCACGCTGCACAAATTCAAGGCTTTTTTGATGTACCTGTGGATCACTTAGATAGTTCTGCAGTATTTATTCCTTATATCGAGTCTTTGAAATTAGAGAACCTTTGTTTTGCTGCTCCAGATGTAGGAAGTACCAATAGAGTTCGTGAAGTAGCTAATTACTTCAATGCAGAGATGGTTATCTGTGATAAGCACCGTAAGCGTGCCAATGAAATTGCTAGCATGGTGGTGATAGGAGATGTAACTGGAAAAGACATTGTTTTAGTGGACGATATTTGTGATACAGGTGGCACATTGGTAAAAGCTGCTGCCTTATTAAAAGAGAAAGGTGCAAGAACCGTTCGAGCTTTAATTACCCATCCTGTATTAAGTGGAAAAGCGTATGAAACCATCGAAAATTCTATTTTAGAAGAGTTGGTAGTTTGTGATACCATTCCTTTAAAACATCCATCCTCAAAAATCAAGGTAATTTCTGTAGCCGATCTATTCGCAATTGCTATTAGAAATGCCTATGAAAATAAGAGTATAACTAGCTTATTTGTGCATTCTCAATTAAAGGCAAGAAGTTAATAATCAATAACTTATAGAATAAAAAAGGAGAGACTTTGGTTTCTCCTTTTTTATTACTTATCTTCGCGCTCCATTATTGAGAACGAATAATGGGAGGATTCGCTTCGGCAAATCCCAGAATAAACAATTAAAAAATTTCCACATGAAAACAGTTACAATCGAAGGACACTTGAGGACCGAAGCTGGCAAAAAAGCCGCCCGCCAAATTCGCTCTCAGGAAAACGTGCCAGGTGTAATTTACGGGGGTGCTCAGGAAGTAAATTTTTACGCTCCTGCAAAGGCATTTAAGTCTTTAGTGTACACAAGTGAATTCCAATTAGCAGAAGTTAAAATTGAAGGCAAAGTGTACAAATGTATTTTGAAAGATTTACAATTTGACAAAGTATCAGATGCATTAATTCACGTTGACTTACTAGAATTAGTAGCAGACAAGAAAGTTATTGCAACTTTACCATTAAAATTAGTAGGTTCTTCTGCAGGTGTTAAAGCCGGCGGTAAGTTAATCTCTAAAGTAAAGTCTGTTAAAGTAAAAGCTTTACCTAAAGACTTGAAAGAGTTTATCGAATTAGATATTACTAACTTAGAATTGAACGGTAACTTACGTGTTGAAGATATCAAGACTCCAAATATGGAGATCATGAACTCTCCTCGTATTCCAGTTGCTTCAGTAGTAATGACTCGTCAATTAAAACAAGAAGAGTCTGCTGCTGATAAAGCTGCTCCAAAAAAATAATTCAATCCAATTGAATATAAAAAACCCCTTCCGTTTTCGGGAGGGGTTTTCTTTTTAACTACTTTTGATAAGAATAATTAAACATGTCTAAATTTTTACTCATAGGGCTCGGGAATATTGGTGCAGAGTATGCACACACAAGGCATAATATTGGCTTTGATGTGCTAGATGCATTTGTAATAAAGCATGGTGGGTTTTTTAAGATGGATAGATTAGCGGAAGTAGCAGAAGTAAAATGGAAGGGCAAGGTCTTTGTATGTATCAAGCCAACTACTTTTATGAACTTAAGTGGCAAAGCTTTTAAGTATTGGATGGATAAGGAAAAAGTGGAATTAGAAAACACTTTGACAATTGTAGATGATTTAGCCTTACCCATCAATAAATTAAGACTAAGAGCTTCTGGCTCAGATGCAGGACATAATGGATTAAAAGATATTCAATTAACTATAGGCACAGATGCTTATCCCAAATTAAGATTTGGCATTGGTAGTAATTTTGCAAAAGGACAGCAGGTAGATTTTGTATTAGGCAAGTGGGCACAGGACGAAAGAAAAACAATTGATCTAAAAATTCAAAAATCTGTAGAAGTGATTGAATCATTTGCAGCTATTGGATTATCAAGAACAATGACCATGGCTAATGGATTAGATATTAAACCCGAATAAATTTTCAACTATGAGTATATATTGTATTGGAAGAAATTATGTAGCGCATGCTAAAGAATTAGGAAACGAAGTGCCAACCTCTCCAGTAATTTTCATGAAGCCATCAACAGCTTTATTAAATAAGGGAGAGCAATTAACTATTCCTGACTTTACTAAAGATTTGCATTACGAAGCAGAATTGGTTTTAAGAGTAAACAAAGTTGCTAAGCATGTACAAAATGCACATGTGATGGATTATTGCGATGCAATATCTGTAGGTATAGATTTTACTGCAAGAGATGTACAAAACGATTTAAAAGCAAAGGGACTTCCATGGGAGAAAGCAAAAGCATTTGATGATTCAGCAGTAATAGGAGAGTGGATTCCATTAACAGAAGACATGTTTGAAAATCCATTTCATTATAGCATGACTCAAAATGGCAATACGGTTCAAGAGGGAGATTCATCCTTGATGATCTATGGATTACCTCAAATAATAGAAAGCATTACTGAATACTTCACCTTATACCCAGATGACCTAATCTATACAGGTACCCCTGCAGGAGTTGGTCCAACACATAAAGGAGATGTATTTGAAGGCTTTTTTGAGGGTAAATCCGTTTTTAAGATCCAAGTGAACCCTTAATTATCAATTTTTTATCCTAAATTTGCCACCCCTAAAAGGGCATAACCAATAGGTATTCGGCGAGGTAGCTCAGTTGGTTAGAGCACAGGATTCATAACCCTGAGGTCTCGGGTTCAAATCCCGATCTCGCTACTGACGGGGATATTTCAGGTTCAATCTGATTTATCCCCTTTTTTTTTACCTCGTAATCCTTTGATATTGTTTGAGATAGAAGAACAAACGAGTTGATTTCCTTGGTTAGATATTGGTGATTTTTCCCATCGTAGTAAATACCATCGGGGAATAGGGTTTGTTGTAGGTTTCGTTTATCTTCTAATCCCACAGAACCCCATATTTTACTGATGTTTTGTAGATATTCGACTGATTTATCAATCAAATTTTCTAGGTTAGATATTTCTGGGACAGTATTGTTTAGTTCCTTCTGTTGTTCTAAAATTTCTTCCTCCAACGCAGCTTTAGTTATTTCATAAACATCTCTTTCGATAACGTCCTTTCCAAATTTTAATTTTAGCGCGTTTAGTTTCTTATTAAGGTCCTCAATGTTTTTCTTGGCATCAGTTCCTTTTTGGATTTCTGTTACATTGTAATAGGAATAAATTTTAGTTAGCTGGTTTATTACTAGGTTCTTAAATTGTGGTTGAATTTTGTATTTTTCTAATAGTGACGTGAATAAATCGTGGGCGCCAACTCTTTTAGCTTTGGGTGTGGTCTCACAGTTCATACTAACACCACTACAACACGGACACTTGTAATAACCAAGATTTTTCTTTTTTACAAGGTAACCAACCAAGTGTGTTCCACAGTCGTTACATTTAACCAATCTATTCAGAGGTTTGTAGTCCGCTACTTTTTTGTGTTGATAACCACTGGCTCTAACATTTAGTAAATCTTGTAATTTCCAAAAGTCCTTTTCTGTTATCAATGGTTCCCATTTACCTCTAATGGCATTACCATCTTTTAGCAGTGAATTTTTAGAAACTCCCGCATAAAATGGGTTCTTCCATACACTTGAAATTCTCTGTTTTGATATCTTAAATCCCCTTTTATTTAGGATGTCTATAATTTTAACGTCTGAATAGTTACCAGTTAATTTATATTGGAACGCTTCTTGTAATAATCTTCCTTGGTGGTTGATTTCAATTTTTTGTTCCGCGAGGAGAAACTTACTATCCTTTACTCTTGGTCCATAATGGTCATAACCAATCGGTGCTCTACCAAACCAATTACCATTTGCTAGAAACTCTTGCATATTCGGAATAATATTTTCTGCTCTGGTTAAATTTTCTTCTCTACTCTTCAATAATTTCTCTTGAATTGATAAGAAACCTCTAGCAGTGGTTGTATCAATACCATTACTTGCTTCCATTAGATGTATCCCGTGGTCTTCTACTAATTTAGTTAGAATACCAATGGCACTACCACCGCTTCTACTAAATCTTGAGATGGACCATACTACAATACCATAAGGTTTAGGTTTTCTCTTTGTAGCATTCTCTATCAGTTTCATAAACTCCTTTCTTGAGAAGTCACCTTTAGCGCTTTCGTATGTTCCTCCAAAAAAATCAAGAATTTCAAGTGAATTTGCTTTACAATATTCGGCGCACTCTCTTTCTTGAGTTATTAAACTGTTCTTGTTTTCCGCCTGATTTTTAGACGAGACACGAGTATAAATTAGCACCTTTTTTTGTTGTGGCGCTTCAACTGTTTTCTTCTTGACAAATTTATTAAAAGATTGAATTGTGTTATTGTTGTTCATTGAATAAATTGTATAAGGTTCTTGAAAATGTTATTAAATCGTCTTTTAGTTTTTCTAATTCTTTATCACCGATGTCTGGATATTCAATTCTGATTTCTGCATCGGACAACTTGTATCTGTTGATTGGTAATCTTTCCAACTTGTTGGGACTAAAAGTGACTGATTTACTCGAACCAGCACCATTCTTACGCATTGTGTTATCATATTATATCAGTTTATCAGGTTAGATAATTTTATTTCGTCTTGAATGAGATATCTAACCATCTTGTAGAAACATAACTAAAAAAAATTGTAAAAAAAAATCAACACCATTTTTATTTTTTTGTAGCTGCGCTAACAAACTGGTACCAGCTTTAAGAACTCTTTACTTTTTTTCTACTCACTGATATATTTATTACAAGACACATCAAGGACTAAACACCTAATACCCTTACTGTGTCTTGAATAAACCAAAATATAAACATATATCAATGAAACGAACGAAGACATCAACACTTAACGGAAGAGACCTACAACAACTACCATTCGACCTTATGATAACTTACCGACCAACAGGATACATCAAATTCGATGGTATGGAGAAAGAGGTTAGATTCATAACCAATGGAATAGAATACGATTACCTCTACTACTCTTGGGAACGTGATAGACAGACGAACAAATACCACACCCACATACTCCTAAAGACAACACAGGATACCGAACAGATGAACCAATGTATCTATAAACGATTACAAGGTGATAAGAACACTAACAACATTAGAAGAGGTGTTAGAGATGGTGTGGTGAAGATGGAGAAGGTGTTTGTGAATTCTCTTACACAAGAGAAGGAGGTGTTAGTTATTGACCAGAAGGTAGAAATACAATTCACGGAGATGTATGGTCGTTCAGGTAGGGTGTATATTGAACCAGTTATCGGTAACACTAGTGTATCCTACTACACTACTAAATCTACATCACGTGGTTTAACAATGGGATATATACAGGGTGACGAGAAATAACCAGTCCCCCCTGGAGGTATCCCTCCTTATATTACCTCCCTGGGTCCCTCGGTAGATGTCATCAATAGTCCAGAGTAAATCCAGAGGTGTCTGGGAACACTTACACTCACCTGTTTTTACTTCCCCTCACAATTACACTACTTACTTCAAACCATTCGTAAAGGTCTTCTAATACACTTTTAATGGTGTGTTTCATTGTTAAACACTATCCCACGTGTGAAGTAAGACCTGTGTAATTTTATATCCATACTCACTCATCTACTTTCCAAGTTGGCTACTATTTATAGTTATGGAAACATTAGACATTACACCGGTTATTTATTCACTTGGTAGTGAATTCACCGACAACGACATCGTGGATACTAACCACGTAAAAAATGTAGTGATGGATAGGGTAATGAAACAATCATCTACACTTGAAGGACAACACCTTTACTCACTTACTCTTTCAATTACCCCGACAAGGACCGACTACCACACATTCACAATGGAGAAATTACAGGAGGTGTCAAGAAAACTAACCAATGGTATGATGTCCCTGGGTATGGTATCTAATCGTAAGTTCTGGAACGACCACTTTAGTAGTGGCGTTAGAACAACTAGTATCTGTGATGATGGTAACAACGAATACCCTACGTTCTCGTTGAACTATTTGATGTGTAGTGTCATTGATAATTTAGATGTGAGGGTAATTAAACAACTGACCCTTCGTATTAGAATGATAGACCCACGTATAAAATTCTCGTTTCAATATCTTGGTCCATACTCCCCAAAATTGTTTGGCACCAGTATTAACTACCGAACTGATGTTCAATTCAATAATCCAATCCTCCAAAAACTTGGAGAGAAAACCATAGAGGAAATTTTCCATAACCAATTTCAACGACCACGATTTTTAGGTGGTCTGTATAAACTAAACCAATCAACGATATGAAAATAATACTAACAGAATCACAGGTAAAATCCTTGGTGAATTCACTACATCAGGATTTAGCTGGTACCAAAATAAAAGACCTAAAGAATTACATTTTAGTAAATAAGAATACCAATGGGAAAAGATAGTTTATACATTGACCTAAATGACTGGTTGAATGATTATCACCCTGAAATGACTGAAACCAGAATTGAGATGATTAGAAATTTGTTGGAGGAATTAAAAATTGATGAAGAAGAGGAGGTTGTAATCACGGGTAATTATCGAACGATTGGTTTGTTTTGTAATTGGTTGTTGGCGATATCGCATCAGTAAATTTCGCAGCTTTTTTAGGGACCCATAATGGGTTCCTTTTTTGTTAAAGAGGGAACCCATAATTCACTAATAATCAACCACACATTATTTTTCTTTTGGCCGGTAGTTCCAGATGTGTTTATTTGGCACCAAAAAAGGAACCAAATGAATACAAAATTGAAATCCGCAGAACACCTTGAAGAGGTAGAACTAAACAAACTCCTCAAATACCTTTACCAAAATGAACTATGGGTATATTACCTAGTTGTTCGTTTAGGTGTATCCTCCGCATTACGTTATTCAGACCTATCAAGAGTTAGCTGGTCCGATGTATTAGACAAACGAACCTTGATTATTAAAGAACAGAAGACAAGTAAGGTAAGAGAGATACCACTTCAACCTGAATTATCTGATACCTTGAACAAGGTGTATATCAAAATGGGTTGTCCTGATAAAAGTGGCGTTATCATACCACTTCACATAAGGACAATTAACAAACAGATTAAAATTCACGCTGTAAGGTCAGGTGTTCGTGGTAAAAGAATATCCACCCATTCGTGGAGAAAGTCCTTTGGCAGAGAGGTTTGGCGTAGGAACAATTATAGTGAAGGGTCGTTGGTAAAACTATCCCAACTCTTCAACCATTCATCGGTAGGTATTACCCGCATCTATTTAGACATTACACGTGAGGAGGTAAATGACCTTTACAATTTACAGGACCTGTTCGTTTATTAGATGTTGATTGTCAATATATTGTAAAATATTATATACAAATTGTATAAAATATTTGTCTAAATGTATATTATACCTTACATTTGATAAAAAATTACAATTATGAAATCATTACTCATTCCGCACGCTTACAAGAAAGTTGGATGGATTTTATTGATACCATCTTTAGTAGCTGGTCTATTTTTTATGTTTGTAACTGAATTACCATTCAGTCCGAAAATATGGACTATTGGTTATTTTGGCAACGAACTTTTTTCTTCCCCAAAATCACTAATTAGATTAGATAAGATTGAACTAATTCCAAATATGATTAGTGTTCTATTGTTAATTGGGGGTTTGTTAGTTATGTTCTCCAAAGAAAAAAAAGAGGATGAATATATCAATCAAATTAGGTTGAACTCATTACAAAACTCTGTGTTCTTTAATTATATTTTACTCTTTTTTTGTATCGTTTTTATCCACGGCATTCCATTCTTCCACGTGATGGTGTATAATTTATTTACTATTATCATAATCTACATTTTTAGGTTTCATTTTTTAATCTATAAAAACTCTATCAATGAATAACAAGATTAAAGTGGAACGAGCAGTGAATAATCTTACACAAGAACAGTTGGCGGAGAAGGTTTCTGTTACAAGACAAACCATCAACGCCATTGAATTGAAAAAATTTGTTCCCTCAACCGTCTTGGCGTTGAAGATTTGTAAGGTCTTCAATAAGACCATTGAGGAGGTGTTTAGTTTAGAGGATACTGACTAAACGTTCTTTATCAATAGGTTATATTTGATACTGTAGTGTGGAACTTTATGAGGTCCCCAAGTATCTTGTTAGATAATTGTAACGACAACTCTACAAAGCCTCTCAACAAAGTTGAGAGGCTTTTTTAATGCGAACAGCGTCAAGAGCTCGCTCTTGTAAGCATGTGAGCATTAAAAAAGCCAAACAGCAAACGAAGTTTGTTGTTTGTAAGGCTTTGGGTAAAACGACCAACGAGGATGACAATGCGTAGCATTGGCAATCCCGAAATCTGTATATACTTGATGTAAAATTTATTTCCCCACTCTATTTTGCAAACTTTGAGGGTATCTTGCTCCTTGAATCGTAATTTTTGCAGCAGCGGTTTCAATGTTTGCCAAATCTTCCTTGCTTAATTGAATTGTAGCTCCGCCTATATTTTCAATTAGTCTATGTTCTTTAGTAGTACCTGGAATAGGTACTATCCAAGGTTTTTGTGCTAATAACCATGCCAATGCAATTTGAGAAGGTGTTGCATTTTTTTCTGTAGCAATTTGTTTTACAAAATCAACAAATACTTGATTAGCTTTTCTGTTGTCTTCAGTAAATCTTGGCACTATATTTCTAAAATCTGTAGGATCAAATTGAGTACTAGCATTGATGGCACCAGTTAAAAAACCTTTACCTAGTGGACTAAAAGGAACAAATCCAATGCCTAGTTCTTCTAAAGTTGGTAAAATTTCTTGCTCAGGTTCTCTCCACCATAAAGAATATTCACTTTGTAAGGCAGTTAAAGGTTGAACAGCATGTGCGCGACGAATAGTTGCTGCCCCAGCTTCAGACATACCAAAATGTTTTACTTTACCTTCTTGTATTAAATCTTTCACTGCACCGGCAACCTCTTCAATGGGTACATTCGGATCAACGCGATGTTGATAGTATAAATCAATTACATCTGTTTTTAATCTTTTTAATGCTGCTTCTGCAACAGCACGAATATTTTCAGGACGGCTATCCATTCCCTTATTTACATCCCCACCCACAAAGCCAAATTTTGTAGCAATCACTATTTCTTTTCTAAACGGGGCCAATGCTTCGCCCAATAATTCTTCATTCACAAAGGGGCCATATGCTTCAGCACTATCAAAGAAAGTTACCCCTAATTCAAAAGCTTTGTGAATTAATTGAATAGCTTCTTTTTTGTCTGTAGGTTTCCCATATCCATAACTCAATCCCATACAGCCTAATCCTAAAGCAGATACTTCTAAACCTGATTTTCCTAAAATTCTTTTTTGCATAAAATAGATTAATTCAAATTCATGAATTCTTTTGGGGTAGATCCAACTTGTTGCTTAAAGAACCTCGTAAAGTGTTGAGGGTATTTAAATCCAAGCTCGTTCGCAATTTGATTTACTGATTTGTTAGACTCGTATAATTTTATTTTAGCCACTTCAATAATCTTATTATGTAT
>Ga0222712_10002628_pt1 | contig 20323 bp, 31 predicted proteins | sample C33_657DmetaG_FD_165043 | JGI IMG/M metagenome (GOLD analysis project Ga0222712, IMG submission 165043) | Estuarine water microbial communities from San Francisco Bay, California, United States - C33_657D | ecosystem: Environmental > Aquatic > Marine > Unclassified | place: USA: California... | reverse complement strand
CATCCGTTCTGCCAGCGAAGGCGGCGCATCTGCGAGCGATTGTAGGTAGGCCCAAGTTCGGAAAGACACCCGATATTCCACGCTTCCCGCAAGTCGTGTGAAACGCTACGGAAATAATCAATGGCATGAGTGTGGCCGAACAAAACATTCCCATAAGCATCGGAGTGTTGCTTCGCTCCGTGCATTGCGTGTCCATAACCATGAACAAACGAAAGACTCCCGCAAGTGTAAAGGCCATGAATGGAATCGTAGGGAAACATCTTTGCCCTTGTTTCCTTCATTATGCTTTCAATATTCTCAATGCCAGAGTTGGCGTAATCCCTGCAAATCCCGCTAGATGTATTCTTGGCTAAATCCCATAGGCGTTCATCGTGATTGCCACGGAGAAAGATTCGTTCCTCTCCAAATGCAAAGAACTCTCTGATAAACTCCTCCCCACAATCCCAATCCTCTTGCAAGCTCGATGCTTGCTCCTCGTCCCCGGCTCCTTTGCGGATGGCCTTGAAGTCCCACAAGTCACCAATGCAAACCACTAGGTCTGGCTTGAAGTCTTTGCAAAACGCCAATAGAGCCTTAACGCTTTTAGGGCATTGCTCGTTTCCATGGATGTCTCCACACGCTACAAATTTAATCGTTTTCATTCGGCTTATTTCTATCGCCAGTTAATGAAGTGTAAATAAGTTGGCAACATTCCCTAGCCTTGGGATTTGTCAGTTCGAGATCGGTCATTCCTTCGTGAGCTAAAGCACAAATCACTTTCATGGATTGCCGTAACGACATCAAATAAGTTATCTGATCAACTGCCTCATTGATGCCCTCCTCGACCATTCGCATTGCTGGCATCTCCCAAAGATTCGTTTTGTAAGCCTCGACCCCCGCCGTGTATTTCCGTTCCAAAGCCTCGCAAGTTGCGGCTTGAATTTGCGTTAAATGATGGAGATGTTTCTTGTTGAAAAACTTTTGTTTGGACGGCACAACATTCGCAGATGTCATCCCTTATCTGCTAGACCAAGGCTTTTTATTTACGAGTGAAATCTTTTTTATTTTCATATCTTGCTTTTGCGGAGAAACCAATTCTCTCCACCCAGAAATCGTGCCATCCTCCAAATGCGGAGTCTCCCATTCTAAATGCCGTAGGTTGTGTTTCTCGGCAATCTTTTGGCAGATGGCGTAGGTGCTATCGTCATCCCAAGAAGCGATGTAATCCCCGGTAGGAGTTCGAGCCAAGGGGACGAAGTCGATTGCGTGGCCTCCAATATGCAGGGATTGGGCGGGGATACCTCTAGCATTGGTTACCTTTGTTCCGGGCTTGGTTCGGCCTTGGGCGTAAAGTTCTTCTTGTTCTTCTGGGGTGCGGATAGAGCAATAGATTAGGGCAGGGATTTTCTTGTCTAATAGCTCCGAATACCACTTTGCCACCCTAGCCCCAAAATTGGCCTCTAATCGCTCTATATGCCCCCTAGAACGCTCTGCCGCCTCTTTAAGGGTCATTGTGCCTCTGCCCTAGACTTGTTTCGTTCTGCATCTTCCATTGCTCTAGATAATGCCTTGAGCGTCTGGGCATAGAGTTCCCGATATTGGTCTTGGGTTGCGTGAGTTCTATCGAGCTTGTCCCACCTTTGGATGAAGTCCGAGATCGAGTCTTGGTTCGGTGCTTGCCCAAGGTCGTAAGGCTGGGTCGTGGCACACCCAGCTATGCAACTAACGGCGATGAATCCAAGAGTCCACCTCCGCATCACGGAGAGAACGCCTATAAGCGATTTGTTCATCGTCTCTTTCCCTTCGGGTCTTGGCTCTGTTTTTAATCCACCACCCGCCAATTCCAACCAATCCCGCTATGACGGCGAGGATTGAAGTAATCATTTAGTCGATGTGAAGTCCGAGGGTTTTAAGAACCGAAACAATCTTTTCGAGAACGGAATCATCAGCCGGGGTCGGTGTGAGCTTCACAATAATGCGAGCAAGGACAACAACCGCACCAACGCCAGCCATAATGTTTGCAAAGTTTTCGGTAAGCCAGTTCATAGCCCTGCCCTTATGTCAAGGGTTCACCAGTAGAGGTGTTGTAAGTGCCACCATAAGACCAGTATTCGATGCAAGTAAAATCAATCAAAACATCTCCACTTGCCCCGGTGTCGTTTGTGTAAAGGTCTTTTACAATTGTATAATTATTAAAAATAAATCTGGTGCTTCCAACTTTTTGACCACTCGGATAGCTATTATAAACATAAATTGAATCAACCTCAAAAAATGGATAGAATTTTTCGTTGGTTTTATATCCGCCAGAAAAATCATAAGTAAATGTTATTGGCTGCGTTACAGATTCAACGCCGATATCGCCATTAAAGTAAAATGTGTAATTCCCAAAACAAACAAGTTTTTCTTCAGATGTAATAGTCAAAGAGGGGGTAAGTTCACTGCCCCCAGAATATACAATAGGATTTTCCGGTGTTCCTCTGCCATCAGAATAAAAACTTCCAGACGCATCAACTCTCCATCTTCTAGTCCTCCAATACAACGCCATTCCTTGTGCGATGGTTAGGTCAAGATAATCTGGGTCATCTGGTTTTGAGCCTTCTTGTATGCAAGATGGATAATATCCACTCCCTTGTGCAGATAAAACTTTACCCATAGGATTTCAGCCTTTCGGCTCTCGGCTTAATAACCGATGACGGAGATTCGGTAGGTGGCCGTGTTCACATCCCTAGAAACGCTATCAGCATTTACGCAAGACAAGCAAACAACATTTGAAGCATAGACAACCCCTTGAATAATTGCACCTGCTGAAATTGCAGAAGGTAAGCCAACCAAAACTATGTCGTTCACAGCCGCACCAGTAACAACTACATCCCTATAATGCTGATCGTTGCCAGCTAGCGTTCCAAATGAAACAGATGTTAGCGTAGTAATGGTTCTTGGAGATTGTGGAAACACTCCGTAGGTTGTCCCATTTGCTATCAATCCTACATTGATTAGGCCAGAAACAACATTGATGTTTGCGGGTTGTGTGATTGGGGTGGAGCCATAGAAGGCAAGTTTTGAGGCTGTGCTAACACCAATCTTGGTTCCAGTAGTCGAACCAATGCCAATGTTATAGCCATCAGAAATCGTGATGGCAGTTCCAGAAAGGTCTAGGATGGTGGAGCCAGTTCCAATGCTATTGTTCTGCCAATCTAGGAAAGCTGTTCCATAACTATTGTATAGCTTGCGATTTGTTGCATCGACATTAGATGTGGAATCCTCAACAAAGAGAGCGTTGGCTTCGGCCTTGGTGTAATAGCTTGCTTGGTCGGCGGGGACTACTGCCCCGGTAGTGATAAGGTCACGGCGGACGCTGATAGACCCTTGATAAATTGTCTTGGGCGTTCCGTTCTGGGTAAGCTCGATCTCGATTGTTGGAGCTATTGTATCGGTTCCAGCCTCGGCAAATAGTTCGTCCAATTCAGCCGTTGCCATCGTTACCGATGTGCCAAGATAGTTTCCATAGACAACCCCAGAGGCATCCAGCGTAAGTGCGGTTATGACGGCTTGTAATCCCAATGAACGAACGAAAGAAATTGAATAATCGCCAGAATTGTTTCCAGAGTCCACGGAAACATTGTTTGCACCGATGCCAGTAACGGATGTAAGTGCTTCGGCAAAGCTAGCGGCACTAGACCCGATAGCGATAGCCGTTGTCGTGTTGGTTCCAAACGCCAGAACAACGGAACCACCCTCGGCATCCGGGCCAACTGCAAGATTATAGATTTCGTTGCGGGTCGTGGAGCCTACTTGGGTTCTGGTAAGAGCAACCACACCAGATACCGATGATGCCGTGAAAGAGTCCGAATAGACGGCTGGATTTCTGCGGAGTTTAATGACTTGCTGGGCGGCCACCCCGGAGGCTGGGAATCTTCGAGTATTAACGATAACGGAGCTAGTTGGGAACATCGTGAAGCTAGACCCGCCAAACGACATTGCGGTATTCGCCGTGGCCGATGTGATTAAATAGGAATAGGGTTCGCTCGAATAAGACGCAACGGAAGCACCAGTAGCGATTGCAGAAATGGCAGTATAAACTTGGCTTGTCGTAGCGTTAAATGAAATGGCATTGGATGTGACGGAGTTTAGAACGAGTTTGAATTGACCATCACTAGGGCCGTCATCAATGCCACCGATGCCTAGCTTTAGAGATGCCCCAGTAGTATCCAAATCACGGAGGAAGTTGTTGGTATCTCGCTCTTGGAGACGCACCCGGAAGTTGTAGGTATCGTTGCGGGTAAAGGTAGGGAGAACTCCGTTCTTGACCGAGCCAGCCGCCACAAGCGTCCCATTGGTCACATCAATAAAGAAGTCGATATTTTGTGCCATTTTAACTGCCCCTTATGTCAATGCTAGACTGACGGCCCATATACTTGAATTGTGGCTGGGGTTCCATTGGAGCAAACATTAAGAGTTACCACATTAAAACTTGCAGACACCGCAATTTGGATGCCGTCCTCTTTTTCGGTTAATACGACGCCATCTCCGGCAATGGGCTTGGTACATTCAATTCTACGAATAAGGCTATTGAAGAAACCAAGGGCTAGGCGAGAGCTTCCCTTTAACTCAACAAGACGAGGCTCTTTTGTCATACTCTTTTGAAATTTGAAACAAATGCTGGGTCGCCAAAGGCATCTTGTTTTTCCCTATACACAACCCTAGCCACCAAGAATTGACCCCTTCGTGTGCAATCAACATTATCTTGGCAATAACCCAAATAATTTATTCCCCCAACAAGACCATACATTTTGCTAAATGGTTGAATTGGATTTGATGGTAGCGTTAATCCATTAAGTATTGTTGGGATTCTTCCACCAAAAGTTTTAGAGGTATTGTCTGTTTGAGCCGTGGATGTGGTGGTTAGCTGACCAGTAGCAATCTGACTTTCTGTAACATCAGTTACAAATTCAATTTCAATGGTTAATGGCGGCCCATAGATGCCAGCACCAGTTGTGGGAATCATTCTGACTACTGGCTTGGGCAACCCGGTGGAGGCAGTAAGCCCCACATAAACAATATTCATAGATGTAAGGCCGCCATCTTGTTCGCTAAAGCTAATGGTTTCTACGGCCATCCTAGCGTATTTAGAGCTAGATGACGAGAACGAAGCGTGAGTTGTGTCTTTTGCTGGGGCGAGAGTAAGTCGATCCTCTGTCCGAATCTTATAGTTTTCGGTAATGGTTTCGAGTCCGTTAATGTCTCTCTGGTAGTCTTGTCTTTGCAAAACCTTTGCCCCAGAGATAGGCGAACCAACAATAATAGAACTCATTTAGAACCCCCTGCGCCAGATGTAACAAGTGGGGCAGATGATAAAGATTGCAGAATGGAATTGAGTGTTTCCATCAACCCGCCCTTTCCACCAGAAACATTTTGTCCTTGTTGTTTTGATGCGCCACCATTGCTCCAATCTAAAGATTGGTTTGGAAGGTCTTTAAGCCATCCACCACCAGTTTGCTTTTGTGCTACATTTGCTATTGCCACTTGCTCTGGGGTGAACCCTTGGGCTTGAGCTTGAGCTTGTTCTGCAAGAGTTGGCATATTTGCGGCTGAAACTCTTTGCGCTTCTCTAACCCGCATATCTTGAGCCGTTACACGGGTTCCAGTTCTTGCGCTTTCGGCTTTGGCTTGTTCGCTAAAATAAACATCTTGAGCCTTAAAATTCTCTTGCCTTACCTTTTCTGCTCTTTGTTTTTGGGCTGTTTCAAGTGCTTGCCGACCAGCTTGTGATGCACCAAGCAATCCGCCTCCATATTTTTGCTCGTTTTCGGCATATTTTTTTTGTTCTTCTCTAACCCTTTTTGCATCTCGCATTAGTCGATCAAATCTGTTTTGGTCTAATTTAGCCTCAAGCCTTGCGTTTTCCTCAATGTCATACATTTCCTCTTTGGATGCACTATTCTGATTTGCAATTCTTCTGTCTATAAGCTCTTGTCGTAATTTTTCCGATCTGTCTGCGGCATCCTTGTCTAGCTTTACCTCTTGAGCATAAACTTGTCTGGCAAATTTGAAGTCTGAATCTCTCCTATCTTTCGCCATCTTATCTAAAAGAGCGTTTCTTTCACGAGCCATTATATCGCCACTTGCTTTCTGAAATGCTTCGTATTCTTGTGGGTTTGTGATTGTTTCTGCTATTTTAGACCGCTTGCGATATTGAGCGTCAATTTCATATAGCTTTTTAGATTCTGCGTCTAACCCATCTAGTAGTTCATCATTTAGATTTTGGCTTATGATTCCTTCTGCGAGTTTGCTGTCTCTTAATTTCTTATTTGTTTTAACTAAAGCCTCTAATTGCTTTCTTGCACCAGTAGCTTCTGCAATAAAGTTTTGAAATGGGCTTCTATTAAGCTCTTTAAGTTTGTTATCTGTTGATAAAATAAAGGAGTCTAATTGTGATACTTGGGCATTTGCTTCATCTAAATTCATTGCCTTGCCAGCTTTTTCTATATCATCAAAAGCCTTTTGAGCGGCGGTTGCTGTATCTTTAAGCATTTGCCCCATTCGCTCGATTTGGTCAGAGAAAATCTTAAATCCGCCAATCGCAATAGCACCACCTAATGTTTTGCCCAAAATATGACTCAAGCTATCAGCGGCGGCAGAAGCAACATCGCTTGCATTTCTAGCCTCGGATAGACTACGACTAAAATTTTTGAATACTGCGCCAGCCTTTTGACCACTTATATGAAGCCTCTCAATGGCCTTTGTGGTTCCAGCAACAGCTTTATCGGCTCCACTATTGTCCCCTTGGACTCGAAGCATTAGATTTTGAGTAGCGTCTGCCATATTATAGCCCTAACTTGTCACTCTGTTCTTTGTTCTTTCTGGCAAGATAAACAGCCATATCACTCATTACCTTGTCGATTGCTTCCAATAGTCCGGGTAGCCCAACTTTTACCGCACCAGAAACTTGTCTTTTCCTTACTGGGTAATACTTTGTGTCTTTGTCCCCAGCGTGATTAAATATAATTCCTTCCATTCGTGCTTTAGTTGAGTCTGCCTTGCTTCCTCCACCAAGACGCTTGATGGATTCCTTACTATAATCTCCTCTGGTTAGTGCGGCTCTTTTGCCAAACACCGAAGCCGCCGCCGCCCATCCGTTCCTTATGTAATTAACAGATCGCTTTCTCCCGGCCACAAGCCTTCTTGCCAAGGCCCCGATTGTTCCGGCCTTATTTCCCATTCCCAATCCACCTAGGCCAAGTTTAGTTTTACCAAGAGTCGGAAGTCCCCTGTTTTTTAGCAACCAATTAACTAGCTTATATGTCCCAACATAAGCAACTGATTTTGATTCCTTGGCTAAAAATTGACCAATCTTCCTTTTCTTTAGCCTTCCTTTTGAGTCAAAACCTATTGGCTTAAACACCTTTTTTATTTTGGTTTTGGTTTCGATTCTTTGAAGTTCAGAGGCAATTTGAGCCGTGTTTGTTCGGTATGTAGTTCCAATAGCTGTAACGGCAACATCGCCGAGCTTGCTATTGATAACATCGGCCATATTTTTACGAGATACTTGCTGGTATTGTTGCAATTTATGGACAAACTTTGCTTGGTTTAATAGGCTAATCGTAAGCATATAAGTTTAATTATGTTAAGCCCAACATCCTCTCAAGATCGTCTCTATCTTTCCCAATCTCTCGCAACACCCTTCGACACTTCATCCCGGCAGACCATAGAAAAGAATGGCTGGCTTGGCACAATAAAGATAAAGGCATTTCCCATAAAATATACTCCACGCTCCATCCAGTCTTTTCGGCCAGCAGAAACACAAAACTTGCCGTCCCTGCTGGCGTTATGCGTTTCCCAGTTCGGGTAATCCGTGGGTTTGAATTACCTCAACCCTTCCCTTTTGTGCCTCATCGACCATTGCAGAAACGATTTTTGTTGCGGAATCTCTATCAGATTCGTTTTTCCCTTCAATATATTCAATAATTTTCTCTCTAAACAAGTTCTTATCCCAAGCCAATTTGATTGCATCCTTTCGGTTCTTTGCAATCTGAATGTGCATATAAATAAACGCCCATATAAAGTAAATGGATGAATCGTTATCGTCCCTTACTTGCAATAAAAGCAACCTAGAACCCTCGGTGTATGGGGACAACTTCTCCCCCATAAACTCACGCTCTGGGGATACAAACGATGAATTTAGTTCTTCTTCTAGGGATATGCTCATAGGTGTTTTAGGATTGCTTTCTTGAGTTCTGGCTTTGCGTTTTCTGGGATAAGAAGGGTTTGATTGCCACGCTGGATGATGCGGATTGGTTCAACCTTGTTCTTGACCAAACCAAGAAGTGTTTCCCGATTTTCAAGGGCGGCACGGATATATCGAATTGGAGACTCTATATCGCTTTTCATTTCAGACCAATGACATTGCATTTCATCCCTAGCCATTGTCCCGGCTCCATCGGCTTGAAACCAAAAAGTTGTCTGCCTCCTACCATCTTCGTAAACTTGCGTTGTTACCGGGTCGGTAGTTCGTAGTTTACCACCATAAGTGGCAACGGCAGATGCCACCTTGATATTTGTTGTTCCCCAAAAGGCTTCCATCATAATTTTAGGATTTCAATTAGAGGATTGGAGCCTCTATTAACTTACATTCGGATAGCCAGTAGCCGAGATATCGAGGGTAACAAACGCATCGGGCGATTTGTTGATCGTCAAGGAATCAATCCGAGTCGTTCCAACCGTAGCCGCATTTGCGAGTGCCGCCAAAGCACCGCCAGCAGTAACGGAAATTGCACCAGTTACGGCAACGGATAGCGAGTAAGCGGTAGTGGGGTTATAGTAAGAGATACCAACAATTTCCCCAACATTGTTAGTAATTTCTGATTTAGAAATGTTACGAGCTTCGCTAAAAGACTGCACAAGGCCAATAGCCTCTGCGGTGCAACCCCAAACAAGCCCAGAAGTTCCAATAGTTACGGCTGGCATAGATAAGTTCTCCTTTATGTCAAGTTATGGTTTAGATAAGAATTTTGACTTAATTATTTCCCACCCAATAGTAAATAGAAATCCACATACTGCAACCATTCCCAACATTCTATGCTTCAATACCTCTAATGCGCCCACCCTATTTACAAGGTCGGCATACCTAGAAAGACTCATTTCGAGCATTGTGGAAATGTTCTTTTGGCGTTCTTCCATCCGGGCAAGCCGTTCCTTTATCTCGCTAGAGTCGTTCTCACTCATAGCTTTGACCCTGCTTCGGTAACTTTAATAAACCACTCTCCATTTGCGTCTTGAGATGCCTCAATGAATCCTTCATCAAAGAGATAGGATAATGCCCGAATTTTTTCTTCATCGGAGATTTTAGACCAATCAACCTCGCTACTCATAGCGTTCCAGCCCTATCTGCATCGCCCATCGTGGGAGTGTTTGGATATTTGGTCGGGTAGTTATCGCTCTGCACTTGCACCGGAGAGCAAGAGCAAACGACAAAAGCCATAGCGATAAGTAATAAAGTTCTCATTGAGGCGTTGCATAAACATTTAGTGTTAAGCCTCTTTGCCAAGCCCTTTTATTAGCCCTAATGGTTGGGCTTTGACTTGTAATTCGAGCCATATAGATTTTTGTGCCTACGGCCACATTCTGTAACTTATCAGTAAGGGTTGGAGTTTCAGAGTAAAAAGCCTCGAAAATAGAGCAGTATTCAGAATCAAACTCTGCTTGGGTTGCTTTGGCCGATGTATCAGAATAGTTCACGGCCACATTCAAATCATAAACTCCGCTATAAGGCACAAGAAGTTGGGTGTTTATGGTTGCCGATATTGTAACGAACGGAAACAACCTAGCCCCGGTGCGGTTTGTGGTGTAGCGATTAAGACCAGAAACGCTACTCAAAAGGCTTGAAACCGCATCCTCTACAAGAATCTGGGTGGATTGACTCATTTTTTAGCCGTTGAGGTTATGTTTATGGTTATTTCGTTGCTCCAAGTCCTATTGGCCGCAACAACACTTGGCCTTTCGCCAGTAACATTTGCCACATAACAAGTGATATTCGAATTGCTAGTCATATAGCTTGCAAGGTCTGGGCTTCTATAAAGTTGAGCTACGATGCTTTGAAACTTGGCATCGAAGTCTGACCTAGAGTTTGTGTCGGCTCTTGCGGTAAAAGTAAGGCTTGCTGGTGTGCTAAATACCCCGGTAAATGGCCCTAGTTGCTCCGACCCTATGGATGCCTTGGCAACGATATTCGGAAGCGTTCTAGCCGTTCCTCGTTCACTTGTGTAGAAATTAACGCCAGTAACCGCCGAGATTGCGTTGAGTAGGGCGTTCTCAACCTCTCGCTCTATGGAGGCCATTAGGTTGTAATGTCGGCAAGTTCAATGGTGTAAGAAATATCATCGGTGCTTTTGGAGAACCCAGCAATCATTCTCTCAACGCCAGAAACAGAGCAAAGAGAACCGATTGCGGGTGCAGATATAGCCGATGCCTTAACCACTAAACTTTGTGTAATCCTAATCACATCTCCACCAATATCCAATTCTTGTGCAGTTCCAAGGTCTGTAACGCTTGCAGAAACCGCCGAGGAACCAAGCCCGGTAACGCTAGTCCATAGGTCTCCGATCATATAGGTCAAATCGGTGGAGAAGTAGGTTGTGTCAATCGTGCCAGACATAACCTTTTAGGTGTGTCAATCAGCTTTTGTTAGGCCGTCAAAGTCCCAAACATTATCAGCTTCAAACCCATTTCTTTGTGGGAAAAACATTGTTTCCTTTCCCTGCCTAACTGCCGAAGCCAATATCATTGGTGAACTATTGATTCCCCAAAAGTTCTCTGCTCCTCGGATAGCCTTTGCCATCTCCGCAACGCTTGGAGCCGTGTAGGTATCTAGCCCTTGAATCTTAATGTCTGGCGGGGTTAGGACATAGAAGTTGTCTTTGCCTAGTTGTTGCCTTGCATCCTTAATGATTAAAAGCGGGTTTCGATAGTCGCTTTGGCTTGCTCCAAATGGGGCAACTAGGTTGTATGTTTCTGGAAGCCCCTTGGCTGGCTTTTCGTCTAGTTTATCAAGAACAATGTTTGTCTTTTCTGCATCCTTGATTTCTGGGTGGTCATAAACAAAATCGTGCCAAGGCTTACGGCTTGCCCTAAAAGCATCGTATCGAGTAGGCCAAATCTGCAAGTCTATCTGATCGCCCTTGTTCCCTCGTTGGCAATATGAAACCATATCGAAAACCCCCGCATATTGCTCGTAGCAATCAATAAAAACTTCGTGGCCTTTATCCGACAGCAACTTGGCCGCTGGTAGGCATCGAAGCACATCCCCAAGACGCTCCCGGTAGATGATGGTTTTAGCAGTCATCGGCAACGCTCTTGTCTGCTACAAATGGCATATAGTCTGCAAGCCTAACCGGGCCTTTGGTTTCTTGTAGCTTTTCCCATCCCTCAACCAATCCTTTATATCCATAGAAATCTTCCTTAAACTGCACTTGCTCTTTGGTGGCATACGCAAAATGTTCAAAGGTTAAGCCCCACGCCTCCGTCATACCTCTTGGAATCATAAGGCCATTCACATTTAACTTGGGTGGTTCGTGACTTACAAACTCGATGCCCTTGCCCCACTTCCACGCTCTAAACCATTCATACCAGTTCGAACCAAAGCCCTGCTTGGTCACAACCCTTTTGTTTTGTCCGACATAATAATTGCAATGGAACTGCATAGCTCGCCCTTCCTCGCACCCCTTCAAATGCCCATAGATTGCGTCTAGCTGGTCGGCTCTCCACATTTCATCTGCATCCACTTCCATCACCACCCCCTTTTCCACTCCCTGCAAAGCCTCTTTAATCATCGCCAGCTTACCGGGGAAAGACTTGGCTTGCCAATAAACCGAAACATTTGGTTCGTTAATGCTATTTAGATATTCGTGCGTTCCGTCCACGCTCACAAAGTTCTTGTGGTATTTGTCTGGAACTTGCTTGCACCAACGAGTGCATCCTAGTGGTTCCGAAACTCCTTCTACAATTCGCCATTGCCAAGGAATCTTTAGCTTTTTGAACTCATCAAGATGCCGATTGATATAGGGCATCCCATTGAGAACGATGGTAAAGATTGTCAGCATTTCAGCCGACCATAAATGACGCTTATATCGGAACAGAAAGAAACCGAGTCGTGCCGATAGCACTCAAATCCAATAGAGTCGAACCAAACCATAAATTCCTTTAGCCATAGGTCAGACGAATGAAGCTCAATAGCAATCTCTTTTAGCGTTCCAACATTATCCATCTTTAGGAAGTTTGTTTCGTGTCCCTCGATGTCGCATTTAATATGTGTAATTGAATAAGATTTAATCCATTCTAAAATCTGATCGCCTGAATCCACCATTTCACACTTAAAGACTCCGCTTGGGTATTGTGCGGAAAGAGTGGTTATGTCCCCTTGGTTTGTGTCCACGCCCATATAAAACTCTGGCTTTTGGGATAGGAAATACTTTGCCGTTCCGTTTCCCTCTTGTTTTTCGCCTTCCGTCCAGAACGCACATCCCAAATCAAGCACTCGACCACCAGCAACATTAAGATGCTCCCAATGAATCTGCGGGGCTTCCGATGTAATCACGCCCTTGGTCATAGCTGAAAGATGGCGGCTCCGTTCCGCACCGACCAATCCTCCCAAAGCAGTTTAGCGAATCCTTTTAGTTTATGGTAATTCGTCCAATTCTTAATATCGTTGGTATCGTCCAAAGCGATCATTGCTTTATCTGCCAAGAACGGCCTCACGCATCGAAGTTCGGCTTCCCCGGAGAATGGCGAACCATCAATAAGCACAAAGTTAAAGTCCACATTGTGATCGAAGTGAATGTCCTCAATGGCGTTTGTCTGGTATGGCTTGGCAGTTTCCACGCACTCATCGTGCCAACTCAAAACTTGCTCTAAAGGATACGCATTTAAATTGGTTCTTGTGATGCGGTAAAACTCTGCTGTATCGGTCTTGTTCATCCACAATCCAGAAACAACGGCTGTTCCCTGCACCGAAACGCCACCTTTTGCCTCTAGATTCATTCGATGACGGCCAATGCGGTCTGGGTGGTTCTCAATAGAAAAGAGTTTATCGGTGTGGATGCATTGCGTGGAGCCGTCCCCGGTTCCTCCGCCGATCTCCAAGCCAATACCAAGACCCTTGGTATATTTTGCCAAGGCTTGCCCAAATGAATCGTTAATGGTTACTTCTTGCATTTAATTTTTTCCTCTAAAGCCTTGCGAATAACATAAGCAATCACGGCTTCTTTATCATGTTTTAACGCAATCATACCAGCCTTAAATAAAGCATTTTCACACTTCTCATCGTAGCTAACATCTACTTCAACCATCTTGGGGGCTTTCCTAGCCTTTCCAAAGACAAGCCTTCCAAGGTCTTTTTTACGCCCAATTATTTGCTTTGCGTCTCTCATAAATGGCTTTGCCCTTATCGTAAAACTCTGGCTTGTTGTGGTTCTTTAGTTGTTCGTCTGGGTTGCCTTTGGTGAACATCGGATTTTCGTGCTTAAACTGAATGTTCTTGGCCTCGATAACCACCCCATCTGCATAGGCTCTCTCGGTATGCTCATTGTCTGAATAGATGCCGTCCGACTCTTGATAGTCTGGATGGAACATATAGCCCTGCTTGTTTAGCCTATTTTGCGTTAAAATGGCCATGCAAAGCAGTTTGTCTTGTCGAAGCCCATCTGATACTGCCAGCACTTTATCGGCCTTTGTATCCCCAATAGCGTTCAAAATTAGGGCATCCCAGCCTTTGCAGGGAGACCAATCATCGCTCATCTGGATAATCACATCCCCTTTGGCGTGTTTTGCACCTTCGTTCCAAGCATTGATGATTCCGCCGGGATTAACTCTAATAGCTTGGTGCGGGGTATAGTCCACCTTCTCATCGTGATCGACTGCAAAAATCCATTGAATCTCTAGGGGCTTTTGGGCAAGCGATAGCCATTGATAACGCCGTTGCCAAGCTAACTGCGGTCTGCCTCTGGTTGCGTGAACGAGTGTGATTTTAGGAGTCGGCCACATTTTTAGCATCTTCTCGGATTCTTCGGTGTTTCCTACGCACACACAAGCGATCTGGTAAAGGTCTAGGGCTTTCCAATCATAAACATCCTCGACTTGATTCCAATAGTGGGTCTTTGGCCGTTGCAGGGTCATAGCACTTCGGCTGGAAGCGTAAGCCTTGTTCCAAATTCCACGACTCGCATATTCCATTGCCGTGTAGTAATGAGCCTCCCTGCGATCTGGTTGTAGCGTGATTGCTTGGCCTAACCATTTTAGCCTTTCGTCTTTCCCGGTGCATCGTCCCAGATTGCAAAGCACATCGTAGCGGAGCGTATCGTCTAGCTCTGGAAACATTAAAGCTCTCTTGCTGTAATCAATGCAACGCTCGACTTGATTGGAAAGGTAGGCTTCTTGAGCCGTGTAGTAGAGTGAGTTTGGTGCGGGTTCGAGGGTATCTGCCAAGATGCGAAAGTTTCTATCGGCACTTGTCTGTTTATAGCCGTGGGGCTTGTGGATTCTAAAAGTATGATCTACTGCCACCAACTTGTCTGGCTCGCTTGCCACCAGCATTTCGTGAACCCGGTTCCTCCAACGGCATTTGCCCTTGCGACTGAAAGTTTCTCGCAGGGGTTTGAGGCCAGCATTAGCCACATCGTAACGCATCGCCACTAGCCACTTGTCTTGCTTTTCGGCTTCGTCCAAAGCCCGATCAATCGCCTCCTCGCATCCCTCTGCCATCACATCATCCGCATCCACCCAAGCCGCCCACTCACAAGAGCAGTTATCTAATGCCAAATTACGAGCCTCCGCAAAATCGTCAATGTGAGGCCAATCAATGCGTTTATTTTTGTAGTGAACAACCTTTGCCCCAAAGCTCTTGCAGATTTCTTCGGTCTTGTCCGGGGTCTGGTTTCCCCTAGCGATTGCAATAATAAACTCCTTTGCAATCGGTTTGAAGCTTTCCAAGCATCGGCTAATGTAGGCTTCCTCATTTCCAGCTATGAGATAAATAGACAGTTCGTGTTTCATTTAGGATTTCAATAGGATTTCTAGTTTTTAATTATGGCAAGCCAAGTCCAGTTCCGAGTGTGGTTTTGTAAAGGGTGTAAATTGAGGATGTGTCGCTGTCGGAAAGAGCTGTATTGAAAATTATTGCACCAGCAATTATTCCTTTAAACCATCTATCGCCTCCACTTGATTTTGCACCTAATGTTACTGCCGCAGATCCTTGGAATAGGGTTCCAGTTCCCGCAGTTGTATCTGATCCATTATTTATTCTAAATTTATTGACTGTTGCGCTTCCTCTTAGGGAAGAAACCCTAAAATCAGTCGTAACTGCTGGGCCTGTATTTTGTGAGTTTAATGGATTAAATAACCTTCCTTGAACAAATCCTCCCAATTCTGCAAAAATAGTCCATTCTCGATTTACTCCCTCATCATCTTTGAATACTTCTGCCATTATTTGGCTAGTTGCATCTTTTTTTGAAATTCCAAATACTGACACAGCAGAAAAACCGCTTGTTAGAGTTGTTGGGATATAATCGTTTGTTCCATCAAATACAATTCCATCCGTTCCCCAAGTTGGCCCATTTGTTAGCGTTCCATTGTAAGTCCCAAGACCACCCAAGCTGTATGCAGTCGTTCCGCTTCCCTTGTTCTGCGCTGAACGCAATGTCCAGCAGACCATATTATTGAAAAGGCTAAGTGCCTTTACGCCCACAACAAAGGCGTTGATTTGTTGTTTTGCGGTTGCGTCAGTAACGCCAGCCCTATCAAAGTATGCGGCGGCATCTCCATCGAAGCCAGATATTCTTGATAGCCCACCAATCCGAATGCCACCCTTAATCATCATAAGGATTTAACCTTACAGACTTTTAGTCACCAATGCCAAGAACAATTCCGCTATGAATAGAAAAAGCCGTGCAAGTTCCAGCCAGATAAATTCCTGCATTGATGGTGGATGCAGAGGCCGCCGTTGCATTAGCAAGCCCAGAAAATCCCGTTACAGCAGATGAAATGCTTGAAAACTTTGCGTCCGAAACAATATAGATACCAGCAAAACCAGCAGAGGCACTAACAGCCGTTCCAGTTGTGGTTACATATTGAGTGCCGGGACGGGCGGCGTGGGAAACTTGATCGTAGTAGGGTTCGGAATTTGTAAGGTCTGCCATAGTTTCCTTGTGATTGTGTCAAAAGAAAAAGGGGGAGAGCTTTCGCCCTCCCCCTTCTTCAAGGAACCAACCAATGAACCAATTTTTAGCTGTAGGTCGTGGTGATACGAACCGCCGCATTAGCGTCAATGACTTTCTCTGCGGTGTTCATGCGAACACGGAGAACATTGCTACGCCGAGCTTCGTCACGATAGCTTTCAGAGACGAAACCACCGGGGGCGTCATCAGACCACACCAAGGTGCGACCCAAACCACCAGCGGTGAACTGACCACTAGAGACATTGGCAACAACAATCTTGGTGTCGGGAACGATGAACGAGCCAGAGTATGACTTGTTTTTGTTCGCCGTGTTGTAAGCCGCACGACCAATGTAGACTTTATCCACACCGAAAGCGGTTGCAATCTGGCTCTCATCAAGCAAGCGACCGCCAGTATTGGAAACAACTCCGTAGAACTGATTCTGCAAGAGGGTAGTCCGGCGAACCCGTTCATAGACATTGGCCGACATGATGACGGCATTTGCTTCGTAACCGAGCTTGTTCAAAGCGAGCTTGCCAGCCGCCACATCCGCAGGGGCGTTGATGGTTGCCAAGTTAGCTTCGGTGTAGTTAGCCGTGGGACTAATATCAGCCGTGGTGAAGGGGGTAGTCGTTGCCCAGAGCAAGTCAGACACCCGCTTTTCGTGCGAGAGTTTAACTTGGCGAAGCAAGAACTTGGCAGTTTCGGCCTCGATCTGGAAGAAGCGGTTAGCATCCGAACGGAAAGAATCGTCCAACAATTCTTCCAGTCCTGTTTCAATACAATCGTAGGTATCGGAGGTGAATTTCCGAACCGCACGAGCGTATTCAGCACCAGCAGTACGCTTGGCCGCATCAGCGTTCAAGAGATCGGCATCAGCCGTCTGCACTTTGAGGTAAACACCACTCTTTGCCGAGACGGGCAAGAGAGGCATAATGTCAGCACCAATCATCCCAATCTGGGCCGGGGCTTCGATTAGGGCTTGGTTGATGTCTGCACGAATTGTCGTGCCACCAGAGATAAAGCTCATTTTATATTATTCTTTCTTTTGTTTGTTGTTACTATTGTTTAGAACAATGGAACTGCAATTTCGATAACCGCCGATGTTGCCGTGGCCGCTTCAAGAGCGACACCAGCAGTCGAGAGGTTAGCCGCAAGCGTGGTGCATTGGCCAGCCGCATCGAAGAACAAGGTATTGCCAACCGCACAAGTTCCAGAAACTGTTGCGAAGAAGGTGGGGTGAAGCATCTTAACTGTAACGAAACCGCCAGCGGGAGCATCTTCTTGAGTCACGCCGATGGTTTTGTTAGCACCAGAAACCGCAACATTTACGAAACCCGCCGTGGTGGTATCGGGGGTAACAAAACGATAAGCCGAAACAGCAGAAGCCGTTCCGAATGTGCGGAAAACATTATCAACTTGAGTGGACATTGTATTTAATCCTTTGTGTTAGATTTTTGTGATGCCACGGCTACGAGCCTCGGCATATTCTTTGGGGTTTGAGAGCATCACGGCGTTCATCGCCTTGAGCTTTGAATTGCTGTAATCGCTGTGGGCGGCTACGAGTTCTTCAAAAGTTTTGGGCTCGACTTTCGCCGGGGCTTCAACCACCGGGGAAGCGGAAATGGGCTTGATGCCAAATTCAGTCAGAACGGCTTTGAGCTTTTCGGCCATCTGGCTTTCGTCCTTCTTAACCTTATCTTCGGGCGAAGGAACATCAGAAACAGGCTTTCCTTCTGCCGAATCTTCGGCTTGATCTGCGGCTTCGTCAGCGGGTTTCATAGCGGCTTCGAGAGCCGCTAGGCGAGCTTTCAATTCGCTCAATTCATCCATATATTTCTTATCCATATTTTTATCTCCTTTTTTGTCAAGTATTGGGTCGCTCTCGACAACTGCTTGTGGCATATCGGCGGGGATGCTAACGCCCCCCGCATTGTATCCCAAATTTTCTTCGGCTTTTACGCAAGAGCCGGGTTCATAGGCTTCAATGCCCTTTGCTGGTTTGTAACCTTCCCAACATCGGAACTTTGTTCCAACTGCGAAAACAAGCATCTCAACATCTTTACTTTGAAAGTCTCTAAACTTCTCATTGCTGGCAGGGCTGGAAACCAAGTCGGCAGACTCAATCCTTTGTGGGCGAATGTAGTCTTTGCCATTGATCGTCTCGGACTCATTCAAGAACGCCAAGCTAACCCCAAATTGGTCGGGGGCTTCTGATGCCATCTCTTTAACTAATCCGTAGTGGGGGGAGCTTTTGAGCAAGTGAAGGTCTGCCATCAGTTTATCGCCTTCAATGCGAGGGTTGCGAGCAAAACCAAGAACTGCTTCAAGCCCAGAGCCGTGATTCATTTTAACCTTAACGCCATTAGGAGCGTTGGACATTAGCTCATAGGCTTTCTCAATGGAGGTCTTGTCGATGAACAAATCGTGGCCTCTGGCCTCTCCTTGGCTCAAGATATACACATTAGGAATAATCGTGGAATCTTCCTCAAGTCTAGCTTCCTTGCGTTGCTTCTTCTTTGCGTCCCGGTAGGTCTGGTAGGCAACTGCCGCCCTTTGCTTGGTGTCTGGGAAATCTTTAACTGCGGTTTCGTGACCCATGAAGCGACCAACGAAATCCTTGCTTTTCTCGCCTTTTTTTGGAGTAAGTAGGGGCATATTATTAAACCAAGGTTAAGAGGTATTTGAGTTGGTTCACGCTTCCAAGAATCTCATCTCGGATATTCAACAAATCCGTGTCGCCTTCGTTCAGATAACCCGGTAGCTCATCAGAAAGGAACGAAATAAACTCATCGTTGTATTCCCCAAAGCCTTCCGAATAATTATCAAGGCTAAAGTCAAAGGTAGAAGCAGAAATGATTCTGCCATACTTGCCCATAAAGGTTTCCATAAATTCATCAATGTTCTCTGTAAGAGACTCGTAGATTTCGCCAAAACTCTTGTGTTGGCTATAACTCCTTGTCTGCCAATGAAATATCTTATACTGATTCTGATAAGTCAGAAAAGTTGTGAGAATCGTCTCGCCATTGGCGTTTTCCATAAGGTTATGGTTTCTTGTCAATTCCATCTGCACAAGTGCAGTCTGGCTTGTCGCAAAGCTCTTTAGGATCAACCTTTTCTTTATCAATAGGTTCAAGGTCTGATGAAGACCCAAAAACTCTTTGCTTATATGAATTATCTTTTTCTAGTGGCATATCAATATTCTTCCACATCTACTTCATATATAAAGCCAAATTTTTCGCCTCTTAAATTTTTGGCCTCTCTTTTTTTAGGTTCGCCAACCGCCCTAATCCTTGCTCCATATGGAAGCACAAATTCCTTTTCTCCGCTTGAATCTAATCCGTGAAATTGTCGCACTTTAGAGCTTTTAACTAGCCTTAATTTAACTTGCGCTTCCGATCCTCCACCAAAACTCCTAGCTACATCCTTGTCTTCACTAAATGATGTAAGTGTTCTATTTAGTTTTGCCCCACCAGTTAATTGACGAACATAATCATCGCCTTCTTTTTCTGTTGCAAATCCCATTCCTCGATATAATGGCGATTTTTGTTTTATAGGCTTTTGTTGCTCCATCAAATTTCGAAGTTTTTTACCAACATCACTTTCTGGCTTTTCATTCATTTTTATATAATGTCTTCCCCTAAAGTCATCTGTAATTTGCCAAGCGTTTTGATCATTTCTTACTTGATCTCTCCAATCATTAAACTCTAGATTTTTTCCCTTAACCCCTATTTCACCAACTTTCCAAATTGCATTTTGATCGTTTCTTGTAATTTCCGATCTGTATTGATTCCAATCTCTTTCGTCATTTGCTCCATTAAATAGCTTAACGCCCTTTGGAGGAGTCCGAAGTTTTCCTGTGCGTTGCCCTTCGTTTTGCTTGTATTTTGGTATTTTTGTTTGAGGTAAAACTTGTTCTTTTGTTTTGGGAGTTTCTTTTGCAGAATCTTTCCTTGGTTCACCTATTGGCCTTTTTGGTTCATATCCACCCTTTAGTGCTGGCCTTCCATATCCTTCTGCACATTTATTATCCGGGCCAAAGGTTCCATCTTCGACTTGCCCACAATCCCTAGAAAATTCAGTCTCTACTTTTTTTTTATCGTCCGTGAGTGGCCCACCAACAATCCAAGCATCACAAGTCC
>Ga0222712_10002627_pt1 | contig 20330 bp, 14 predicted proteins | sample C33_657DmetaG_FD_165043 | JGI IMG/M metagenome (GOLD analysis project Ga0222712, IMG submission 165043) | Estuarine water microbial communities from San Francisco Bay, California, United States - C33_657D | ecosystem: Environmental > Aquatic > Marine > Unclassified | place: USA: California... | reverse complement strand
AGAGGGCTCGGCGGTGGAGGAGGAGGACTCGGTGGAGGCGAAGGCGGAGGCGAAGGCGGAGGTGGCGGTGATGGAGGTGGTGGCGAAGGCGGCGGCGGCGGACTCGGCGGCGGCGGTGATTCCACCGGCGGCGGCGGACTCGGCGGAGGCGGCGATTCCACCGGCGGCGGCGGACTCGGCGGAGGCGGCGCGCGCGCCGGCGGAGGCGGACTTGGCGGAGGCGAAGGGAAGCACGCAGGTCCGATTCGTAAATCCAATTCGTCTCCGCACAGCGTCGGCGCCGCGATTTCGATGACTCGAGCTGAATCTCCGAGCGCGTCTAGCGTCGCTCGGTCGCAGAAGCACCGTTCGCGGTTCATGTCATCGACCAAATTGCAGCATGAATCTCCAAATGTCGCGTCCTGGGCGCCAAAGAATGTTGCGCAGCTCGAGCGTAAGTTCCTCTCGAGCCGAAGACATTTTGGCGCTGGTGGCGGCGCCGGTTCGACCGCCGGCGGTGGCGGCGAAGGCGAAGGCGGAATCGGCGGAGGCGCCGCGACCGGAGGCGGTGGACTCGGCGGAGGCTCGGCCGATGGCGGCGGCGGAATCGGCGGCGGACTCGGCGGCGGACTCGGCGGAGGTTCGATCGTAGGAGGCGGCGGACTCGGTGGCGGTGACGGCGTGACCACCGGAGGCGGCGGAGATGGTTCTGCGACTGGCGGCGGCGACGGCGGCGGTGCCTCGATTGGCGGTGGGGGTGCCTTGATCGGTGGCGACGGCGCCACGCTGGGTGGCGGAGTAGGAACGACGACGCAAGACTCGCCCGCAGTGATTGTCGCATCGCATACGAGCCCGATTACGAGGAGCTCCGGCGATGTCAGCGAACCTTGCACCAAGAAAACGCCCGGGTCGCAGTAACAGCGCTCCCGTTCCATCGACGTCACCAAATCGCAACACGCTGATTTGTCCTCGATCGCGTACGTTAACAACGGCTTGCAAACCCGACCGAGATTCTTCGCCGTTTCCATGCATTTCGTCATTCGCACCGGCGGAGGTGGAGAGGGCGGCGGAGAAACCGGCGCGACTGGCGGCGAAGGTGGCAGAGGTCCCGCGGCTTGTCGCTTTGCGACGCCGCTCGTCCATGGAACGCCTTCGCCTCGTTCCCAAGCCGGAATCGGCTCGAGCGTGACGTCGTCCTTAGACATGGACTTTAACCAGCACTCGCCGAAAGCGTAATCGTAGTACTCGTTCGAACACCCATCGCGAGATGCGCAGAAGACCCAAACGTTACACTTGTCTTCGTTCTTGCACTCTTGGCAGCATGCTTCTTCGGTGTTCACGATACGCTTTGCCCCCGACGCGACGACGTGGCCCTTGTAATTTGCGTTTCGCTCCACCGTGCACCCTTCGATCGACGGCGCGGGTTTAGAAATGCGATCAGCGAGCGAGCCGCTTGTCCACGGTACGCCAGCGCCGCGCGCCAACGCGGGTGGATTCGCGGGATCGCGCCCGGCCGGAAAAATTTTAAGCACACACGACTGAAATGCAAAAGTCCCGTCGCATCCCGTTTCATTCGCGCAAAACGTCCACACCGAACACGCGATGTTCGCTAAGCACGCGTCGCAACACGCGCTCCATGAAGTAGCCGTCGTGGAAGAAAGTAGGACACCGTCGTAGTTGGCTTCTTTTTCAGCCCGGCACTCTTTGCGTTCATCCGTCGTATCGTAAGCAAACGGTTCAACTGATTTCTCAGGCAACGCCCCGGAAGTGTACTTGATGGTTGGTCCTCGCTTGCCAGGAATTTCCGCCAACGATATCTCCTCCGGGATCATGTATTTCAACGTACAAGAGCTGTAAGAGTAAACAAATTCGTTCGTTCCGCATCCATCGTCGGCGGTACAGAAAGTCCAGATGTTGCAATTTGGATTTTCCTGGCACGCCAAGCAGCACGCTTCGGGCGAAGCGACGAGAAAGTCGCCTTCGGTGAGCGGCGCGCCTTCGTACTCGGTGTTCTCCACCGCGTTACACGGCTTCAAGACATCCACTTCGGGTTGTTTTGGATACCCCGAGCAGTAAGGCTGGCGTAAGCCATCGAGGACGATGTCCGTCGATTCAAAGTTCCCGGCGCGTTTCGGCTGAAACGAAAACGACGCCATGACGTTGTTCGCCCCGCCGACGACGAAACATCCCGGACACAATTCCAATCCATCGCCGAATTGCATCTCGAACCCACGCTCGGTGACTGTGATGTCGCACGTTACGCTCGTATTTGCGATTGGCGTCGACGCGATCGGGTACACGACCCGCAAGCCTTCACACGAAGCGCGCAACGCATTCGTATTCACCGCGCCCGCGAAATCGATGCGAAACGCGACGTTTGTCGCGTCCACGGTGGAACAACTTCGATGGCCCACGACGCCGCGCACGATCGCTCGCGACGCATCGATCGTCGATGGCGTGAGCGTACTAAACATCATATCCAGCAGACTCGGACACGCCGCGAGCTTGAGCTCGGCGTTTGGATTCCACCCAAACGTCGACGTCGTCGACGACAGCACTAAATCTTGCGCCGGCGCGACGGCGTTGGCGTCGCACGTCACCGACTGCACTGCGATCGACTTCGCGTCGATCAATCTCGACTGCGCATCCTTGAAAGAAAACAAAAAATTGGAGTATCCGCCGGCGAGAAATTCTCCCGCGTTCAGCGCGATCGCGCCAAACGTCACCTTGGGACCTTGAGCGTTCATCTCTACGTAAATCGAGTCGCGACATTCCGCGACGCGTCGCGATCCCGTCGGTGAAACAACCTGTGCGCCCCAGCACATCATAACGAATCGCTCGGGTTCGATTTGCGTAAACTTTCCATCATCCTCATTCAAAACGACTCCCCGTGAAAAAGAAAATTGAATCGTCACGCCTTGTAAATTCACCGCTCTCGCGCTCGCGACGTCGTCCCGCGCGATCAACGCCGACACGTACGTCTCTCGCGCCGCCTGCGCGCCATCACTCGAAGCGATCGCCCCAACGCGCAGCATCTCTGCGCTCGTCGACGAACTCCACGTATTCACATCAAACTCCAACGCGTTCGCTTCGAACGCCACGCACGGTTGGTCGTAATCTCCCGGCGCGGCCTGCGCGCGCGAACGCGAACGCCGCGCGTCAGCGTCCCTCTCTCGCGCGCGCGCGTCGCATTCTCCATCACCTGTAACAACTCTCGCCCGTGCGTGTTTGAGGCGAAAACAACCTGGTGCGAAAACAAAACACATTCCTCACGCGTCTATGCGTCAATCATCACATCGTCGTCGTCGTCCACCGTCGTCATCACGCGCGTCGTCGTCGTCGTCACCACCACCGATGGTCATCGCCGATGCGCATCGCCGACGCACGTTCGCGAACACCAGGGCGAACACCGAAGCGCGCGACGACGCATGGCGTCGTCGACGTCGAGCGACGCGCGCGTCGACGTCGCATCGTGCGGCGCGCGTATGCGTCGCGCGCGTCATGCGGCGTCGAGTTCTGTCGCACGCGCGCGAATGCGAGTGGGATGCGAACCGGCGCACGGAGGACGAATGGTGACGCGAATGCGACGCGCGCGACGCGATGGCGAACGCGATGGCGAAATGCGATCGCGCCACGGGGTGAACGACAGGGCGAGAGGTGATTTATGTCAATGAAAATATTTTTACAAGTTTTGTGTGTTTCACGACCGCGCGCGCGTCGATCGTCGGTCGTGATGCGATGAAACCGATGGAAAATCGTCGTCGTCGTCAGCGGCGTCATCAAATAATAATAATCCAACGAACCCGACGTCGATCGCGAACTCGATGAACGACAGGGCGAGAGGTGATTTATGTGAATGAAAATATTTTCACGTGTTTTGTTTCACGAAGCCACTCCTGTCTTGAGTCGTTCGTGAGGCGATGAATGAATGAAACCGTGGGAGAATCGTCGTCATCATCGTCAACATCGTCAACATCATCGTCATCATTCATCATTCATCATCACGACCGCCGAGGTCACACGCCCACGAGGTCTCGTTCAAAGTTCAAACACGCGATGACACCGAACGCGTTGGACGCTCGCGCGTGTGCGTCGTTCATCGCCGGCGCATTCGTGACTCTGCTCGTGGCGATCGCGATCGGGGACGCGCGCGCGAGAGCGAGCGAGCGACCGAATGCGAGCTCGAATGCGCGCGCGAGCGCTGGAAACGCACGAATGACTGACGTGAAGGCGAACGTGAATGATGAAAACGTCATCGATGACGCGTTCACGAAGGCGTGCGCGCGGTTTCGAAAGAAAGCGAATGCGATGGATGCGAGCACGGCGCTGGCGTTGTACGGCGCGTACGCGGCGGCGACGCGCGCCTCGAGCGCGTTTGCGCACACGCTCGAGCCCGACGTCTTCGACGCGGTGAAGGTGGAGAAATATCGAGCGTGGCGAGCGCACGCGCATTTGTCCCCGATCGAGGCGAAGGCGGCGTACGTGAGGATTTTTGAGAGGTGGGAACGCGCGGGCGAGGATGGCGAACGGGACGAGCGCGGGCACACCGCCGCCGATCACGCCGCGGTGGAGGAGTTCAACGCGCATTCGAATGACGAAGATGACGGTTTGAGGAGCGACGAAAGCGGGATGTGGATGCAAGGCAGTTCGAGCCGACCTGTGGAGACGAGCGACGGCGCGGAGGCGGCGGCGTTGGGAGCGTTGAGCGCGGCGTGTCGGGACGGCGACGAAGACGCCGCGGTGCGGCACATGACGAGCGGGGGTGACGTGAACGAGAGAGATGCGAGCGGACGCACGCCGTTGCACTGGTGCGCGGATGGTGGGCACGCGAAGATCGCTTTGCAGCTCATCGTATTGGGCGCTTCGGTGGACGCGCGGGACGAGAGCGGGCAAACGCCTTTGCATTACGCGACGATTTGCGAGAGCGCGGACGTGTGCAAACTATTGATGCGTTCTGGGGCGGATATCGCGATCGCGGACGAAGCTGGGGAGACGGCGGAATCTTTGGGATTGTTGAACGTCGTAGGCGCGGGGGAAGAATTCGACGACGAAGACGACGAAGAGGACGCTTGGCGATGAGCGCGATGTCGCGCGAGACGCCGTGCGACTCGAAAGCGACCGAAGGACTGTGTTGACGTCGAAACAAAGTTCTGGTGGATACTGTACAACAATTTCAATAAATCAAGTTTGTGTAGGAATCAATTCGAGTACACGGTGCACGGGAATCGTGTCCACGCGTTGCGTCGCGTATTCGAATCGAAAGTCGCCGCTATCTCGGTCACCATCTTTATATTTCTTTTGTAACCACCGCACGCGCAAACTGCCGTCGGGCGTCGCGTCGTCGACGACCTCAGCGTACCAATTGTAACCGTCCAGGTCATCGTTAAAGCTGCCGGCGACGAGAACGCGCGCACCTCGTTGGAAATTACTCGGTGTTAGCGCCTCGCGAGCGGGAGCGAAGGCGTCGCCCGCGGGCGATTGTTTTCGTTTCCTATCGAGGCCGATTCGAGAATACACCCAGCGAAGAAATATTTGCTTTATGCGTGAACCGTGGACATCCGCATCACTTTCAGCGCCATCATTCTCGTTAGACCAGCTGATCATGCCTTCGGCTTCATCCATCCTGCTTTGCGTTTCGACGTCATCGAAATTTCTGCAATATCCATGTAGAGTAGAAAATGCCTCGCAAGGTGGGTCGAATAACGCTGAGAAAACCGCCCCTTTCGGTATCAATCGCCACGGCACTTCGCGCGCGTCGCATCGAAGAATTATCATATTTGATGTCTCCGCGGCCGCGAATGCGTACGCCGCCGCTTGAATCGCTTCTCCATCGTTGTCGACAACGACAACGAGTTTCGTCGGCCATCGCTTCGCCGCGCGGAGAGCCAAGTACGCTCTCCCCGCCGCCGCGCACACGACGACGCTCCCTTCGGGAAACAAATCTGGCATCAACATGCGTTGACGTTGAGCATGTTGGGCGAACATCGACAACGACATGTTTTCAACTCTCGGTTTGGGCATCGTTTGGGCATGGAATTTCTCGACCCAAACGACGCGCACTTCATCCTTTCGCACCCTCGTAGGTAAAAACTGCGCGTTGCGCCGAGGCAGCATGAACAGCGTCATTAGTGCGGGATGGCAATCATCCCGGTCGATGACCTCGCTTTTATACCGTCGCAACGCCTCGACGACGACGACGAACCGCACTCGAGCGTCCGGAGCGTCGACGGCGACAAAATCTTCGACGTCGACCCAGATATCTGCTTCATCATCTCGCGCGCTTCGCAGCCGTATCACCGTCGTCGCGTTCGCATCTTCCGCGTGCGCGTTCCGCACGCTCACGCGACCGCCGGCGATGAACCACCGTTTCGAATCGCTCGAGCGCGACTCCCGACGCGGAGCGGCGTCGGCGTCGGCGTCGGCGTCGACGGGCGGGAATGCGAACCACTGCGAAGGCGACCCGACGTCGCACGCGCACGCCGATTCGACGTCACACACGCATCCAAAGTCAATCGTCGTTGGCTTTCGAACGGTGTCGCCGCCGTAGCCCAAACCGTGACCGATGAACGCCAACGATCGACGGGCGGCGATTTTCGCCTTGAGCAAGCGCTCTTGAGGAGACATCGACGCGTAAGACGGTCTTCCTCTCGGAACACGTGTCTCGACGACGTCGCGATGTTCGCCAGGATGAAAATTGAACATGGCGAGCCATGCGTCGCGCGTCGGCGAATGGCGTCGCGGTGTACTAACGGTGCGCTACACTTCTAGACTAAATTACTAACACTCGTCGATGGGTTGACCAAAAAGAATGAACGCATTGAATGAATACGAACTCAAACGACCGGTGGTTTGGCTTGCGCGGCCGGCGTCGCGGGCACGGCGGGCGCGTGAAAAGCCGAAGCGGCGGAGGCGACGGAAGCGGCTTGCTTCTTTCCCACCTTCCAAAATGCCCACGCGAGCTGGCCTTTAAGAAGCATCAACTGCAGAGGCAAAACCGTGATTGCCACGGAATCACCCAACTGCTCGCGCATGCGACTGAAAACGCCGCGTTTGATTGTTCGCACATTGTCGGGATTTGGCGACATCGATGTGGTCTTCGCCAAGCCTTCGTGAGCCGCCGCGGCTATGTATTTGAACCGATTGACCGGGCTCCCGAGCTGCTCGTTGATAAATCGTAACAAGTTGTTTGCCTTGAGCACGAGTAATAAATCTCGCGGAAGATTCTCAAACAACTGCGATTGGTCCTCCAATTTCACGCCCAAAATTTGGCGCAGCACCATGCGCTTCCCCGCCGGGGACAACGAATCCATCGAGCTCGTGTGCGTCGATTGGGGCTCTTGTCCAGGTTTAACGAGCGGGTCCTCGATGACCTGTGTTGGCATGAGTGCAAGAATGAGCTTGAAAAATTGGGACATGTCCGGATTGATGCCGAGCGACGCGGTTGCGTCTCGTAACGCCGCGTCGTCAGATCGAATCAAACTCAACCAAACGTTTGCCCACTTCACTCGCAAATCGTCGTCGAGCGTGCGATAGACGCCGTGATCGAGCAAAATGATTCTCCCGCTCGAATCGACCAATATATTCCCCGGGTGCGGGTCCACGTGTACGAATCCGTAAACAAAAGTCATCTTCCCAAACATCTTCTGAACGCGCGCCGCGACGTCGGCGGTATCCACTCGGTTTCTCCGCAAGCTCTCCACATCATCGATGCGCACGCCGTCGCACCACTCCATCGTCAGCACTCTCTTTGAACTCAAGTGTCGGTGCACGCGCGGAATTTTCAACTCCGCCTCGGTAAAATCGTTTGCCAGCAACCGGCTCGCCTTGGCCGCGTTCGCCGCCTCCGCCGTGAAATCCAGCTCCTCCGCCATGTGCCGCCGCGTCTCGTCGGCGAGCCATTGAAATCTCAACCCCGGAATCAGCGCGCTCAGGAGTGAATAATACAGCTCGATCGTCGCCAAATCACCTTTTAAGAACCGCGCCACTGGCCTTTGCTGAATCTTTACCGCGACTCGTTCGCCTGCTAGCGTCGTCGCTCGATACACTTGCGCTAAACTCGCGCTCGCTACTGGCGTGCGATCGAACTCCGCGAACGCGTCATCGATAGAAACCCCGAAATCTTCTCGAAACGTGCGCTCGTCCTCGTCGAACGGCCTCGCTCCGGCGTCATCCATTAACCCTTTCAATCCGTCTCTCAACGGCGCCGGCGCCACCGGCTGCGCCGCGACGTGCTGCCCCGCCTTGACGTATATCCCTCCCTGCGCTTTCGCCAGCGCGCTGAACCTCGTCGCGACATCGCGCCATAAGATCTGCCGACTCGCTCGAGTGACGTCCTCCCCATTCCCCGCTCGAGCGCTCCGCCACCGATGCCGGATGTAATCGCCGTACGTCGGCGCGAAGTGCATCGTCGCGATCGCGAACCTCTTCGCGCGTTCGGCGTGAAACTCTGCGCGTTCGACGACATCGCACTCGTTTGCGTTCGCGATCGCGACAAACGACGCGACGACCGCGAGCGCGCTCGCGCGTGCGCTCGCGCTCCGCGCGCTCGCGCTCGCCAGCATGCCGACGTCTCGGAATGACGTCATCATGCGACGGCTGAGCTCGCACGCGCGCTGTCGATCGAGCGCGTCGAACTCGTATCGTCGTCTCGCGCGATGTTTCGCTTCGAAAGACGCGAGCGCGCGCTCGATCGACAGCGCGCGAGCGCTCGGGAAGGTGGCGATGATGTGTTATTGGGACGTTCGCCCGGGGTGGTTCGAGCGCGCGCGAACGAAAGACGATGACGACGCGATGGACGTCCAAGACGAGTGGTACGCGGGCGAACGATTGATCGGCACCAAGCGCGCGTTACGCGACGACGCGATGAAAGCTTTTGGGTCGTTGAAGTTGATTCATTGGGTGGATGACGGCGTCGGCACGCGGTGCGGGGCGTTTCGGTGCCGCGAAGGCGAACGGGATTGGATCATCGTCGTCTATCGCGGCACGACCCCGAACGTTCGCCGGGGGTTGTTCAAGGAGTCATCAATCAACGCTCGAGCGGGACAGCGAGTGGTTTCGATCGGTGACGTGCGAGGGCGCGTGCACGTCGGGTACGCGGAGGCGTACGAAGCGACGCGGAACGCGATGGAGGACGTCGTTCGACGAGAGATGGATTCGACGGGATCGAGCGCGACCAAGGTCGTGGTGTGTGGACACAGTTTAGGCGGTGCGTTAGCGACGCTGTGCGCGGCGGGTTTGGCGAAGGAGTACGACGACGTGGAGTGCGTGACGTTTGGGCAGCCGAGAGTGGGCGATAAAGAATTTTGCGCTTCGCTCGACGCCGAACGCAAGGTCAAGTACGCGCGCATCGTGCACGGTGGGGACTTGTTCGCACGCGTGCCGACGTCGGGAATATGGTTGCCGACATCCAACGAAGGGCGATTCGCGGTGGAGTACGCGCACGCTGGTTCGATGTTTTGGACGGATGCGACGGGCGTCGGTAAGCACGCGTACTCGAAAAAGGGTGAGGGCGAACCGGATGGATTTTGGACCGACACGCGCATGGCGAACCCGTTGCGCGTGGCGAACGATCACTCTGGGTACGCGCGATTCCTCGACGATGATTCCGTCGAAGCGCAGTGGCCGCCGAGCGGATTGATTTAAAAAACAAATTTCGCGTTGTACATGAAAGTAAATAATCGTAGCTACCAATACGTTGCGCCGAGCGCCGAGGCGAAACGAACGTGTCGCCCTCAATCGCCGTCTCGCGTGCGATCTCGCGCGATCTCTCGACGAGCGGCGTCCTGCGGCACGACGCCCACGGTTTCAAACACTCGAAGCGCGTTGAACATCGCCGTCGAAACGTCCCTGGTGGACTGCTCGATTTTCCCCAACACTTCGGCTATGTCTCGACCAGAGGATGGATTTTGCAGCTGCGCCGATAACACTTTCGCTCGTTCCGTCGTCTCGCGCGCAACTTGTACCGCATCTGCAATAGCATTTTTACGCTCGCTCTTCTCCTCTGCCGTCAATCCAACGACGTCAAACGCGTCGTCGAATTCCCCGCTCGTCAACGCCCCGACGCTCTGCATGACCAACCCGAGCTCCATGGACAACCGTCGGACGTACTCCGACGCGTCATCGCTTAAATTTGCAAAATCTCTCGAAATTTCTCGCGTTGGGTCGTTAAACGACGTCATTTTCGTCGTGAAGTCGTTCACCAGCGCGTCCACGTTGAACGCGTCGAGTCGCGTCAGCCCCGCTCGCGTCTCGCGCGCTAATTGTTCAACCTCTCGCGAGCTCGCCTCCACGCTCGCCAGCGCGCTCGGAATTTCATTCTTGGCGATTTTGGATAAATCTTCAATCTCCACCGCCGCGCGCGCCGCGGCGATCGCGGCGGCGTCGGCGGAGCGCGCCGCGCGTTCGACCGCCCGAAGCGCCGGCGTCGCCGCCGCGACCAAGGTCACGACCGTCATCCCGACGCTCGCGCACGCCAGAGCTAAGACGTTGAATGATTGATTCGTCGCGATTTTCCACGCGGGCGAGGGCGTCGGAAGAGGCGCGCTCGCGCTCGCGCGCGTCGCGCGAGCCGGCGGCGAGAGCGAGGTTGGCGGCGGCGCGGCGGCGCGAGCGCACTGATGCGAGCGCGAACGACGGTGCGCGCGAAGATTTGGCGCGCGAGCGCGAAGCGCTCGCATGTGGGGACGACGATGGGCGTTCGAGGCGCGCGCGCAATGAAGGGCGTGACCGACGCGAGCGGCTTTTGAGCGACAAAGGCGCAGAATTTGATTGGCTATAAACAATCGAGCATTTGTGCGACGGACGCGAGCTTCACTCGAGGTTTGCCGCGAGTGACCCCAGTGGCACGCTCGTGAGCGTCTATTTTAGCCCAGTCTGCGGCGGTGACGACGCGAACGGCGCGCTTGGCGAGCGCGGCGTCGACGCCATTGGATTTCGGCTCTGGCGGCGGCGACAACGAGTAATCGCTCGCCATCTTCGCCACGGTTTCCTCGGCGCACGTGAGATTGGTGCCAATTATTCCCGTCGGTCCACGCTTGAGCCACCCGGCGACGTAGAGGCGAGGGATGGGTGTCGCCGTCGATTCGTCTGCGCTCGTGAGCACAGCGCCGTAAGCGTTTGGCACGACGCGGCGATTTTCATCAAACGGAAGCACAATTTTACTCGCGCTTTCGTCTTCCAGCGAAACTTCGATGGGTTCAGCGCGATAACCCACCGAACGCAGGGCCATCGCGGTATCGATGGTCTCCGTTTCCCCGGATGCTATAGCTTTCCTCGCGCCGGCGGCGCCGACGAGTTCGTTACGTCCGAGCTTCATCGTACGCAATACGCCATCGCTTCCACCGAACCCGAGCGGGCTCGTCGTGAATCTAAAATTCAACACCTTTGGTGCGCCAACTTTCGGTGCGCTGTGCGCGTTCACGAGCGCCTCGTAAGCGCGTCGTCGTGGCCTACTCGCGGCGAGCTCGGCTTCGTCCTCGGGCGCTAAAACAAACTCTTCATCGTCAATCACCACGGTGACATCCGGCAACGCGAGTAGCTCGCGAAGCTCTTTTGGTGAAAACGATGCCTGCGCCATCCCTCGGCGACCGATAACGGAGACGTGATCGACGGGATGCCGTCGCAACACGTCCAACGCGTGTTCGCAAATGTCCGTCTTCGCCAACTCCGCTTTGTCGCGTAACAAAATGCGCGCACAATCTATGGCGACGTTCCCGACGCCGATGACCGCGACGTGCGGTTGCGGCGTCGAACTCAGTGCTCGTACCACGGCATCGTGCGTGGCGCTTTCTGGACCGTGCTCGGGATCGCCGTTGAACCACGCTACGAATTCCCGCGCGCTCATCACGCCGCCGAACTCAGCTTCGCCCGGGACATCTAAATTTCTATCCCCGCTCGAGCCGTACGCGAGAACAACGCCGTGATAACCATCGTATAACTCGCCCACGGAAACGTCTCGACCGAGCTTCACGTTGCCGTAGAAGCGAATGTCGCTCCGCGTCGTCAACGTCTCGTGAAACTTATTTGTCACCAACTTTGTCTCCGCGTGGTCCGGGGCGACGCCGAAGCGCACCAACCCGAACGGCGTGGGATATCGCTCGAAAACATCCACGACCGAGCCTTGAAATGTTTTCGTGAGCGCGAGCGCGGCATACATTCCCGCTGGACCGCTCCCTACGACGGCGAACCGCCGTGATGACGACGCCTCCGTCGCATACGCTCGACACCACGCCGACGACGCTGGGGATACGAAACCATGCGCGAGGTCGCACATTAATGCATTTAATATTTTCGTGCGTCTCATCTTGAATATCGCATAGCGAGGCGTCGAGTGACGTACCGCGGCTAATCAAAGTTCATTTCATTTTTATTATTGATCAAAATGGAACCATCAACTGTACGCTCGTGTGGCGCAGCAGAAATCCGGTGAACCGCCGTAAACGCGATCAATTTTGTAGTTTTCATATGGCTTTCATATCCTTGCGTGCGAACGTGCTCAGACGTCGACGCCAAACGTCGAATGTCGAATGTCGAATGTCGTCGTCGTCGCATCGATTGATACATCGTTTCTTCGTCCTTTTCATTCATCAACTCATTTAATCAACGCAACAATAATTCCAAATACCCAAATTAAGAGTAGTATTTTTCTTGTCCCAAATCCTTGCAATCCGCCGGTCGATACTGGATATCAACCACGCCGCGATGTCGGATCGCAATCGCGTCGAACGATAGGTACGACAAATCAAAGTGTCGATTCGCGTTCTCGCCGCCGCAGCACCATCGCTGATTCGACGGATTTGGATGCTTGCACGGGCACGAATCCGTCACCATGACCGTGATTGATTTTGATCCGCTCTCCATGCATCCCGCCCACGGTCCTAATAAACTGTTCGACAATCCGCGTTGTCGTCCGGAGACGCACATCACCTCGAAGCATTTCCCGCACAAGTCTGTCAACCCGTAATCATACCCACCATCGGTGTTTATCGCGGACACGTAGTGGCTCGGTAAGTTTTGTCCTAAACCGCACGACCCGGTGTAGATCGACATGCCGTCCGGCCCAGGCCCGTTCGGGCCGCCGTACCACGTCGCCGTACCGATGTTCCATCCACCGTCGCCGAGCAACGCGCGTCCGCGCGCGCGCGTCGACATTTCATGCCCATCTTCCCCGGACGTTTTCCCGCTCGCCCGCGAGCGCGCGCGCGCCGTGCCGTCATTATTATTTTCGTTTATTTTCTCTTTCCCTCGTTCGCGGTCGTCGCCGACGCCGGTGCGTGCGAGATGGGATGGCGTCGCGCGCGCGTCGCGCGCGACGGCGTCGCGTTCGAGAAGCGCGCGCGAGGGCGTCCACGTCGTCTCCTCTGTGGAGGCGTACGCGAACGCGACGCACGCGAGAGCGCACGCGGTGAGCGTGAACGCGTTCGATGGGATGACGCGCATGGTTGACGAACTGGCGGGAGAGTTGGGAGGTGGATTATGACGTCGCGCGCGAGGAGGAGGACGCGAACGGACGCGACGGCGCGCAAACGGATGCGACATGGATCGTACCGCACGCGACGCGGAGAGATATGATACATAGCAGAAGACGGAGAGGACTAAGAGAACTAAGATTTGCGAGCCGAACGGCGACGTCGGACGGTGGAGACGTCGGCGAGTTCAGTTTCTGATTCGCGCGCCGCGGCGACGGCTTTGGATTTCATCGATGAGTCTTTCGACGCCGCCGTCTTCACCACTACCGCCTTCGCCGGCGCGTTCAGGGCGAACGCCACGCCACCAAGGACAACCATGAATGCGCTCAGCGCTCCTGGCGCGTTCAAGCACTGCCTTTCATCGTTCGCGCAAAAAATAACGTGTGAAAACGCAATCACGCCGACGGATCGAATCGCATTGGACAACGCCAACTGCGTCGACCCGGCGCGTTCGACGATCGCCATCATCATCTTCACCATGAACGCTCGACTGATCATATTCACCGCAATCACGAACACTACGCCTTGAACATCTCGCTCGCGCTTATTCCAGTGCTCCCAAACCAGTCCGTTCGCGTCGCTCGCCAACCGCGCGCTCGCGTACGCGACAAACGTCCCCAACCCGACGCTCCCCATCAACATCGTCATCGCATTCCCGCTCATCTTTGCCTCGCTCGTGCTTAAATACTCCATCACCACCCCTCGCCAGGCGTAGAACACCGTGGCGACGACGCCATACATCACGCCGACGGCGTCCACCGCGTTCGCGTCCCCGCCCCGCGCGCCGAGTCCCTTGACCACTAATCCACAAATCACGCACCCCAAAGCGACGTGTTGCGCGCGCACGAACGTTCGTCGAAGAACGACGCGCGATAAAATCGCACTCAACGGAATCAACAGTCCCGAGATCGTTTGATACGTCGCCCCGCCGCACAGCTTCATGCTTTCGAACGCGCACGTCAACCCGCCCATGTCGAGAATCGGCAGCGCGTACGCCACCGCGGGCGTCGTCTTTTTCGCATTCGCATTCGCGTTCGTCCTCCTCGGAGTCGACGTGAACGACGAACTTAAAAAATCACTGACGTAAAGCAACCCAGTGAGAGGCATTAACGTCGGCGAAACGACGTCGGCGAGCAAGATCGTCTGCGCGGTCGTGAAGTACACCACCCCGAACGCGACGTGGGCGAGCATGAATGGAATGGGCGACGCATCGACTTGCGCGACGCCTTCGACGTCGCGCGACGCGTTCGACGAAAGCGTCGTTTTTTTCCCCATCGTCCTCGACCGTGGGCGTTTGGCGCGCGCGTCCACGGATGACGTCATCGCGTGCGGCGTGCGTGTGGGAATGAACGACGTTCATTCGCGATGCGCATCGCATCGGGGCGTCACAACTCACCCATGAAATCGCGATCGATCGCGCGCGATGACGTGAACGACGCGCGTGAGGACGACGACGACGACGACGGAGGATTTACGTTCGATCGATCGTTCGCGTTCGACGATCAAAGCGAGTTTCGCGACGGCGTCGATGGACGTGGCGGCGCCGTGCGCGCGCCGTGGGATTTCTCGCGCGCGCACGGCGCGCGCGAGCGCGAGCTGAAGAAGAATAAAGCGACGGATGTGGATGAAAAGATCGCGAATGCGTTGAAATTGAAAACGACGACGACGACGACGACGACGAAAGCGAAAGCGAAAGCGAAGAGGGGGAAAAAAGGTGCGAGAGATGTGGAGGAGGATGAGACGAGCGCGAGCGAGGGCGCGTACGGGAGCGCGAGCGAGGACGCGCCGTTGCCCGGGGAAGTCGATGGAAGCGATGATGGCGACGGAGCGAGCGTGAGTGGGAGCGAGGATGAAGATCAGACGAGCGAGGAAGAGGAGGAGGAGGAGGAAGAGGAGGAAGAGGAAGAGGAGGAGGAGGAGAAAGAGAGGGTAGATGTTCGGGAGAAAGGCGCGGAGAGGAAAGTCGCGACGACGCCGACGAAGCCGAAAGGGAAAACACAACGACCGGTGAAGGGAGATGATTCGCAATCTGAATCTGAATCTGAATCTGATGGTGCGTTTCAAGAGCGAGCGGTGGTGAGCGGGGTGAAGGGAGACATGACGTTTGACGCGAAGGCGTTTGACGAGTTACACTTGTCCCGACCGCTCACGCGCGCGTGCGAGGTTTTAGGTTATAGAAAGCCGACGCCGATTCAAGCGGCGGTGATTCCGATCGCCATGACTGGTCGTGACGTTTGCGGGCGCGCGGTGACGGGAAGTGGGAAGACCGCGGCATTTATGTTGCCACAACTAGAACGCATGTTGCATCGAGGACCGCGTCCGCCGGCGGCGACGCATATTTTGGTGCTCGTGCCCACGCGAGAATTAGCGGTTCAGGTGCATCAGATGACCGAGCGATTAGCGCAGTTCACGAATATCCGCGCCGTGCTCGTAGTCGGTGGGCTATCGGCGAACGTTCAGGCGGCGGCGTTGCGGACGCGCCCAGAAATTGTCGTGGCAACGCCGGGTCGAGTCATCGATCACGTGCGGAACACTCACTCGTTCGGGTTAGAAGATTTAGCGACTTTGATTTTGGATGAAGCCGACCGTCTTTTAGAGATGGGTTTCTTGGAAGAGATAAAGGAGATTGTTCGACAGTGTCCTAAGAAGCGCCAAACAATGTTGTTTAGCGCCACGCTCACGGCGGGTGTCGAGGCGCTTGCGAGCCTTTCGATGAAGAATCCTGCGAGGCTTTCGGCGGATACCCTCGGAACAACTCCAGGCTCGCTTACGGAGGAAATTTTAAAGCTCAAGCCGAACCAGAGCGCGCAAAAAGAGGCGTTTTTGATGTCCATTGTGAGCCGCTCGTACGACAAGTCGACCATTATTTTTTCCAAAACCAAACAAGAGGCGCATCGTTTGAAAATCATCTTCGGTTTGAGCGGGATGAAGGCTGGTGAATTGCACGGAGATATGACGCAAACGCAACGTTTGGCGGCGCTCGATAACTTCAGAACTGGTCGAGTGACGCACTTGATCGCCACGGACGTTGCCGCGCGCGGTTTGGACATTCCATCCGTCGACGCGGTGATTTCATTCGACGCCCCAAAAACGCTGGCGAGCTATTTACATCGCGTCGGTCGAACCGCGCGCGCGGGTAAGAAAGGCACGGCGCTGACGTTCATGGAAGAGAGTGATCGCAAGTTAGTCAAGACTATAGCAAAACGAGGGGCGAATTTATTGAAAGCGCGCATCGTTCCGGGGAACATCGTCGCCGAGTGGCAGAAGAAGATTGAAGACTTGGAGGACCAAATCGTGCAGGTTAACTACGAAGAGCGCACGGAGCGACAGTTGCAAAAGGCGGAAATGGAAGCCACAAAGGCGGAAAATATTATCGCGCACTCGGCCGAGATTCATTCGCGACCGGCGAAGACGTGGTTCCAAAGCGAACGCGAAAAGCGCGAGACGCAAAAACACGCCCTCAAGGCCATGGATTCCGCGGAGCTGGATTTGGTCGACGGCAAGAGCCGCGGCAAAGCCGCGAGGCGAAGCACCAAGCGCGATCGCTCCGTGGGAGGCCCAGACAAGCTCCCCGACAGCAAGCGCGCCCGTCGTAAGCTCGCCCAGCAACAGTTACATGCCAAGGAGCGCGGCGACGACGACGACGCCCCGGCGAGGAGCTTCAACGTCACGAGGGGTGTGAAATCCATCAAAGCCATCGAGCGCGAGGCCCGCCTCACCGGTGGAGTCGCCAGTAAAGTCGTGCGCATGGTGAAAAACTCGCGAGACCCTCAAGCGAAACAGCGTCGCGCGGCAAAAGCTCGCGCCGAGGCTCGCGCCGAGGACGACGACGACGTCCAGCGCGTCGGTCGCGGAGCCGATTACCGAGGCAAATTCCGCGGCGCCGCGACCAACGCGAGCGACCGCGCGTTCAAACCCTCCAAAGGCAAGTTCAAATCCGCCGCGAAATACCGTCGCAAGAAATAACTATATAACGAACAATAGACTCTCTTTCTCTTTTGCCTTCCGTCGCAATTCCAAATTTCCATTTCTCGCCAACACTCTCGCTCGGTCGCTCGAACGCCGAATGCGCGGCTCGCGCAACCATATCCTTCACTTCTCCATCGCTTCGCTTTCGATTTGACGACCTTTGGACGCTCTCAAATCGCACTGTCCATGTCATCCATGGATCCCTCGTGTTGTTCTCGCCCTTCGTCCCTCGCGCGCGCGCGACAGGACGCGCGCGTGAGCTCCGCCGCGCGCGACCCTGGCTGGCGCGCGCGGCGCGGATCAACTCACAGAAAACATCGCGTGATGACGACGACGAGGAGTAAACCTCCGAGACGTGACACAGGGATCGCAAAAGAGGAAGAAATCTTCGTCGATCACGTCGAAGACGTCCCTGGGCACGGACGAACGACGACGAGAAAGAGTGGGATCGATCGAGGGGAGGGTGGCTATCAAAGCCGGTGGAACACGTCAAAGGCGGAGGACGACGACGGACGATCGGGGTCGAGCGAAACGAGATGGGAGAAGTGCGATTTGAGTGGGTATAAAGAATTAGGGTTCGAAAAGAGCGGGTTCAACGCCGACGGCGAGACGTGGTGGGAGACGTGGAGAGAGACGTACTGTCGAGACGAGTACACAGGGGTGGAGCACTTGGAACGAAGCGCGGATAAATGGGCGAGAGATGCCGAGAGCAAAGAGTGGCAAGAGAAATGGTGGGAGAGATATTACGCCAACGGTACCGTCGAGCGCGGGGTGGAGAAGAGCGGACGGGAGGTGCGACAGGCGTGGTGGGAGAAGTGGGGCGAGCAACACGACGGACACGGGGCGACGTTGAAGTGGACGGATAAGTGGGCGGAGAACGGCACGGGCACTCGATGGGGTGATAAGTGGGAAGAGCGCATGAGCTCAATCGGAAGTGGGCGTAAAAGTGGGGAGACTTGGCGCGTCGATAAAGATGGCGAACGCTGGAGTAGGACTTGGGGTGAAGTCATCAGTCCAAACGGGAGCGTACGTAAATTTGGTCAGAGCACGAGCGGCGAGAAGTGGGACACCACCGTCACGGAGAGCGTGCACTTTGATCCAACTAAGCCTTCGACGTGGCAAGAAACCTTGTATGCAAGCCAGAAATTGATGTCGATCGAAGTCGTCGACGAGGATGATGAGGATGACGGCAAGTTTACGCTCCGCTCACAAAAATAATGAAAAGTCTCAAAATCCCGTGCTCGATTATTTAAATCTGCTGTATTCTTTTAATGATGATAAAATCACGATCCTAATGATAACATACAGCAGTGCTATTTACGAAACGAATGATTCGATGCACTGGCGTCAGAAGTCCATGGTTTGCTGGTTCGCTGCCTTGACTTCTCTCGTCCTTGACGATAGCCGCGCGTCGTTCTCCTCGTCGAGCTTCTTGCAAAACCCATCTATGAACAAAGCGTTGTATTCAGCCAAGGTTCTTCGAGGATTACTTCCGATGAGCTCAACAACCGTCGGAACTTTCTCCGGATCAAAGCTATCGCACGTCTTTGGGTCCATCGGCACGCAAACGCGTCCAGTCTTCGGGTGGACGCAAAACGGCGCCTTCAACAAGTGATTCATGTGCCTGGAAACTTCGATATCAATTCGAGGATATATGTGAGCAAACACGATCTTCTCTAAAATGCCTTCGAGTTTGTAATTGCGGTTCTTGCTTTTTTGTAGCTCTTTCGCTACGAGCGCCTCGAACCTTTGCCATCGAGCGACAGAATTGGAGCTTGTCGTTTCGAATTCTCCCTTCAAAGTCTCACGAATTTCAGGGTCCGGAATCATCGCCAAGACTGTGTCATACTTGTCTTTAATCTCGAGGATCTTTTGGTCGGGCAAGTACCTTTCGATCCAATGTTTCTTCAAGACACTGTCGTATGCGCGCTTGAGCGACGGGTGAAGCGGCACTGCCATCGCAAGTCGAGGAGCCCCGTTAGCATCCTTACCTTTGACCACGGCGAAGTATTCCGCCACCGCAGAACGCGCTTCATCAGTTAAATTTCTCGCGCGTTCATCGCTCACCCAGCAGTGAACCCCACGTCGACCGGAATACACCCAGAGCAAGTGTTTGAATCCAAAGTCTTCACGCAAACCGACGTCGAGCACCTTGATAGCCGCCGTCATGAGCGGCCAGCATTTTCCGCAAATGTTCGCCTCGCTGCAGCACGTGCGCACGTTATCGTAATCTGTCATGTCGATATCAAACACTAACTCACGCTCGACGGGTTTCAAGTCCACTCCGTGGCGTTCGCTCGGTTTGCGGTTGAACACCGGCCCGATGTCGATCTTCGTCGGCAATTTATTCTTCAACGCTTCTCGAAACTCCTGCGCCGATGCGAAATTTTGATAACGAGCAAAAATTTCCCCCTCCAACGTAAAACAAAACTCTCTTCTATTGGGAAACGATTTATCCCCACGCAGATGTTTGCCGTCGTGCCCGTACGCCAGCCACTTGTACAACAGATCCGCCGGGTACGCTTTCGCGTAGTAATCTTTCATGCTCTTCCTCACCGTTTCCGCGTCCACGTTCCCCGACATCGGGCGAACGTTCTCATCCATCTCCATATCATTCCCCGCATTCTCGTTCGCATCAACCTTCGCTCGCTTCGCCTCGTGCGTCGTCATCCCGTTCGCGCGCGTTTAAAAATCAATGTGAAATTCGAATTCAAAATCGATTCAATCCTTTCGTTTCCCACGATGCGTTTTCTCCTCGTCCCCGCGCGCGCGCCGCTCGAACTCGCGCGCGTCTCGAACGCACACCTATCGACGTCTTTAGCGCCCGTCCTCTCTCGTCGTCCCAAGTCGTCGTGTGTGCGCGCGCGTGACGTCGAGCCGCGAACGACGTCGCGAAAAAGCGAAAAAAAAGTTCCA